>Ga0209653_1001261_pt1 | contig 20701 bp, 21 predicted proteins | sample SaaInl6LU_22_DNA_FD_184644 | JGI IMG/M metagenome (GOLD analysis project Ga0209653, IMG submission 184644) | Marine microbial communities from expanding oxygen minimum zones in the Saanich Inlet - ESP_116LU_22_DNA (SPAdes) (version 2) | ecosystem: Environmental > Aquatic > Marine > Intertidal...
ATTACATCAAATAGTCCCTCAACAAGTTGCCCAGGGCGCAGTCGACCAAGGAATTCACTCTGCGCATCACGGAGCTCTGACTCATTTAGGGGACGGGGTTTCATAAAGTATGCCACATAAAGCACTCATCTGAAGCAAATTGACAAGATAATAATACAGAAGAAGAACCAATAAGCCACAAGTATCACACAAATACCATCCACTGCGAATACTATAAATATTTTAAATTAAAGAACTTATAAACAAGGATAACCCGAAGTTAACCATTTTATTTGAATTCTATCTAAATTGACAAAAATCTGGGAATTTGCATAAATAGCACTACACAGACTCCCCTCAGGCCGGCCAGCCAATCGGCGCCTACTTGATTCTCGTCGAGTTCGAGCGCTCAGCGGCTTGAAGTAGTGCACTCAAATCCGCAAACGAAGAATGCTCTCGGCTCTCATACCTACAATCAACGCCTCCACCTGCAATCCGGGCCACTGGAACAATTCCCGAACCTGAATTCGTCAAATACACCGCCTTCGCCTTTTGCAGCATGTCCGAATAATAACTACCTACCTCAACGTCCGCCACATCAAGTAGCTGCGCACGAATCACACCGGGCAAGATACCATGCACGAGCGAAGGTGTGCGCAGGTGCCCATCGGCAAAAATAAACAAGTTACCGATCGTCGTCTCTGCAAGATGATCCAGAGGGTCTAATCGTATTGCATCATAGTAGCCTTCCGCCCGCGCCTGCTCTAAAAGTGCAAAATTCTCCAGATAGTTGTGCGTCTTATGCCCCGCCAACAAGGAATGCGGATTCAGTGGATACTTCGTCTCTAGCTTAAGCTCGACCGACTCCAGCGCATCCCCCATCGGTCGCGCATAGACATAGAGCCGCACTCCAGCCTCTACACGTAACAAGGACAATTTAATCATGGAGCAACGAATTGAATCTTGCTGCACAAGTGCACGAATGGCATCCAAAACCGCACCTTCCACAAAAGCAAACTCGAGGTTCAACGCCTTAGCCGATGCCTTTAATCGCGACCAATGCCCTGCCCAAAAAGAGAGCACACCCTCTGCATACTTGATCGTTTCAAACAAGCCATAACCATAAGCAAAGCCAGCATCCAATGGCCTCAGCCTGACTTGATCCTTCGCGCTTATAATTTTTATTTCTGACATAAACTATCTAAAGTCTCTCTAATCGCGCGTCCTTTATCGAGCGTTTCTTGATACTCGCTGGCCGAGTCCGAATCCCACACAATTCCACCACCGACTTGGTAGTCCAAATAGCCATCCTTAATATGTAAACTACGTATTGCGATGTTCAATTCAGCATCTCCATCGAAGCCAATATAGCCGACCGAACCACAGTAGACCCCGCGTCGAGTCGGTTCTAATTCCTCGATAATTTCCATGGCTCGCACCTTCGGCGCACCTGAAATCGACCCCCCGGGAAACAAGGCTCGCACACAATCAAACACATCGTGTGGCTGAGCAAGTTGCGCCTTCACCTGCGCCGTCTGGTGCATAACTCGCTTGTAGTGCTCAAGGTGATACAGCGCTTCAACGCGCACGCTACCGAAATCGGCAACTCGACCAAGGTCGTTGCGCTCTAAATCGACGATCATCAAGAGCTCCGCGCGCTCCTTTTCAGAACTACGGAGCGCCTGCGCGTTGCGCGCGTCTTCGACAGCATTTTCGCCTCGAGGGCGTGTGCCTTTGATAGGACGCGTCTCTACAGAGCGCCCTCGCTTACGTAAGAATTGCTCTGGTGATGTGGAGATAATCTGCAGCGACCCGATATCAATATAAGCACCGTAAGGCGATGGGTTTCCATGGCGAAGCGCTTGAAACAAAGTCAACGCATTACCATCAAATGGACAACGTGCACGTCTTGATAGGTTCACCTGATAGATGTCACCGCTCGCTATATATTCGCGCACTTGAGACACTTTCGACTCAAATGCTTCGCGACTCATATTCCACTGCCAATCACCGTGCACAGCACTCGAAGGCGCACTCGCCACATCCGCATCAACGATCTGCTGCAATTCTTGAATCACGACATCAGCTTCACTGCGAATACCAAGTGCGATCAGAGATAACTCACCTGTTTGATGGTTCAGCGCAGCAATACCATCATAGAGCCCAAAGCACAAGTCTGGCACCGAGCGATCATCCTCTGCCAGACTTGGCAACGATTCAATCTGGCGACCATAGTCGTAAGATAAAAAACCAACAGCGCCGCCTACGAAAGGAATATCATCCGCCTCTCGATCGAAGCGATACGGCGCCAATTTCGACCGTAATAGCGCAAGACCATCTGCTTCTGCAGGGAGCATCTGACTACTGGTATGCGTCACCACTTCAAAGGGGTCCGCGCCAAAAAAGCTCCACTGCCCTAAGCCATCGTTAAATTGCGAGCTGTCTAAAACGAACGGTGAGCGACGTGCACCAAAGCGCTCAATCAAGGCTTCCACCGACGGGGGATCCGAAATCTTAATAATCCGCATAGCGTATTAGTGTCGACTCGCTCGACGCATTAACCAGAAGCCGACTCCTTGAAAGAGTATATTCGGAATCCAAATTAAGATATCCGCTCGCATGGCAGGCGTATCTTCCATCCAACTCACGATGATCATCAAGAAGTAATAGGTCATCGCTATAATCAGCGCGATAGCAAGATTAGCATAGGTCTCCTTACGGCCGACATGAATCGCTAAAGGCACGCCGAAAATAGCGAGCGAAAACACCGAGAACGCCATCGCAAAGTTCTTCTGCAAGTGCACCTGCACCTTCAAGCGCTCTTTCGACATCCCCGCCCCGGCTTCCTGCTCCATAATCTCACTCCGACGATCCATTAACTGAGCGAAGGTCATTTCTTTTGTGCGCACACGTCGCCGCGTCTTCTCGCCAAATAATTGATCGAGCGGCAAGGCCAAAGAAAGCGCCCCAAACGAGGGTAATTCTGGCATTTCATTGAACGACTCTTGGTTACTCTCTGAACGAATCTCCGCGACACTATCGATCAAGTCTAGAACCAATTCATTGGCGCCTTCGTCGTAGCGCAACTCACCCTCTGCCGCGCGCACAAAACGAGTCACTTGCTTATCGTCATTCAACTCCCAGATCCAGAAGTCTTTCATCGTCTGGCCTTCACGCCCGCCCATATAAATGACATAGCCAGGAAACTCATTGATAAAGCGCTTCTCCTCAATGAACCCCACAGGGTTCTGAGTGATCGCCTCCGCCATCAGTTGCTTATAGGCGAGACGTGATTGTGGCGCGTAGTGAAGGTTCACAATCACCCCAAGCACCATTCCAACAAACGAAATCAAAAATACGGGCGAAGCGATTTGGTATAGGCTAATCCCAGCTGCCTTCATCGCCACGATCTCCTGCTGCGAAGACAATCGCCCAAGCGCGATCAAGGTGCCAGTCAACATGCCCAAGGGTAAGGCATAGGCAGCAACGTATGGGATCAACAGGCCGATCAGCTTAAAGAAAATACCCACCCCAAGCTTACCTGCAGCCACCAACTCCGCCACATCGCGCAGCGCATTGCCCATTAAAAGCACGAAAATGAAAAGTCCCATCGCCATTCCAGTGGCAAGCAGGATTTCCTTCAAAATATGACGATGCAGCAGTTTAAGCATGGAAATTAAAATTAATAGACGAGTTAGGCGACTGAATCATCAAATCACAAGCCACAAGCTAGCGACTTTACAGCCCATATTCCTTGATTAATTTCTTCGCTTTCGACTTCACGGCCGATTCAACTGCCCCACGCCTCGAGAGCGACTCTAATGCTTTCAAAATCGGCCGCTGAGGAGGTAAATTGAGAATATAGTCTTCCTCCAACACCTCCCCCAGTTGCTTCAGCGCCATTTTACGTTGCGCTGAGGTCGCATCTTTATCGAGTAATCGCTCAATACTTTGATTCACTTCGCTATTCATAGATCAACTTTAGGTTCCACGGTAATCTCTGGCAGTTTATCTCCACACACCTTGCAATAAGTCGCATCGTGATCGTGATTTTCCCATCCGCAAGCAGGACATATGGGGTCGGATTCCACATCCAACTTTTTCGGCTGCGTCATTTCCGCAGTCACAATCGCTGTCGGCACCGCGATGATTCCATACCCAGTAATCATAATTATCGAAGCAACAAACTGCCCCAACGGTGTCTGCGGGGAGATATCGCCATAACCGACGGTCGTCAGTGTCACAATCGCCCAATACACACTTTTAGGGATACTGGTAAAACCGTTTTCAGAGCCTTCGATCAAATACATCAATGACCCTAAAATCAGCACCAGATTGATGACTGCAAAAATGAATACGGCTATTTTCCGCATACTGGAGCGCATCGCACGCATCAACATATTCGCTTCACCAATATACTTAGCAAGCTTCAGCACACGGAATATTCGTAGGACACGTAGCACCCGAAGCAGCATTAAGTAATGGGCACCGGGGATCAGTAAATCGATGTATGTCGGTAAAATCGCAAGCAGGTCGACCACCCCGAAGAAGCTACGCGCATAGCGCGCAGGACGATCTGAGACATACAGCCGAAGTATATATTCGAGTGTGAAAAAGATCGTGATCACCCACTCAGCGACATACAATAGATGTCGCGTGTCTGACTCCAATGTGGGCACACTCTCCAGCATGACCAAGCCTACACTGATCAAAATAACGATGATCAAAACAATATCGAACAGCTTTTCATCCCAACGGTGAGACTGAAAAATAATCCGCCGACACTCTGCTCGAAAACGCCCTGACATAGTCGATTAACTATTCGTTATCATTTATAAAATACACTTCTGACGGAGCCGCCCCAGGGCGTGTGTATTGACCATACAACACACGTCGCTCCGAATAAAACTCCAATTGATATGTGGAACCTGGATAGCCTTCGTCACGCAACACAAAGGTCAAACGCGGCAAATCATCGACCGTATCAAAAACCGAACTTTCCACATTGATCGGCTCCGGGTTAAAATATTTCACCATCACAGTTCCCGGCGTTTTGCCCGCGACGACCTCCACACGATACGTGCCATCCCCACGGGTCCAAGAACCGATAAAATCGAATTGCTCAGGCACTTTCGCAATCGAAGAAGGAATGTCATACTTAGGCTCCAGCCCTTGCCCCTGTGCCACACTTATACACAAGGCGAGTAAACAACCAAAAAATAGACTTCGCATGCTTCATTGATGCGCCCCTACGCATCGGAAAGCAAGAAACGAATCCAAGCCCGCCCCCGACTCGCTTCCACACCCTCATTTTTAATTCAAACTGACGCCCCTCCCCTAGGGTTTCCTAGGCGCACGCACACGATAGCTTTCACTTTCAAACGGTATCTCCTCCTCACCGCGAGCGTGATTGATCACAATGGTTAAGATGAAATAATAATTACACAACACGTTGCAAAAACGGTGCAACACATCGGGGATCTCCACCGCCTCTTGCTGATGCAAGCGCACCATTGGCGAATTGCTTTTTTTGCATTTGAGCTCGCCGCATTCAGTTGCGGCAACAGGAGGCTTACCTCGAGGTAAGACGAATCCCGACAAGCAATCTGCCGTCGCCTCCTTGTGCCGCACATAGCACGTGCGTAACCATTCAAGATCTGATTCGGAAACCGCACATTTGCCTCGAATCGAACCATTCAAATGGTAGATCATCGACTGCAAGGTCTTCAACTCTTCGATCAAATGTCCAAAGGTTTCGGGAACCTCTGCAATGAGGCCACCGACTTGTCGGCACATTTCATCCGTCAATATCTCATAATCACACTTCAGCGAGTGCTCATATATAAACGGATAACACACTTCATCGATATTCTTACTGAGCTTAAGCTTTGACATAGGTAACTATAATCATCCACAGATTTCGCAGATTTACACAGATAAAGTGAATTTAAATAAATAATCTGTGTTCATCTGCGAAATCTGCGGATAAACATTCCTTTCACATGCATCGCCTCATCCAGAACTTGATCTTACTGATGATCGCCACGCTCGCCATCAACGCCGAGCCCACGGTCGAGCTTCGCTATGCTGAGAATTTCGAGATCACCGAATTGTCCACACACCGCATCCTGACGATACGTAACGCACACACCAAAGCAGATTCGAAACTCCAGTATGCACTCGTTCCGAAATCAAGTAAACTCCCCGAGCTCCCGAAAGGGCTCACCGTCATCCGCACTCCCGTCGAGCGCGTGGTCGTCATGGAGACCGTCTACATCGGCTACCTTGATGCGCTCCATGCAATCGACACCATCGTCGGTGCTGGCACCGTCGACTTTATTAGCAACCAACAAGTGCAGGACCATGTAGCCAACGGCGCGATTCAACGCGTGCAAATCGGGCAAGGGCTCGACATCGAGCGCATGCTCCTCCTCCAGCCTGACTTGATACTCACCAGTATTTCTGGCGATCCCACCTTTGATGTGCCCGCTAAACTTACCCGCTTAGGGCTTCCCGTCGTGCTGACCGCAGGCTACATGGAAGCACATCCCTTAGCTCGGGCAGAATGGATTAAATTCATCGCTGCGTTTTTTGATGCCGATGAAGCAGCTCACGCGCAATTCGATCAAATCGCCGACAATTACGAAGCCCTTCAGGCTCGCGCCGCCAACGTAGATGACCCACCCAGCGTCTTTGTTGGCGCGCCCTATTCAGGCACTTGGCATGTCGCTGCCGGCGAAAGCTACACTGCCCAAGCCATCCGCGATGCGGGCGCTAACTACCTCTGGTCCGAAATCGCCTCACAAGGTGCCATTCCACTCGACACAGAGCGTGTCTTTCTCAAAGCGGCCAATGCCGATTACTGGCTGAACCCAAGCTTCTACCGCAGCCACGCCGAATTATTAAACGCCGACAATCGATTCGGTAAATTCAAAGCCGCCCAAGAGCGCACAGTCTTCAACAATACCAAACAAACTGGCAGCAACGGTGGTAACGCCATCTGGGAAGACGGTATCGTTCATGCCGATAAGGTCCTCGCCGACCTCATCGCCATCTTCCATCCAGAGCTCCTCCCCGATCACGAATTTGTATTCTACGAACAGCTCAAGTAATCTCCGCACTAGAACCTACTACAGAAATTGTAGTAAGGCACTCTGCCGCCCTACGGATCGAGAAAACGCGTCGGCAGAGCGACACGGCTACACCCAAAAGATTCAACAACTACTTCCATCGTAGCGGAACTGCAAAGCAGTTTCAGCCCTTCTCTTTAGTGGCGTCCAAGCTTGCTCGGGCTTTAGCATTAGCCGCCCTCCAGCTCTGCATCGAACACTTTCTCAAGTTGGTGTCATTCCCCTCAGCCCCGTAAAATCATTCTACCCCCCTCTCCAAACAAATTTGTGCCCTTGAGAGCACGATTTCTGTTCGCCCACGCGAATAGATCTGTAAAGCTGGCGATTTATACATGTCGAACCTTGGCACAGATCGAAACACCACGCGCACCCTAGTCATCTTTACATCACTAGGTCTTGGGATCATCGCACTGATCATTGCGAGCGCATGCATCGGCAGCGTCAACTTACCCATCTCAACGGTTCTAGGGTCCATCTTCGGATCGGAGACAGTCAATCCAGTGCACCAACAAATTGTGCTCGACTTTCGACTACCCCGCATACTGACCGCATTGCTCGCGGGGGCGGCCCTCGCGACCGCAGGCTTGATGATGCAGACCGTATTTCGCAACCCACTCGCCGACCCCTTTGTGCTCGGCGTCAACTCAGGTGCCAGCCTCGGCGTGGCCCTGGTCCTCCTCGCGCTCGCTCCCGCCGGCATCAGCCTGATCGACGGACTCAATGGCTCGGGACAACTCATCGTCGTGCTCGCCTCAACAGGAGGCGCTGCCGCCACACTCTTCGTCGTCCTCACACTTTCCAGAAAAGTCGACATCATGTCAGTCCTCATCATTGGCTTGATGATTAGCTACACCGTCGGCGCACTCGTCAGTATCCTCATGTTTTTCAGCATGGCCGAGCGACTACAGACCTTCGTCAACTGGGCATTTGGCGACTACGGCAATGTCAGCTGGTCGCACATGCAGATCTTCGCCCCCGCCATCCTACTCGGGCTCATCACCAGTATGCTGTTTGTCAAACCACTCGATGCCCTGCTGCTCGGCGAGCACTATGCCGAAAGCGTCGGCACACGTGCCAAGCAAGTGCGCTTCTTCGCCCTACTCTCGGCCTCACTACTGGCAGGCACTGTAACGGGATTTTGTGGCCCAATCGGTTTTCTCGGCATTGCGGCACCGCACCTCAGCCGCCACCTCTTTCAAACCAGTCAACATCGCATTCTCATTCCCGCATCGATCGCCATCGGCGCGCTCCTTTCACTCGCATCGGACTTCGTCGCCCGCGGCCCAGGGCTCGACTTTGTGCTGCCGCTCAACGCCATCACTGCACTCGTCGGCGCACCAGTTATCATCGCGGCACTCGTCAAACAACGTAACTTGAAACGACTCTTTTAGGAAATGGCTAATGAGTTATAGATAATGAATAATCATGCGCTTGAATCGACTAATCTGAATGGCTAAAGACCCACAACTATCAACCAGCCAGCTGAGCATCGGTTATCCACTTAAACGGGAAAACAAAACCATTGCCAGCGACCTCAAACTTGCTCTCCAAGCAGGCGAGTTTGTCTGCCTCCTCGGCCCCAACGGTAGTGGCAAATCGACACTCATCCGCACACTCTCCGGCATGCAAGCGCCCCTCGCAGGCGAGATCGATCTCAAAGGTCATCCGCTCGCCGAAATCGCACCACGCGAACGCGCCAAAGCCATTAGCGTCGTGCTCACCGAAACCATCCCCACAGGCACCATGGATGCCTACTCCATGGTTTCGCTCGGACGCCACCCTTACTCAGGCTGGTTTGGTGGACTCAGTCCACACGACAAACAACGTATCGAATGGGCGCTCAATGCCGTCGATGCCAAAGCCTTCGCCGCCCGTCAGGTCGCCGAACTCAGCGACGGCGAACGCCAAAAAATTTCCATCGCACGCGCACTCGCTCAAGAAGCCACAGTCATGCTACTCGACGAGCCCACCGCCTTTCTCGACTTACCACGTCGTGTCGAGCTGATGAGCCTCCTACGCAAACTCGCGCATAAAGAAACCATCGCACTCCTGCTCTCCACCCACGATCTCGACCTCGCACTACGTTTCGCCGACCGACTATGGATCATGACCGAAGGCGGCGAACTCATCCAAGGCTACCCCGAAGCCCTCGCACTCGACGGGCGATTAGCAAAGGCCTTTGCCAACAAAAACATCCAATGGGACGAAGCCCTCGGCTCCTTCCGCGCCCATACCGAGCCCTGCCTCTATGTGTATATGCCAAGCCAGTGCACACGCAGCACATGGACACGCCGCGCCCTCGAACGCCTCGGCTACGGCATCACCGATAGCGAAAGCAAAGCCACCTTCTCCATTCAAATTTCTGGCAACACAGAAAGCCCCCAATGGAACGTCACCCATAAGGATCACACAAAGACATTTTCCAGCATCACCGACTTGATCGATTGGATTCAAACCACTTACACGAATCCATAGCAGAAAAATAGGATGCCACTGGAAGGTCACGCTCTGCCTTTAGTGGCGTCCAAGCTCGCTCGGGCCTTCGCATGAGCAGCAAAGGTAGCGACGACCGTTCTCCGAACGTGATTCCAAACGCGCAAAATACTCGAAAAAGAAATTTAACCAGCAAAGCTGAAAACCGCTTATCGACGCTGAATTTACGCTTATACATAAAGACAAATACACCACTGCATTCAGACATTAGAATGAGTTCTTTATATTTTGCGTTCGCCCTCTTTTTCAACCCTAGGTTGCCTATTTCAGGATAATTTACCTTTCTGAATTTCTACATTCTACGTTTCAGCCCGCCTCCTTTTTCGGCCTCAAGCTTCACAGCGCGCCAACGCTCCATGACTTGATTGACGAAGTCGCGGTCCAGTTCCATTTCATGAGAAATACTTAGTGTAAACTCGGTGCCATCATCTCGAACGATTGTGAGAGCTGTATCGATCCACTCAGAGTCACTATATTCCACAGTGATGTCTTCGATTTCATGGTAAAATGCCGATTCGGCCTCATAACCTTCTTCGAAATAACTCTCCCAATAGCTACCCACCCGCTTGTCGGTAAAAAAGTTACCGTCCTCTTTGTAAGAAAAGATTCCAAGCGAATAGAAAAGAATCAATTCCTCGTCCTCAGAGAAAACTTCCAGCTCCGTCATGAAATCAAGATGATTCTGCGACATCTTCTCCCCTTCGACCACATAGGTAGGAGGCAGCAGAGCAATCGACATCATAATTGTAATCAGAACCATCGCGCCAGAGGCAATAGACACCACGACATGCTTGAACCCAAAACGTGAATAGTTCGACGAACAGCGAATCTCCGGATCAGTATTCAGATTATTCACGACCGAGAGCACAGACAACATCGGCACAAAAGTAAAAAAGGAGAGCAACCAATACGGATCAGGCAGTTCAGCAATCAAGTTGAGCACGAGATATGCCCCCGCGATGAGCATAATACGGTTCTTCGAAGTGTCCGGATCAATCGCTTTCTGTAGGCTATAAAGCCAAAATAGAGAAAATACCGCTCGCCAAAATGGGCTAATCTCAGGCCGACCATTTTCTTTCACAAACGTCTAACATTTGTAGCACCAATACATCTCGTAGAGTCCAAAAGTAACAAGTGATAGTATGATGAACTTCGCCCGCGCGGTCGGATAAAATAAAACCAAGTCCGATGGCAGGACTTCGCCCTCTGGTAATGGCGGTGGCATTTCAGTAATTTCATACATGCCGTGATAAGATCTCCCAAAAAGCGTTCAAGCGAGACTAAGATTCAAAAAAGTCAATACGTCATGGGACACTCCGCCGCCTCGTTTTCGGCTCGAAAGGATGCACACCCGAAAAGACCATTAGTCGCTAATGGTCAGTTAATGATAATTAGAGTCTTAACAATTCTATATCCTACGTTTGATTCGTTTTCAGTCCCTGCCCCGGACATACCAAATCTTTATATTTTGCGTTGGACCCCATTTCCACCCTCGGCAGGCTCAGCACAGCCGGGACGCAACTGAGTTACCAAAGGAAAACGACAGGAGTGTCGCTTCTACATTCGACGTTCGACGTTCGATGTTCAATGCGGCCGCTTCGCGCCCGGTCATGTCGCTGTGCTCAGGACAAGCGACTTGTTGCGCCTTACTAAAGAATTGACAAGTAAGGCAAATTATATTTCATTAAGCACATGCTTAAAGTGAAACTTTCCACGAAACGACAGGCGACTTTCCCGCGAGGTGTATGCGAATCACTTGGACTTGAACCGGGTGATGAAATTGTGCTCGAACCAAAAATCACTAATGGCGAGGAAACTTGGGAGCTGCGTCCGGTCAAAGCACGTCAGCGGCCTTGGCTACATCGCTTGAACCGTTATGCGACAGGTAAAGACCACTCGATGGAGCGCATTCGAGCGAGTATAGCCAAAGGACGTCAGCCAAAATGAAGTCATCAAAACGGATCGGCGCGGATACTTCTTTCATCCTACGCCTACTGATAGGTGAACCCATCGCGCAAGCCGAAGCAGCGGAAATAGAATTCAACCGACGTTCCGCAAAAGGTGAAACACTCGCCGTCTCTGACCTCGTAGTCGCAGAAACTTATTTCGCGCTACAACATCACTATGAGGTCCCTAAGCAGGAAGCACTCGACACGCTCAAAGAATTTCTAAACGCGCCAGAAGTCGTCGCCCTCGGCGTGGCGCAGACTGTTCTCTCAGAAGCAAGACTGGGACGCGCTAATCCAGGATTTGTGGATCGACTCATCCACGCGGATTACCTCGCATCGACAGCAGGTATGTTAACCTTTGAAAAGGCTGCACGTAAGCTAGCGAATACGCACGTGCCTACGTGAGCTTGTTGCGGCCGATGGAATCGAAGGATGCGCTGCGAGACGCAGCTGCGCTACCAAAGCAAAGCGACAGGAGTGTCGCTTCTACATTCGATATTGAGCGTTGGACGTTCGACGTTGAGAGTTCCTCAGCCCTCATCAATCAGCTTCTTCAATAGCTGGTCAAGCATAGCCGGATTGGCTTTACCTTTGGTCGCTTTCATGACGGGGCCTTTGAGGGCGTTGAGGGCTTTTTCGTTGCCGTCTTTATACTGACCGACTGCTTTGGCATTACCGGCGATTGCTTCGCGGCAGAGGGCTTCGATTTCGCCGGTGTCGTTGCTTTGCTTGAGACCTTTTTCTTCGACGATGGCATCGGGCATTTGGCCAGTTAGGAACATCGCTGTGAAGACTTCTTTGCCGATCTGCTTGGAGATGACGCCTTCGTCGATGATCTTGGCTAGGGTGCCGATGTGGGCGGGCGTCAATTTCGATTGGCTGACATCAAGGGCGCTGTCGCCGTGCTCGGAGGCGGCGGAGAGTTCGCGGAGCAAGTCGTTGGTGATGTAGTTGGCGATCTGCTTGGGCGCGTTGTGCGTCTTGAGGGCTTCTTCGAAGAACTCGCTCAGCTCGCGGTTGACGCAGAGCACGGAGGTGATGGTGAAGGGCAAATCGAGCTCCTGCTGGTAGCGGCGCTGCTTGTCGAGCGGGCGCTCGGGGAGCTCGGCTTCGAGCTCGGCCACGCGGGCGCGGTCCATTTGCACGGGCATGAGGTCGGGATCGGGGAAGTAGCGGTAGTCGTGGGCTTCTTCTTTACTGCGAAGGGAGAAACTGGTGCCACTCTCGACGTCCCAGCGGCGAGTCTCCTGCACGATGCTGCCGCCCTCTTCGAGGATCTCGGTCTGGCGCTCGATCTCGTATTCGATGGCGGCTTTGACGTTGGAAATGGAATTGAGGTTCTTCATCTCGGTGCGGGTGCCGAGTTTCTCGGAGCCGACGGGGCGCAGGGAGACGTTGGCGTCGCAGCGCATTTGGCCCTTCTCCATGTCGCAGTCGGAAATACCGGCATAGACGATGAGGTTGCGTAGAGCGTTGAGGAAAGCGACGGCCTCGGTGGAAGAACTCATGTCCGGCTCGGTCACGATCTCGGCGAGCGGGACGCCGGCGCGGTTGAAGTCGATCACGGTCTCGAAGGCCTCGTGGGTCAGCTTGCCGGGGTCTTCTTCGAGGTGGATGCGGTTGAGCGTGACCCAGCGGTGCTCGCCCTCGACGTTGCGCGATGGGCCGGGCAGCTCGATTTCGACTTTACCACCAATGCAGAGCGGCTGCTCGTTTTGTGTAAGCTGGTAGTTCTTGGGCGAGTCCGGATAAAAGTAGTTCTTCCGGTCCCACTTACAGACCTCGGCGATCTCGCAGCCGAGCATGAGGCCGAGCTTGGCGCACTTTTCGATCGCCGCGTGGTTGAGCACCGGCAAGGTGCCCGGAAGACCGAGCACAACGGCGTCGGTCAATGTATTGGGCGCGGCACCGTATTCGTAAGGCGCGGCGGTGAACATCTTGGTGCGGGTTTTGACTTGGACGTGGATTTCAAGTCCGATGACGGCTTCGTATTTCATGATAAAAAATGACTAGTATGAAAAGAGGCTCACGCAAAGGCGCAGAGACGCAAAGGCTTTTGATCAGAACGTATATGACAAAAATTAGATACATTCTGGAGATCTAATCGACTGAAGAAACTGCACAGATCATTGATACATTGAACCAATCCAACTTTGCGCCTCTGCGGCTTTGCGTGAGACAAAAATCCTGCAGGCGCGGCGGTAAACATCTTGGTGCGGGTTTTGACTTGGACGTGGATTTCAAGTCCGATGACGGCTTCGTATTTCATAATGAAAAATGACTAGTATGAGAAGGGGCTCACGCAAAGGCGCAGAGACGCAAAGGGTGTTGATCGGGACTTATGAAACTAAGATTGTGTAGATATAAACTTCTGCAAAAACAAAGCATACTATTTAAACATTGTAGCAGCTTAACTTTGCGCCTCTGCGGCTTTGCGTGAGACAAAAATCCTGCAGGCGCGGCGGTAAACATCTTGGTGCGGGTTTTGATTTGAACGTGAATTTCAAGTCCGATGACGGCTTCGTATTCCATGATGAAAAATTGACTGATATAAAAAGGGGCTCACGCAAAGGCGCAGAGACGCAAAGTATTACTCGGGCAGATTGTTAACGACTCGAACGATCCCGTCCTTCATTAAAGATGCTCCGAAGTTAAGTAAAAGTCCGAGGGGTTTGTTTGATAGTTTTAGATAGGTGAAAAGTTGTTTGTGATGAAGCTTACTCATTTGCTCCACAGATTTGAGCTCTAGAATCACTAAATCGTTAACGACGACATCTGCACGGAAAGCTTCTCCAATAACCTCTCCATCGTAGTTAATTGATACAGGCTCCTGGCACTTCACGGACAGCCCTCGCGTTGACAGTTCCTTACATAGAACCGCCTCATAGACACTTTCCAGCAAGCCAGGCCCCAGCGCTTGGTGCACCTTTACGGATGCATCTACAACTTCCTTGCTTATTTCATTCGCGTCCATCTCTGCGCCTTTGCGTGAGAATTAATTACAGAGCAGGTGTCTGTTTGTGATAATCATGTGCCTGCTCAAACGAGTGGGCTACGGCGAACATGTCGGCTTCGCCGAAGGCTTTGCCGATGACTTGGAGGCCGATGGGCAAGCCGCTTTCGGTGAAACCACTGGGCACGGAGATGGCGGGCAGGCCTGCGAGGTTGACCGAGATGGTGTAAACATCACTGAGATACATCGCGAGTGGATCATCACTTCGCTCGCCGCGCTTGAACGCAGGTGTCGGCGAAGTTGGTGTGAGGATCGCATCGCATTGCTCAAAGGCATTCTCGAAATCGCCAAGGATCAAACGACGCACTTTCTGAGCGCGCAAGTAATACGCATCATAGTAACCGGAGCTGAGCACATAAGTGCCGAGAATGATACGGCGCTTCACTTCATCGCCGAAGCCTTCGCCACGGCTCTTGGTAAAGAGTGTGAGCGCATCTTTGGACTCTTCGCTACGGTGACTGTAACGCACCCCATCGAAACGAGCGAGGTTGGACGACGCTTCCGCTGTCGCGACTATGTAGTAAACGGGAACAGCCAGCTCGGAGTGCGGCAAAGAAATATCAACGATCTCACTACCTTGGCTCTTATACCAGTCGATGGCTTTCTCGATGTTGGCCTTTACTTCAGGGTCGATGCCTTCGCCGAAGAATTCACGTGGCACGCCGAGTTTCCACGGTCCTTTCTTTTCTTTGAGCGCTTCGGCGTAATTCGTTTCACCCTGCGGTGCGATGGATGTCGAATCGAGGTCGTCTTTGCCGAGCATCGCTTCCATCAACAATGCGGCGTCTTCCACCGTGCGGGCGAACGGACCGACTTGATCGAGCGAGGATGCAAAGGCCACGAGTCCGTAGCGAGAAATAAGTCCGTAGGTTGGCTTCATCCCAACCACACCACAAAGTGCAGCCGGCTGACGAATCGAGCCGCCGGTATCGGTGCCGAGTGTCGCAATCGCCTCCCCCGCCGCCATCGCTGCGGCACTACCACCGGAAGAGCCACCGGGAATCGTTTCGAGATCCCAGGGATTGGCGGTGGTTTGATAGGCAGAGTTCTCGGTCGAGGAACCCATCGCAAATTCGTCCATATTGAGACGGCCCCAGATCACCGCGCCCGCTTCGCGGAGCTTGACGATACAGGTCGCGTCGAAGGGAGATACGTAGTTCTCGAGCATCTTGGACGCGCAACGAAGCGGTTGATCCTTCACCGCGAGGGTGTCTTTAATACCGATTGGGATACCATCAAGTGGCCCAAGCGCATTGCCTGCGGCACGACGCTCGTCGGATGCTTTGGCTTGTGCCAGCGCATCGTCAGTATCGGTGGAAAGAAAGGCTTTCACCTGGCCGTCGACAGCCGCGGTGCGGTCGATCACCGCTTGAGTGATTTCGACAGAAGTGGTTTCACCCGCCGCAAGCATCGCGGAGAGTTCAGTGATAGTTTTGAAATACAGTTCAGACATGTTCTGATGTGATATTTAACCACAGAAGGCACAAAATTCACAAAACGAGCAAATCGCGTTCATGATAGTTTTCTGTGTCTTCTGTGCTTTTTGTGGTTAATCAAAAATTAGGTTCTAAGAGCTACTCGACGACTTTCGGGACGACGACTTGGTTGTCGCGTTGCTCGGGGGCCATTTTGGTGAGGACTTCGGGGCCGTAGGTTTCGCCGGGCTCGTCGCCTTCGCGCCAGACATTGAAGACACGGTGCGCGTGCGCCATCGGCTCAACGCCTTCGACGTCGACCGCGTTGAGCTTTTCAAAGTAACCGAGGATGTCGTCGAGCTGGCCGCCGAGCTTGGCCTTCTCTTCTGTGCTCATGTCGAGACGAGCGAGATTGGCGACGTAATCGATATCAATATGTGGTGTTTCGGACATAGTGCGCACGATACAAAGTAAACCGCTCGCTTTGGCAACCTCTGAAAAGCCGCATCGTCCGCAAATATCACGAGAGGTGCAGTCGCATTGGGTAGCGCAGGTGCGTCTCGCGCCGCACCGATGGACCTAAACTGCTGGCAGCTACGAAGTGTGATGCGCCCCGAGACGGGGCTGCGCTACCTCCACGAAGTGATGCGCCCCGAGGCGGGGCTGCGCTAACTCCAGAAAGTATCTCTTGTGCACAAAATGAATCCACTCCAACATTCCCAAACTATGCGTCTATTCAACCTAACTTTTCTCATGCTGACCGTATTCTCGGTTGCACAGGCCACCACCCAGCTCGCCTCCATCTTCACCGAGTCCATGGTGCTCCAACAGCAAGATCAAGCCGTGATCTGGGGAACCGACGAGCCTGGCCAAGCAGTAAAAGTCTCTGCGGGATGGGGCCAATCAGCCAGTGCGACGACTGACAACAAGGGTAAATGGCAGCTAAAGCTCACGACTCCTGTCGCAGGCGGACCCCACAAACTGCACGTGCAGGGATCTTCCGAGCTCGAATACCACGATATCCTCATCGGAGAAGTCTGGCTCTGCTCTGGTCAATCCAACATGGAAATGCCACTAAAGGGAAAGCCCAACGAACCGATTAATGGCAGCCAAGAAGCCATCCTGACAGCCAACCAAGATCGCATACGGGTGTTTCAGGTAGAAAGAAACCCAAGCAACACACCGATCGATTCAGTCAACGGGCAATGGATCGCCTCAAACACTTCCACTGCAGGCGAATTCAGTGCAACCGCGTATTTTTTCGCGAAGAAACTCCAAGCCACTTTAGACGTGCCGATCGGCCTAATCGTCACCAGTTGGGGAGGCTCTAGCGCGGAGGCATGGACCGATGCCCCTACACTTGAGTCCTTCACCGATGCGGTAGACCAATTGAAACGAGCAAAGAATGTGCAACAACAACCAAGCCAGCTCTATAATGGCATGCTACATCCGCTTATTGGCTACACCATAAAAGGCGCCATCTGGTATCAAGGAGAGTCCAACCGAAACCGTGCAAGTGAATATGATCAGCTCGTAACTGCGATGGTCACCTCTTGGCGTGAGCAATGGAACCAAGGCGACTTCCCATTCTACTATGTGCAGATTGCCCCCTTTAACTACGGCAAGAAAACAAATGCTGCCTACCTTCGTGAAGCTCAGTTACACACGATGCAAACACTCAAAAATTCTGGCATGGCGGTGACCTTAGACATCGGTGATGCGAACTGCATCCACCCGCGCGAAAAGAAAACCGTCGGTGAACGCCTCGCCTACTGGGCACTCTCGAAAGACTACGGATTTCCCCATCTAGAAGCAACTGGGCCAATCTATAAAAGCCATACAATCATCGACGGCAACAAAATCAGCATCCTATTCGACGGTGCACCTATGGGAATCAACAGTTTCGGCAAAGAACTCAGTGGCTTCACCATCGCTGGGGCCGACAAAGTATTCCACCCTGCATATGCTAAGATCGGTCGACCTCTAGCTCAGCTCATTGTCTGGTCACCAGCAGTTGCTAAGCCAGTCGCCGTGCGTTACGCCTTTGAAAACACACCTGAAGCGACTCTATTTAGCACCTCTGGACTCCCCGCGTCATCCTTTAGAACCGATGATTGGGCAGAATAGAAACGCAATCATCGCTCTGAAAAAGAGCGCTCCAGAGCGCCTGAATATTCCATCGTCGAAGTCAAAGTAGTCACCAGAATACAACGCTATCTCTGACGTCCAGACATATGAATACAATCGCTCGCCCATTATTTCTCGCAGGCTTAGCCGCCATCCCGCTCGCCTCCTTTCTCACATTCTTGGCTCAACCTTTAACGGGCAGGAACCTACTGCCAATTTATGGTGGGCAAGCAGTTGTTTGGCTAACGGTAATGCTGTTTTTTTCAAATAACCTTACTCGCAGGTTATCTACTAGCAGGCTATTTGGAACGCGTTGCTATCAAGTATCAAGCATACGTCGTTGTATCAATAACCGCACTCGCGGTTCTACTTTTACAAATGCCTCCTCAGGCATCGCCCAGTGAATTCAGCTACCTCAAACTATTTGGTCTACTGGCGCTAAGGGTCTTCCCCGCGATCCTGATTACCACTTCATTATCGATCCTTATGCATGGTTGGGTTCGCGCACAAGGCGGCGCCATACCTTACCATTTATACAGTATCTCAAACATTGGTTCATTGATCGCGCTCGGCTGCTATCCGATCTTACTGCAACCATCTTTTGGTGCATCCATGCTGAGTGAAATCTGGACCAAATTATTTTGGATCCTCGCGGCGTTGATCCTAGTGACAACCATGGGATTGTTGGGCCTTGAAAAACAACGGGCACCATCAGAAGCGAACGCAGAACAAGAGGAAGCAGAAGTCATCGGCCTTAAAACAAAGCTGTGCTGGATCTTCATTCCATCGATTTCCACCTCTTTAATGCTGATCGTTACTCAGGAAATCACCCATGAGCTCGGTTCGCACCCGATATCTTGGGTGCCTCCCTTCTTCTTGTTTCTACTTGTGTATACAATCGTTTTTACAGGGCGATTGACTTCGGCGTTGATTGCCTGCTAGTGGGCTCTCGGGCTTATCGCATTCTCCATTTACTCCTTACAGCCAGCTTCAATCATGGAGTATTTGCCCCACTGGATATGGGCGATTCTTGCTGCTGAATTCTTTATCACGCTCGCTTTAACACATATGCTCTACGAGCTGAGGCCACTCAAGAGCTATGGTTTATTTTATCCCTACACTGCTTTGGGCGGTGTCATTGGAGGCATTCTTTGCGCGGTCGTGTTTCCGCTGATCTTTTCTACTGAAATAGAAATACATCTCATAACTATCATACTCATCGGGCTATTCGCTCACTACTTATTCAAATCATTTGCTTACCCGATAACGATTCTGTTTCTGGTAATTTCCGTCCTAATATTTGGTATACCCATCACAAAAAATATCCTTCCGAAAGAAAGGGAATTAAACCTACGGAGTATTTACGGAGCGCTAACCGTTTTAGCAGGTGAGCAACAACTTCATTTATTGCACGGCCCGATTCAACACGGAAGCCAATTCACGAGCCCAGAAAAAAGCCTCACGCCAACGACCTACTACACGGAAAGCGGTTCAGTTGGTATGCTTATACGACGCTTACAGAAACAGCGTGAAAGTATTCATATCGGCGTTGTTGGCTTAGGCACAGGCACCCTAGCCGCCTACCTTCGACCACAAGATACAATTACCTTCTGGGAAATTGACCCGCTCTCCGAAAAAGTTGCCACTGAGGTTTTCTCCTTTCTCGATGAGACGCTCGGCACGGTAGAAATTATCATTCAAGATGGACGCTTAGGCGTATCCAATTTCACAGAAGAACTGGATCTACTCGTGGTTGACGCTTTTTCAGGTGACGGAGTTCCGATGCACCTTTTGACTAAAGAAGCACTGGAGGCCTATGCTGCAAAAACTAAAGATGGGCTCGTCGCACTTCATGTGACTAATCAACATCTACGGATTGGTCGTGTGGCACAAAGCACTGTCGAGGCCCTCGGGTATGATTCACTCGCGGTCATTTCCGCCCCAACTCAAGAAACAATGAAAGCAGTCAATGCAACTGGATCCATTTATATGTTCTACATGGAAGCATCGGACGGCAGTCTTTTTGCAGCGCTTAAGACGCAGCTTACGAACGACAAAAGGCAAGACGAGTTTTTCTTCGATCAAGCTCCTGACCCAACACTTTTTTGGACAGACGACCATCACGCAGTATGGCCGATCATAAAATGGAGCGATCTTCTTAAATGATGGCACCTAGGTGATGAGATGGCCAAGCTCACAGGTAACCAAAGCTCTTGTTGGAATCACTGATACAAACTTGCGGCCAGGGAAGCAGTCAAAGTTTACTGAACTGACGCCTTATCGGCCCCAAGCCAACGAACCTTCATTTGGAATTCACCAGGCTGTTTATCAGCCAACATAAAGCCAATACGCCGAATGTTTGCCTTATTAAAAAGATAACCAGAAAGTTGCCGGCCACGCCAACTTTGACGCAGCTCATCAAACGAGACAAAGATCTCGATCCACTCTCCATCGCGCGTGCTAAAATCGCTGGCAAACGAGACGGGGCTCCATTTGCGATACATCACATCGGTATTAAAACGAAGTTGATAGGTCCGACCATCCCCCATGACACTCATGCGTATGCCATCATAGTCCGATAAATCGTAGGACCCA
>Ga0209653_1001262_pt1 | contig 20681 bp, 16 predicted proteins | sample SaaInl6LU_22_DNA_FD_184644 | JGI IMG/M metagenome (GOLD analysis project Ga0209653, IMG submission 184644) | Marine microbial communities from expanding oxygen minimum zones in the Saanich Inlet - ESP_116LU_22_DNA (SPAdes) (version 2) | ecosystem: Environmental > Aquatic > Marine > Intertidal...
AATGGAGAGGACAACGTCTTCTGCTAAGCAGCTACTTAGCAACGCAAGGTCACGGGCGTCATAACCATAGGAAGCGGTAGCTAAAAGCTCGCCTATCGCCAATCGATCGTCTGCTGACAGCATGATGTAACCCCTTTAATTATCACTCCGGTCATTCCGGCGTGTTTATTAGTCGGACTTTGCGCCCTATTCGTGTTCAAGATAACTTTCTTGCTTGCGCATAGCAAGTAAAATACACAAAAAATTTTCAACTACAATAATTGAGCCTAGACACCTCGGCGAAATAGTTAGAAAAACTATTAGCTTAAACTGCCAAATCTAGGCCAAGCCACAAAGCCTTTGTTCGCTTAAGCAATAAGCTCGAGTATGCCGCTAGTGTGCAGTTTCTATAAAATCTAGCAGCGATTCAATATAAGCCTCGCGCTCCTCTATAAAGGGCGCATGACCACTATCGGGATATTCGATACCCTTGGCCATTGGGTGGTTGTCCGCTACCCAACGCGAAATGTCAGGTGCAACAAACCCGTCTTGTCCACAGATATACGAGAGGATTGGCACTGTTAACTGCGCCAAGGTTGCGCGCTGATCAAGCTCACCCAGCTCACCAAGTGTACGTGAAGCCCTCGCTGAAGAAGCAAGAAAGCTACTGGCCATCCACGCTGTCTGCTCGACAGTGACAGGCTTGGCGCAGACCGCGTGAGCCAGCTGTGAAAGGACATTGATTCGGTCGGCGTCTATAGCCGCCACCGTACCGGCGACATCAGCCGCAGTACCACCCAGAGCAAGATCTGGCTTTTGCGTGTAGATCGGCGTAGCCCCTGCGGTTAACACCAATCCGCGACAACGAGACCCGAGGGTATCAGCGGCTGCCACAGCGACCGCGCCACCGAGCGACCAGCCATTGATAAACATGCGATCAAGCTTCAAGTGGTCAGCTAAAGCCACAGCGTCACTGGCGATAGCTTCTATTCCCATATCAGCAAAGTCATGATCAGAGCGCCCACAGCCGCGGTGGTCAAAAGTTATCACCCTCAATCCAGCCGCCAATAGTGGAATCAACACGCCATCCCATACACGCCCACTCATGCCCCAGCCGTGCACCAGCATGAGCACCTGCTCACCAGCACCATGATCTTCGTAATATATCGACTTATCACCATCCACAGCTAGTCTGGCCATAATTTAATGCCTCGCAGATTTTAAGGACGCCAATATGGTGTCCTCTAAGAAGGAGAACAGTGGATCCATTTCAATTGCCTCAGCAGCAACAACCCACTGGTAAATAGTCCCGAACATTGTCGAACAATAACTGATGGCAAAATATTTGGCACTGACTCCGGCATCAATATCACCATCTTCGACACCTTGTTTAACCCAGCGGACTAAGTCGCGCTGGTAGATTTGGTGGTGACGAGCCAATTTTCCTCGAATATCAGACTCCTCGCCAAGCGATTCATACCAGAGAATATACATAGCACGGAGGTAATCTGGCTGCTGATCAAAAATATCACGCTGCGCATGGAGCGCCGCAACAATCGCTTTCAGCCCCCTTTTACCGGCCACGTAATTACTCAGATGACTTTTCCACAGCTCATCGAACTTATTAAAAAGCTCGATCCACAAGCCATCTTTAGAGCCAAAACGGTAGCTCGCCAAGCCGCGACTGTAACCAGCCCTTTCACCAATATCTTTTAATGTTGTCTTTGCCGTTCCGCGTTCATTAATAAAGTATACCGCCGCCTCATACATCCGCTTATCCGAAAGCGCACTCCGTTCTGCTTGGGTACTTGAGACACCAACACTCTCTATAACTCCGTTTTTTCCTGCCACCCTACTCTCCGTTACTCTCATTTCTCAAATATGCAATGATCTGCCTACTCTGGCAACAGTTCTCCTGCCAGAAACCGCTCCCGAATCCGTTTTTTATCAACCTTGCCAACGCTAGTGCGATCCAGCTCAGCGACAAACAGCCAGTACTCAGGGACCCAAAAGCGTGCCACCAAGTCCTGCAGAAAAACTCGGAGCTCTGAGGCTTTTAATGTACTACCTTTCTTAGCCACCACCAGGGCAAATGGCCGCTCTTGCCACCGTTCGTCTGGTATAGCAATGACAGCAACCTCATCAACCTCGGAATGAGTTAAAAGCACATCCTCGAGATCAAGCGATGAAATCCACTCGCCACCAGACTTGATAACATCCTTTTTGCGGTCAGTTAATTGCACAAAACCACGCGAATCAATATTACCAATATCACCGGTGCGCAGCCACCCGTCTTCAGAACAAGGGCTATCGTCCACTTCAAGATAACCACTCGCCACCCAGGCACCGCGCAGCTCTAACTCGCCAATAGTACTCCCATCGCTGGGTAGCGGCGCACCCGCCTCATCCACAATCCTTACGCTAACGCCGGGTACAGGACGACCGCTTTTCAGCTGCCATTCAATCGGTTCACGTCCGTCCAGCATTTTTGGCGGATGCGACAGCACACACATCGGACTTGTCTCTGTCATACCCCAGCCTTGGATAACGGGCACCTGCCAGAGCTGATCGACACGCTTAATCATTGCCGAAGGAACAGCCGATCCACCACAAATTATGGATCGGAAGCAACTCAGATCGAGAGGTTGTCTATCGTGTTCACGCAGCAGGTCACCGAGTACTGTTGGCACCAAAGCAGTTAAAGTTGGCTTCGCGGCCTCAATCATTACACGCAAATGGCCGACTTGCGTATGCGGCCCGGGCATCAGCATATCCGAGCCAGAGAGCCAACCACTGTAAGGAAACCCCCAGGCATTGGCATGAAACATCGATGGCAGCATCAAAATTATGTCTCGTTCGCAAACGGCAAAACTGTCCACTGATCTGGACGCCAGCGCATGCAAATAGGTCGTCTTCTGGCTGTAGACAACTCCCTTGGGATTACCCGTTGTACCGCTGGTGTAACAGATGCCTGCGGCCTGGTTCTCATCCACCTCAGACCAAGCGTACCGATCTGAATGTCCAGCAATAAAGTCAATAAACGAAACCACACGCGAATCGTAAGCTAAACCTCCCTGCGGGTCGACGACGATAATTTTTCTTACTTTAGGAATCGACGCCAGCACCGGCGCAAATTGATCTTCTAAGCGTCCATCAACCAAAACAAACTGGTCGTTTGCGTGGTTAATAATGTAACTGATCTGCTCCGGGGCCAAACGGCAATTTACCGTGTGCAATACCCCTCCCATGGCTGGCACTGCGAGATAAGTCGACAAGTGAGCGGTACTGTTCCACATGAAGGTACCAACCACATCTGCATTAGCTAGACCCTCTGCGGCCAACGCATTTGCCAACTTTGCAGCGACGGCCACTACCTCAGCATAGCTTGACCATGTTACGCTCTCGCCATTGTAATCACCTATGCGGCTATCCGCAAAGTGGCGACGGCCGAACTCAAGTAGCGCAGTAGCACCTAGAGGCGTATGCATCATGGTACTTAGCATTACCACTCACCTCGCGTTGCGCAGTGCGCCTCTTCGAGCAATGCAGGCACGTCGTACTCCAAACCAGCAGCGTAGGCGGTATTAGTCTTGCCCGCACAATAGAGCCCGTACGAACCCTCTATAATTGCGGCTAAACGCCACGAGGCTAGAGCGATGTAATAACCCATATTGTCAAGCGGGCGCCCGGTTAATTCCGACCAGTGCTCAGCCAACTCTCGCCGGCTTAATACGCCATCGAGCCGAGAGATCGCTTGCAAATGTTTAAACGCAGGGGGCACCGAGCTGCGTTGATTCCCCCAGAATAACAACGCCAACGCCACATCCATGGCGGGCTCACCCACAGTGGCAAGCTCCCAGTCGATAATCGCGTTAATCCGCGGCTGATGGCGGTCAGCAAGTGTATTATCGAGATGGTAGTCGCCATGGATCAGCGCCGGGCGATCAGCTTCTGGTCGGTGCTTTAGAAGCCAATCGCTTAGCTCAAATAATTTCGGTAATTCACGTACAGCCTGCTCAGCACGCACTTTTGTCCAACGAGTGATTTGCCGTTCGACAAAACCCGCCGGGCGCCCGAGCATATCCAGGCCATCTGTAGGCCATTCAATACTGTGGACTGCAGCAAGCTGGGCCATTAAATCCTTCCCAAGCAGATTGGCAGACTCAACGGGGTCACCATAGGCAGCCGGTAGTGTGTCAGTAATAGCGACACCATCTATAAATCGTTGCACCAAGAATGCCTGTCCAATCACACTAGCATCTCCGCACCACGCCAGTAGCTCGGGTGCGCGCGCCACACCGTGGGCAATTGCGAGAGCCTTTGACTCCCGTTCAATCCCGCGCGCCGATGTTGGCGAAATCGACTCAGCCGGCGGTGTGCGCACTACACAGCGGTTGTCGCCATCGGAGAACAACCAAGTTTGGTTCGAGTTGCCACCACTCAGGGCTTTGACAAATTCAACATCTGACCATCCTAGTTCTGCCCGCAGCCATAACGACAGCTTACCCTGCAACTCATTCACGTGGCAGTGCTCCAAAACTGGCCAACAGCCCGCCATCTACCGGAATGATCGCCCCCGTCATGTATCGACTTTGGGCCACCCAGTACACTACCATGGCAATATCTTCCTCTTCGCCAAACCGCGCAACTGGAATTTTGTCCTTCATACTTTGTAGTGCACGGTCACTCAAGCCAGCAGTCATCTCGGTCTGCACCAAGCCCGGCACTACCAGGTTCGCAGTAATTCCCCGGCGACCCAATTCAATCGCCAATGCCTTAGTCATGCCCGACAGTCCTGCTTTACTCGACGCATAGGCAACGTCACCAGCAAACCCGCGGAACCCAACTACGGCACCAATATTAATAATACTCGCTCCAGCCTTGAGGTTTGGCGTGACAGCACGCACGGTGTTAAGAGGTCCAGATAGATTAACATCAAGAACCGCCTGCCAATCCTCGTCACTCAAGCTGCTGACACGTCCGCCACGATGTAATCCTGCATTATTGACCAACACATCAATCCTTCCAAAGCGAGCCAATACCTCGGAAACCACGGCCTTGACTGCAGCACCGTCCGCAACATCAACCATTAGACCGACAGCCCGCTCGCCAAGTGACTGCGCGATCTCCTCCACCGCACTGCCGCGCGCCAAAAGTACAACAGTGCAGCCGTGCTTGTAGGCATGCCTTGCAATAGCTGCACCGATACCACGCGAGGCGCCGGTAATTATCCAAACTGGACTGTCAGACATCGGTTGCTCCTATAATTTATTTTGAGAAACGCTGCGTGCAAGAAGTTTTTTATTTGCTTGTTTGCGTACAGCAAGTTTATACTACTCGAGCAAATTAACAAGTCAGCAGCTTATTTTTTTCACATTAAGTCTTACCTGGCCCAAAAAAAATCGGGCCTTAACCGTTAAGAATTCTTTACTGTTGCACTAAGAGGAGTAATTATTTTGAGCTGGTCATTCGAAACTGATACCGATTTCCAACAATCACTCGATTGGATTGAAGAATTCACCCGAACTGAGATCGAACCCCTTGATTTAGTCTTTCGCGAGCCTGGCGACCCATGGGACCCAAATTCGCCAGCTGCTAAGGCAATGGCTCCGTTACGCGAAATCGTTAAGCAAAAAGGGCTATGGGCTTGCCATTTAGAACCCGAGCTGGGCGGCCAAGGTTACGGCCAAGTGGCACTCGGGCTGATGAACGAGATTCTTGGCCGTAGCCGCTTTGGCCCCAGCGTTTTCGGCTGCCAGGCGCCGGACTCAGGAAACGCAGAGATCTTGGCGAAATTTGGCACCGAAGAGCAAAAAGAGAAGTTCCTCAAGCCTTTGCTAAATGCAGAGATAGCCTCTTGCTACTCGATGACCGAACCTCAGGCTGGTGCAGATCCGAGTGAATTCCTCTGCACAGCCAAACGAGAGGGTGACGAGTGGGTCATCAGTGGCGAAAAATGGTTTGCATCGCATGCGCGATTCTCTGCCTTTTTGTTGGTCATGGTGGTTACCGACACCAGCGTACCGATTCATAAGGGTGCATCCATCATTCTGGTAGAGCAAGGCACTCCCGGAATGGAAATTATTCGCAACTCAGCTGTCGGGCCTCACATTGAAAACGGTGACGGCGTACACGCCTACATTAGCTTTGACAACTGCCGGGTTCCGATCGAGAACCTTCTAGGCAACGAAGGTGATGGTTTTTTAGTGGCACAAACACGCCTAGGTGGTGGACGCGTGCACCACGCAATGCGCACCGTGGGTGTTATTAAGCATGCGCTCGACATGATGTGCGAGCGTGCAGTTAGTCGCCGCACTAAAGGAGAATATCTCAGCGAAAAACAGATGACTCAAGACAAAATTGCTGACGTCTACACTATGATTATGCAATTCCGCCTGCACGTACTTTACACAGCGTGGCTGATTGATAAACATAAAGATTATAACCGAGAGGTTCGCAAAGAGATTGCAGCTATTAAAGCCGCTACTCCCAAAGTCCTTGTTGAGGTAATAAGCCGCGCCATGCATCTACATGGCAGTCTCGGCAGCTCGGATGAAACGCCACTTGCCTTTATGTGGGCCAATATTCCTGAGCTAGGCGTTGTTGATGGGCCTAGCGAGGTTCATAAAATCTCACTTGCCAAGGCTGTATTACGCGATTATACACCGCATGAGGAGCTCTTCCCTTCGTACCACACCCCGACGTTGCGTGCCAAAGCAATGGAAAAATATGGTCATTTCCTCAACACCTAACCCTAGGACACTTGCCCCCCGCCCCTGAGGTGGGAGGGGGGGGGCAGTTAGTTTGGGCCAATGTCTTCAGCAATAGGAGCGCCATCCAATGAGAGCCGCAATTACTTCACTGTTAATCACTGCTGTCTTTGGGCTATCTTCAATTGCTGGCGCCGTACCGACAGCGGAGGCCCTTTACCAACAGCAGTGTGCTAGCTGCCACGGCTTCAGTTTGCGTGGCTCCGCCCATGGTGCAACGCTGTCTGGACCTGGGTTCGTAGCGATGTGGCAAGACCAAGATGCCGTCGCACTTTACAGTAGAATCTCACAATCGATGCCCCCCGGTGGCGCGCACAAATTAACCACTGAGCAACATGTCGCGCTGACGGAATACATTATTGAGCACAACCGAGAAGCACTCGAAGATTCGCAGCTAGCCAACACCGTCGCAGAACTTGCCGCTCAAACAGTTTCGCCGCAACCTGTTGAGTTTGCCAGAGCCGATGCGGTCATGGATCTAGCCCGCTCCGCCGGACAATTTAACAACCGCAGTATTAGCGACTTCGAACCAATTACTGACCGACAACTTCACGCTCCCGCTCCAGGCAATTGGGTCAATTGGAGGCGCACACCTGACGGGCAGGCGTTTAGCCCTCTGCAAACCATTAACACTCGCAACGTCGACCAACTGGGGCTGAGCTGGTCCGTCGCTATGCACAAAGGTAGCAACCAAGGCACACCGCTGGTACATAACGGCATCATGTTTCTAACTCATGCCAACAACAAAATACAGGCCTTAGAGGCGGACAGCGGCGAGCTCATTTGGGAATACCAATACGACTATCCTACCGAAGCACGGCTACTTGGCGGTCCTACCCGCAACATTGCACTATTTGAAGATAAGCTCTTCTTAGCCACCTATGACGCCGCACTGGTTGCCATTAGCGCCACTAGCGGCAAACAGCTGTGGCGTACTGTCAAAGCGGACTATCGCAATGCCTATACGCACAGTGCCGGCCCCATTATTGCCAATGGTGTTGTTGTTAGTGGCATTAATGGCTGCGAGCTATTTACACCTGAGGGATGCTTCATTACCGGACATGACCCAGATACTGGTAAAGAGCTATGGCGAACGCCAATACTCGCCGAACCCGGCACACCAGAATATCGCAGCTGGGGAGACATCCAGCCAGACCGTCGCGGCGGTGGCGACATGTGGATTGCAGGATCTTACGACCCGGCGTTGGATCTTGTGATTTTTGGCACCTCACAGCCAAAGCCCTGGGCGGCCGTCAGTCGCGGCATGACCACCGAGGACGCCGCGCTGTATACCAACTCCACACTGGCTATTAGGCCAAAAACTGGCGAGTTAATCTGGCACTTTCAGCATATTCCCGGCGAGACTATTGATATGGAGGTTGGCTTTGAAAGAATTCTGGCCAACCCAAACGGTAAAAAGGTAGTACTTACAGTTGGCAAAGACGGCATACTATGGAAATTAAATCGCGAGACCGGCGAGTATATGGACCTGCTTGAAACGCTCCCGCAAACCATTTTTACCGTTGACCGTGAACTAGGAAAACTTACCTATAAAGAAGATATCACTAACGCCGAAATTGGTGATACCTTTACCGCTTGCCCTGGAATTTATGGCGGCCACAACTGGCAGGCGGCAAGTTACGATAGCGACACCGACCGATTATTTATCCCGCTACATCAGCTGTGTTCAGATATGACACCGCGAGCTGTTGATTTAGGCCCTGGCGGTGGCGGTTACGGTGCCGACGTATCCACCTATCCAATGCCTGGCAAAGAGAAACTTGCCGGCAAACTGGTCGCCATTGACGTAGCTACCATGCAGGTCGCTTGGGAGATCGAACAACCCGCGCTTTTCCTCAGCGGCTCGATCGCCACAGCCGGTGGACTAGTATTCATTGGCGATTTAGACCGAAACTTCTATGCCATCGACAGTAGCACTGGAGAAAAACTCTGGTCAACACGCCTACCTGCTCCGGCGCATGGTTTCCCCATCACCTATGCAGTAGGAGAGCGTCAGTTCGTTGCCGTGGCTACCGGTATTGGTGTCTTCAGGGCTCTCACCGCAGTGATTTTTCCCGATATTTATCAGCCAGCCGGAGGGCAGGGACTATATGTGTTTGAGCTACCTACGCAGCGATAACTCCATAAAAAAAGCCCGCTTAAGCGCAGGCTTTTTTGCACATTAAAACCTAAGCCTCACTCAATACCTGTTTGGCCGGCCTCACGAAGCAGCGGTTGATACTCCGCGAAATTGGGGGCACCCGGAGTAGAGCCGGTCGTGATACCGGCATCAACTGTGAGAGTGTGGCCGCTGGTATATCCCGACTCGTCACTGGCCAACCACAATGCGGCCTGTGCAACATCTTCGGCAGTTCCGGCACGACCTTTAAGTGTAGAGTGCTCCGCCAACATTGCTCTTGCTCCCTCGATATCGTTATGATCGCCCAGCGCAGCCGCGGCCACCATCGGGGTTGCCATGCTCGCTGCGGCAATACAGTTCACCCGGACGCCGCACGACCCCACCTCGGCAGCGAGGTTCTTGGTCAAACCCACCACCGCATGTTTGGCTGCAGCGTAGGCGTGCGGGCCCAGCCCTCCCATTACTCCAGCGGTGCTCGACATACTAATGATAGAGCCACTTTTAGCCGCCTTCATCGCCCTCGATGCATGCTTCATGCCATAGAAAACACCGTTTAGCAAAATATCCATCGTCAGGTGCCACTCTTTGGCGGGGGTTGTCTCTAATGGCCCAATAGCACCAACAATACCCGCGTTATTGAACATGATGTCTATTTTTCCAAACTCAACCAGAGCCGTATTGACCAGCGCCTCTACCTGCTCCTCACTGGTGACGTTACAAACTCGGCCAATCGCGCGATCTCCGAGCGATTTTACAAACGTATCTAGCGCCTGTTGCTGAATATCCCCCAGCACCACGCTGGCTCCCTCTTCCACAAACAATTTAGCAGTTGCCGCGCCAATGCCACTGGCACCACCCGTAATCACTGCTACTTTACCGGCCAATCTTGTACCCATAGCTCGTTCCTTAGTGTAATTTTGACCGCTTACGATACACCTAATTGATAGACAAGATCGTCTGGGTAACGCTGCCCCAAGGTCGACTGATCAATTCCGTCCAGCGACTTTGCGCACGGTGCTTCCAGCCTCGTCCAGTCGGTCATGCCAGTGCGTGAGGCGATCTTCCAGACACCATCAACACATCGAAATACATCCAGGTAGCGCCCGCCAACAAAAAAGTCCATTTCCGTTTCATAGGCGTCTGGACTACTTAGAGGGTCGTCCTTTGCGCGCATACGATGAAAAGCGGTGAAATAAGTTTCTGCTGTTGCACAACCCTCACCGATTAACTCGATTAACGTATTACCCAACTGGTGATGGGTTCGTTTATACCCGCCGAGCAGTGCCAAGGCAAAGCGAACAAAGTCCCCTGGATCGTCGCCAGCTGTCGGTCTATCTGGCGCCGAAGACGGTCCTATATAAAAATGGTTATGCTCCGAACCCTCATGAAAGACTGATCGGAGCAAGGCTTCGTCCATGCGGTCGATGGCCCGCGCATAGCGGGCCACCACCTCATGGATCTCCTGTTTAACAACCAATTGATGAGTCTGATCTAACATCACGACCCCCAGTTAGAAGTTAAACACCACTTCTGCACCGATTGTGGTTGGCGGGCGCACCGAGGCGTAAGACCAAAGCCCTGCAACCTCGTAGCCATGCGTATAACCATCTTCATCTGACAAATTGCGACCATAGAGGCTCACTCGCAAATTATCGTTCTCCCAGTTGACCGAGGCATCTAACAGATGCTGGTCGTCATTAAGAAACTCCGGCGAGTTAGTGACGTTGACATAGTGTTCAGCTAAGAAATGGTACGAACCGCGCACATAAGCCCGGCCACCAGCGGCCTGCCACTCGTAGGTCATATCTAATGTACCGGTAACATCCGGTGCACGGCGGAACTCCAGTCCGCTCAAATCAATAGTGTCGCCAGAAATAGCATCGGTATACTGAAACTCGTCGTACTCTGTATCAAGATAGCCAAGATTAGCTCGCAGACTCAAGTTTTCACTCAATACAGCCTGCAACTCTAGCTCAATACCCCAGATAGCGGCTTCAGAAGCATTCGTTACAATAGTCTTTTGACCTGTGCCGTCATCAGAGGGGAGCTGAAGCTCTTCCTGCTTATCCTCGTATTCCATCAAAAATACAGCGGCGTTGAAGCGCAACCGATTGTCATCGCTCTCTGATTTGAAGCCCATCTCAAAGTTATTGACCGTTTCTGGGTTATAGGGGTCTGTCGCTTCCTCTATTGATGCGACTCTACCGTTAAAACCACCGGCTCGATAGCCAGACGAAAAGGTTGCATAACCCATAAGTCCATCATTGAACTGGTAACGAGCGCCGACACGCGGTGAAAATTCACTCCAGGACTCGTCAGCAGTTGCAGCAACTATACCAGACTGCTCAGTGGACTTATCATCTTGTGTGTAGCGGCCACCAACGTTGACAGTGAGTTGTTCAGAGACAGTCCAATCAACATCGGCAAAGATAGCTTGAGACTCACTCTCCTGTTTACTGCGCTGCAGAATATCTAAGATCGTTCCTCTTGGATTAAATCCGATCCAAGAACGCAAGTTAATCTCGTACTCGGAATCCCATGAGTAAAGTCCTGCAACAGCATTGATCGAATCATCACTCCAAGTCATCCGTAATTCATGTGAAGCCTGTTCATAAGTGGCAGGTCGAGTTGTACCGTACAACATATCTGGCGTGCCATCCCAATTTGAAATGACAGTTTCGTCCGACTCGTAAGTACCGTAAATATAATCAATGTTGAGGTTATCACTGACATTCCACCGCGCTTCAAACAGGTGCGTATCAGCGTCAAAAGTGGCCAACATTTCCACTTCGGTGAGCTCATCTGGCGTGCTCGAAACAAAGACTTCCCCCTCTGGATCCGGTGGCGCATAACCAACATTGGCGGTCGTGCGACGGTCGCCAGTTATCGTAGAATCAATACTTGGCGAGCAAAAACCATCGACATCACAAAAGGCGTGACGACCTGGCTGTGCCAAGTTTAATAACGGCGGAGTGTCTTGATCGGTCTCCTCCATCTGGCCAGTGTATTCTAGTTCCAGTGCGTCAGTTGGGCTCCACAACAAATTAACCCCAGCTGACTGATAATCGTTACGACCAACATCTCGACCTACCTCATCATTTTGATAATATCCTTCACGCTGGTCTCGCTTAGCGGCACTCAGCTTAACAGCAAGGTTGTCGCTGGCAGCGAAGTTAAGCACTCCATCCACGGCGTAGGTGTCGTACTCCTCATAACCTACCCGTACTTTACCGCCGAGCTCACCGGTCGGTTTGGAGCGAGTAATATTGATAATGCCACCAATAGTGTTGCGGCCGAATAGAGTTCCCTGCGGGCCGCGCAACACCTCCATACTGGCAAGGTCTAAACTCCTCAACAAACTACCGGCATTAGAGCCAATAAACATTCCATCCACCACGACACCTACCGCGGGGTCAAAGTTCTTTTCAACATCAGCAACACCAATACCGCGAATAAAGATTGCTGCAACGCCACCAGGTCCTTGACCAGTGTCATCAATAACAATATTTGGCGCGATACCGGCCAGGTCAGTGATATCACGTGCAAATTGACCTTCTATCTCTGACTGCGTCAACGCACTGACCGAAAAACCTACATCTTGAAGGCTTTCAGTTCGCTTGCGCGCAGTGACCACTACCTCTTCCAGAGTCAATGACTCAGACGCCTGTGCCATGGCGGTCGGCAGCGCGGCACTAAGTCCGGCTGCGGCTGTGACTGCGAGTGCAATTTTTAATTTTTTCATAGACTACCCTTCCTTATATGTAATTGTTGTGGTGTTGATTGCTACTTTAAAACCTCTGATACCTACTACGCTTTTTACTTTTTATGGCTTGCTCAATGTTGTGTTCTCAAAACTATTGAAATAGTGAATGATCACTGTTCGCCGTTGAATCTTCCATGAACCTTCTCTTTTCTCGACTTCATCTTGGTAAGAGGCGCCGACAAAGGTCGCTGCTGAACTTCCCGCTAACAAACCTGTGCAATCGACATCACAACGCATAGTTGCGCGGACAGAGGTTTGAAACTCAATTACCACATTGGAGGCAACATGCTGGCTCATTGTCCAGGCGGGCCAAAGCGCATCGTGTAGAGCAGCACGAATCCCCGCGTGCCCTTCAAAGCGCCCAAACGGCGGACCGATGTCCCAAATACAGTTTTCCCACCAAATACTCATGAAACAGTCTTCATCGCGCTTATCGAAGCCGTGACAGTAGTCTGATGCTAGTCTCTCAATAGCTATTCGGCTTTCTAGGCGTTCTAATCGCACCGCCAGTTGATCATCTTGCATAAATACACCTCTTTAGCGTTACTGATGACTTGGGCCGAGTTGGGCCGACACCTTATTCTTGTTTGTGTCTAGCAAGTTAAAGCACTTAAAAAATACTGTCAAGCAGTAGCTTGCAATCAAACTATGCTATTCCGGTCATTTTCTGAGTTGTTAACTCGCAGTTAAACTCACAGATCAAATATCGCATCTTTGCATCATAGATTGCTCAAGAACCACACAACCACAGAGTTCGACACCCTACTCCGACACCACATCAGCCACTATATTGATCGGAAAAGAAATTGCTCTATGCAATAAAAGCTCTTGCAAAGGCTCCCAATGAGGACCTTTGCAAGAGCAAAAGCAATAGTTTAAGCGGAGTAACCGCCATCCACTGGCAGCGATTGGCCACTGATATAGCCTGCATTCTCCGAAGCAAGAAAGACTACTGTATCGAAGAGTTCAAGCGGCGCACCTGCCCGACCTAAAGGCGTCTGCTTTGTCCACTGATCAAGAATACCGCCTGGAGGCGACTCTATTTCCTGAGACAGGCCAATAGCAATAAGACCTACCGCTACACAGTTTGCGCGAATACCATGATGACCTTCTTCGCGCGCGATAGCGGTGCACAAGTGCTGAACTCCTGCCTTGGGAACAGATGACAGACCGTCGGTACTAATATACCGATGTATTGCCGCAGTCGTGAGCGCGGTGATTGACCCGCCACTCTTTCTCAATGCAGGGACTACCGCACGTAACACGTGATAAAAACCCTTTACATCGGTATCCAAGGTTTCGTAAAAAACATCCGGTTCGGCATCCATGATAGGCAGAATATTTAGGAATGGGCCAGTTGCAAATATAACAGAGTGGATTTTACCATAGCGATCTAAAACAGAGTCGACAAAAGCTTGGACCGAAACAATATCCAATAGATCGACGCTGGCGGCCATGCTGTTACGCCCATTTTCCGCGACTTTGCCGATCAACAAATCTGCGGCATCCTTGTTCTTGTGGTAGCTGAACGCGACATCGGTACCACTGCGACTTAACAGTTCGACCACTCCAGCGCCTAGCCCGCCAGACCCACCGAACACCACTGCTACTCCTTCACTTGGAAATCTGTAGTGACTCACTATACCTCTCCTTATTTTCTCTCTTTTTTAAATACCTCAGGCCCCGTAAGTAAACCTCTGAGATTCTGAGGCGCAGTAAATTCAGCTGTCTTTACCTTGCGCCATCTCCTATTAGCTTAGGAGCCTTTGTCTTTTTGAGTTTAACCGTAAATGTTGAACACCTTTTCCGCAATCCTACTCGATTGCTGCGGCAGTCTAACCTTTACTTTAAAGCCCTTCACAGTCAGCACTTATAATTGTGCGTAGCCCCAGTTATCACTTTTGAGTATGGCTTGGCAAAGTAAAAGAGAAGCTACACGCAGCTACGATTGCTTGCTTGACATTTACCAGTGTGGCCTAGATACTTGCTAGACACAAGTAAGTTTATACTAAAAAATGCAAAAAACTAACTTTGTTGGTATTTTCAACACCACACTGCTGTTCACCATGACAAATAAGAAAACACTAGGAGCATAGCCATGAATTCCCAATTAACTACAGATTATGACGCGATCGTCATCGGCGCTGGTTTTGCCGGAGTTTCTTTAATTCACTACCTGCGGGAAGTAGGCTTGTCTGTGCAGGTGTTTGATCGAGCTTCAGATATCGGTGGCACGTGGGCATGGAACAAATACCCAGGCGCGGCAACCGACAGTGAAGGTTATTACTACTGCCTCTCATTTTCAGAAGAAGTACTGCAAGAATGGCGCTGGTCCAAACGTTATCCAGGCTGGCAAGAGACCCAACAGTACCTTAAGTTTGTCTCAGACAAGTTCAATATGTGGCCTCACATTCAGTTCAATACCGAAATCACCAGCGCGGAATACATTGCAAAAGACAACATTTGGAAAATAACTAGCGAAGACGGTAAAAGCTACACCTGCAGATACTTTATTAGCGGTATGGGAATGATCTCACAGCCGCAAATGCCCACTATCGCTGGCACCGACTCATTCAATGGGCCAATATTCCACAGCTCACGCTGGCCAGAGGGACTGGAATACGCAGGCAAGCGAGTTGGTATTATTGGTGCCGGGGCAACCACCGTACAAATGCTACCCGTGGTAGCCGAGACTGCTGAGCAGGTTACAGTTTTCCAGCGTACTCCCAACTTTGTCATGCCTGCCGTCCAGAAAGAGATGACAGACGACTGGGAGCGCGAAATCAAAGAGAACTATCCGGAGATATTAGCCAAATGTCGCAACCACGTTTTCGGTATGGCATTTGAGGGACCCTCTGGCCGCACAGTCGCGGAGAGCTCTCCGGAAGAAGTGCGCAAGGTGTTTGAAGAGAACTGGAACGGCAGTTTCCGCTGGGTTTTTGAAACCTTTGATGACCTTCTGGCAACACCAGAAGCCAACCAAGCTGCTGCTGACTTTATCATCGAAAAAATGATTACAGCAAAAGTCAAAGATCCAGAACTTGCTGAACTACTCACACCGAGAGGCTATCCATTGTTCGCTAAGCGCCCACCACTTGAACACGGCTACTACGAGGCCTATAACCGCGATAATGTTTCGCTGGTGGATATCAAAACTCGCGAACCGATCAAAGAGATCACGCCAAACGGTATTCGCACCAGCGAGCGCGAATATGAGTTCGATATCATCGTGTTTGCCACAGGCTTTAAAGCCTACACTGGCGCTTTGGAGGCCATGGATATCCGCGGTGAATCTGGCCAAATTCTTCGTGACAAATGGCAGGACGAGTCTAAGGCTATCATGGGGGTCGCTACAGCAGGCTATCCAAATTTCTTCATGGTCACTGGCCCGCAAGCACCGTTTGCTAACTTGCCCACTTCAATTGAACAAAACGCCAAATGGATTGCGCAGTGCATCTCTAAAATGAAGGCTGAGGGCAAAGATGTCGCCAGACCGCGCCAGGATGCCGAGGACGACTGGACCGCTCACACGGCAGAGATCCACTCGCAGACTATGATGGCAGAGGGCCACAAGGTTAACTCCTGGATGATGGGGGCAAACCGGGAGGATAGAAAACCGCGCGTGTTGATCTACTTTGGCGGCGCCCACGTCTACTATGACAAACTCGACGAGTCGGCAGCAAAAGGTTTTCCAGAGATAGATTTCTCCGTTCACTCCGCCTAACAAGTGGCACCAACCAGTCGCCGCGCAACCAATTGTGGGGCGCGGCGTTTTTTTGCCTATCGATGGAGGAATACTCATGGGACCAATGCAAGGATATACCGTCTTAGAACTCGCCGGAATCGGCCCCGCACCGATGGCAGGAATGATGTTGGCCGATATGGGTGCAACAGTGATCCGCGTTGAACGGCCTAGTAATAATCAATCCTCAGTGAGCGAACCGGTCAGCGGACGTGGCAAGAAATCACTGGTATTGAACCTCAAGACTGAGCAAGGTCTGAAAACTCTACTCAGCTTAATAGAGCGTGCTGACGTGTTAATTGACCCTTTCCGTCCTGGCGTATGCGAAAAACTCGGTATCGGCCCAGAGCTTTGTTTAACTCTCAACCCGCGGCTAGTGTTTGCGCGAATGACCGGCTGGGGACAAACTGGTCCACTATCGCAGGCAGCTGGCCATGATATCAATTTCATTGCTATAACCGGCGCACTCCACGCCACTGGGCGCAAAGGCGAGAAGCCAGTAGCACCTCTAAATTTAGTGGGTGATATGGGCGGCGGCGGCATGCTCTTAGCTAATGGAATACTTGCCGCACTCCTTGAACGAGAGCGCTCCCAACAGGGCCAAGTCGTCGACGCGGCCATGGTTGATGGTGCTGCACAACTAATGTGGATGTTTCATGGATTTGCTGCACAAGACGGCTGGGATGCAACGCAACGCGAGTCCAACATCCTTGATGGCGGCGCCCATTTTTACGACACCTATGAATGTGCTGATGGTAAATATGTAGCTGTTGGGGCAGTCGAAACGCAATTTTACAAGTTGCTAGTAGAAGCAACTGGACTTGACGAGTCGGCACTCGGCAACCGGGATGATCCCGCCAACTGGCCCGCGATGAAGCAAGTCTTTACCGATCTTTTCATCACCAAAACCCAGCAACAGTGGTGCGCGATCCTAGAGGGTAGCGATGCTTGTTTTGCACCAGTACTTAATTTTATCGAAGCACCCGAGCACCCCGCCAATATTGAGCGAAAAACCTATATTAATATCGAAGGCGTTGTCCAGCCGGCACCAGCACCACGGTTTTCTCGCACCCCGTCGGTTGTTGCTCATGGCACTCATCAACTCGGTCAAGATAACAATGCTGTTCTACAGGAGTTTGGCTTTTCCAAGCAGGCCATCGCCAAGCTCAATGAAGCAGGCATACTAGGCTAGCCGAGCTGATTTACCTATACAGTTCGATCGGATACTTGACTGCATCAGCATGAGAGACAATAACAGACCGCGCAAAGCGCAGCCTGCACTCAAATAACGCTCACTGGCATACCATCGGGATCCTTTAGGCAGCTTGCTTCATATCAACTCTCTGGCTCTCTTCACTACCTAATAAGATCTTCTCGTAAGCAGCCAGCGCCGCTTTAGCGCCTTCACCCATCGATACCACTATTTGCTTGTAGGGCACTGTAGTGACATCTCCAGCGGCGAATATAGTCGGCACTGAAGTTCGACATTTTGCATCCACGACAATCTCTCCTGCACTAGTACTCTCCACTCGGTGCTGAATAAATTGTGCATTAGGCACTAGGCCTATCTGTACAAAGACGCCGGCAACCGGCAATCGCTGCGCAATACCAGACTCTCTCTGACGGTAGGCCAAATGCGTAACTACACCACCAGAGGCCACTATCTCTTCGACGGCAACCCCTGTCAGAATATCAATATTGGCAGTGGCCCTCGCTTTATCGATTAATACCTGATCGGCTTTCAAGTCGGGCATAAACTCTAATACGGTGACTGATTTGGCAATACCCGCCAAATCCAGTGCAGCCTCAACACCCGAATTGCCGCCACCGACAACAGCCACTGCCTTACCAGCAAAGAACGGGCCATCGCAATGTGGGCAGTAAGCCACTCCCGAGCCAATATTTTCGCGTTCGCCAGGCACTCCTAGCTCACGCCAACGTGCACCTGAGGCTACGACGAGTGTTCTGCTGCGTATCACTTCTCCATTATTAAGCGCGATATTCTCTACGCCGCTAGATTGCTCAACACTCTCTACTCGCAGGTGCGCTTTAACGGTAATCGGGTAGTCACGCAGTTGCGCCTCAAGCACTGCTGCCAACTTAGGCCCATCAGTCGCTGCTACTGAAATAAGATTTTCTATCGCCATAGTATCTTTCACTTGGCCGCCAATACGCTCCGCAATGAGGGTGACTTTGAGGCCTTTTCTAGCGCTATAAATAGCCGCACTGACACCGGCAGGGCCACCGCCAATGATGGTGACATCTTGCAACTCATCACTGCTTTGCACTGCGCTTTGCGGCTGGCGCTCGAGCAATTTCGCGACAATGACACCCGCATCAATTTTGCCATTGGCAAAGAGCTCACCGTTCATATAGACCGATGGCACACCTTGAATCTCTCGCTGTGCGATAAGCTCAGGAAACAGACCTCCATCGATCATCTCGACTGAAATCGCCGGGTTAATGGCAGCAAAAGAGTTTAATGTCTGCACCACCTCGGGACAGTTATGGCAGCTTAAACTGACAAACACCTCAAAATTGAGCGGCTCATCTATTGCACCAACTACCTCACTAACCCCACTATCTAGTGGGATACCAGCGCCACCCAGCTGAACAATTGCTAAAATAAGCGAGTTAAATTCATGCCCGCCAGGGATACCGGAGAATACAATACCGCTCTCCTCACCCTTGCGGTTGACAGAGAAACTCACACCACTGCGCAGATGTGACTGGTTGTTTTCAACCAAACTCAGCCAAGGCGAACAATCGGCTAGCTGCTGTAAGAAACTGGTCAACTCGGCTCGCTTGCTGTGGGCTTGCCCTGAAAGGACTAATTCCACCGGCTTGTTCATCGCCAACAGGTAATTACTGACAGCTTTTAACATATCATCAGTCAACATTATGTACTCCTTTATTCTTTAGCCCGGAGCGGCAAGCCACCCCGGACACAAGCTCTATTTAAATTTTCCCAACCAAATCGAAAGAGGGTGCCAAGGTCGCCTCGCCCTCTTTCCACTTTGCCGGGCAAACCTCACCAGGATTTTCAGCGACATACTGTGCCGCTTTAATCTTGCGCACCAAATCGGCAGCGTCTCGACCAACGCCTTCTGCAGTAATCTCTACCGCTTGGATAACCCCTTGCGGGTCCACAACAAAGGTCGCGCGATCAGCAAGCCCCTCAGATTCGCGCATAACCTCAAAATTGCGAGTAATTGTTCCGGTTGGATCACCAATCATTGTGTAGTTGATTTTACCGATCGTCTCCGATGATTCGTGCCATGCTTTATGGGTGAAGTGGGTGTCAGTAGATACCGAATAAACCTCAACGCCGCGCGATTGAAGCTCGGCATAATGGTCAGCGACATCACCAAGCTCGGTGGGGCAGACAAATGTAAAGTCAGCGGGATAAAAGAAAAATACCGCCCATTTCCCCACGACATCGCGCTCGCTGATGTCGACAAATTGTCCTTTTTGAAAAGCTTTTGCTGTAAAGGGTTTAATCTGAGTATTAATCATTACATCTTCTCCTCTGCGCAAACGCGCTCAATGGTTAAATTTTGGCGCTGCACCACAGCGACAGGAGATAGATTAAGACTAACCAATAAATTTGGAAAACCGATAGAATAAAAGTTAATATCCTATTTTTCCGAACATAAGAGAAAGCCATGATCTCAATCAAACAGATAAAATATGCACTAGCGGTAGAACGTCAGCTACATTTTCGCAAAGCCGCAGAAGAGTGCGCCATATCGCAGTCAGCACTTTCTAGCGCACTCACAGAAATGGAGAACCAGTTGGGCTTTCAGATTTTTGAGCGCGACAACAAAAAGGTGCTAGTCACAGCGCGAGGCCAGCAGCTCCTATATAAAGCTCGCGAAGTGAATATGCATCTTGAAGAGATTATGAAATTGAGCCGCGCCGATCAGTCGCCACTCTCAGGGCCACTCAGCATAGGATTAATACCCACTGTTGCACCCTACTTGCTGCCAACCGTACTGCCCACTTTGCGCGCTCAATACCCTAGCCTACGCCTGCAGATTGAAGAACAACAGAGCGCCACTCTGCTCGATAAAGTGCGCCGAGGCGATCTCGACTGCGCAGTTATTGCACTGCCCTACGATCACAATGGCTTGCTAAGTTTTCCTTTTTACAAAGAGGATTTTTATTGGGTAAGTAGTGCTCGCCAAAACAGCCAGCGCAAAACTATTAAAGCCTCCAAGGTAGTCGAGAGTGATCTACTGCTTCTCGCCGAAGGCCACTGCCTTAAAGATCATGCTCTCGAGGCCT
>Ga0209653_1001264_pt1 | contig 20669 bp, 16 predicted proteins | sample SaaInl6LU_22_DNA_FD_184644 | JGI IMG/M metagenome (GOLD analysis project Ga0209653, IMG submission 184644) | Marine microbial communities from expanding oxygen minimum zones in the Saanich Inlet - ESP_116LU_22_DNA (SPAdes) (version 2) | ecosystem: Environmental > Aquatic > Marine > Intertidal...
TTTTCCAAGAAATTCCACCATCCCACGGTGCTCTTACGGCTTCTCGTGGCTTGCCTTCGTAATAAATTTCAATTTCTTCTTGTGCATTAATTTTAATTTGTGGTTTTTTTAAGTTGATAAAATGTGCATTTCCATCTTTTATAAACGCTAACTCTACCCCATCTTGAACTGCTTTTGTGAGTTTCATAGGCGCTTGTAAATCGATTTGAAGGGTTTGATAGGGTTCAAGAACGGTATATCGAATGGTGTTTTTTCCTTTGATGGATTTTGTTTTTGGGTTTACAGCGATGTCTAAATGATAATAATTTAAATCCCACCATGCACGTTCAGTTGTGATACTTCCTCTAAGTGTGTCTTGACGTGTAAATTGTTGTGCATTTAGCGTACTGATAATCGAAAAAAAGGCACTACCCAAAATTAAGTTTGTGATTTTCATTAGGTAAGTATTTAATTAGTTTCTTAGTATTTTATTTGGAAACACAACAGGGCTTTCAAAACCATTTGATCCCACAGCAGCAACTCCAAAAAAGAAATTATCTACAACAATTCCCTCCAATGTAAAATTAGTGGTTCCTGTTACATACCTACTATGTTCCCATGTTGGAACGGTAGTATCTCTCCAATATATTTTATAACCTACTGCTTCTGGAACGGCATTCCATTCTAATTTAGCAGATGCTTCAACAATACCTCCAATACCAACTTCTTTGGGCGCAGGAGGTGCCCAAGCCAAACTCGCTAAATTAATGGCATTAACAGTAGTTAGTTTTTTTGTATAAGGAATGTTTACGTGTTCAAAAGTATCACCATAATCAATTCCATTTTCTGATCTAATGTCTTGATGTTGTTGTGTATAGTTCTCATGAGCTTCCATAATTCGAATTCCAGCAAACCCTACGTCATTAAAAGGACGGTGATGTCCTCCTCGTCCAAACCGATCCAAACGATACACTAACATTGGGTTCATTTCTGGCATGTACTTTCTAACAGTTTTATGCACATATCGTGCTAGTTGCCTGGAGTTTCCATCGACTTCACCACCATAAAAGCGACGTAATTCTCGTTGCCTTTCAGTTTCATTGGCAGGGACGGGCTCAGAGAAAATTCTAAACGTTCTATTGTCAATAACGCCATCAACTCCTTTAATGTTTCCAATCATATCATTATTGAGAACCCCTATAATATCCCAATTATTTTCAAGAGAATACTTTGCTAATCCAACGCCACCAAATAATCCTTGTTCTTCACCAGAAAGACCTACATAGACAATACTACTTCCAAATTCGTATTGACTCAAAACTCTCGCTGCTTCCATTGTTCCAGCCATTCCAGAAGCATTGTCATTTGCTCCCGGGGAATCAGAAGTATTGTCATTAGGGTCAGAAACACGTGAGTCAATATCTCCACTCATTATCACATAACGGTTGGGATTGGTTTTTCCTTTTTGAATTGCTAATACATTTACTATCCAAACGTCTTTTGTAATACGATTGTTTGTACCTTTTTTTACAAGTGTTTTTTGATAAAAGACTTCTAAACAGTTGTTGCAATTTTTAGAAATTCTTTCAAGCTCTGTTTTAATCCATCGCCTTGCTGCTCCAATACCTCTGACAGTTGAAACGGTATCACTCAAAGTATGGCGGGTTCCAAAGTCTGCTAAGGTTTTTATATCTGTTTTTAGACGTTGTTCCTCAACCGATTCAATAATGTTATAAATTGTATTATCATTTTGTGCGAACAATGAGAGGTTAAGAATGAAAAGGAGTAGGATCGTTTTTTTCATGTGTTCAAAATTTTCATCAATTTAATGATTTTATAAATATTCAGACCTTTTTTAATTTGATTTTAACTAAAAAGCGTCTCTAACTAATGTAGAAACGCTTTTTTACTAACCAAATTAATTAATACTGCTTTAGAAGCAATAGCCATTTTCCTCTTTTACTTTTTCAGCAATTTCGATGCGTAAGTCTACAATGTCTGGATAGTTTGCGTATTTTGTAAAACGCTTGAGTCCCATTAGCATCATCCGTTGTTCGTCGCCTTCAGCAAACGAAATGATACTCTCCTTTCCTTTTTCTTCAACAATATCTACTGCGTGGTATAAATACAATTTAGCCATTGCTATTTGTGCGGATTGTTCTTTTTGACTGGTACGTTTCACATTTTTCTCAGTTCTTAAAATTGCAGATTCTGCCATGTATATTTCGATTAAGATATCAGCAGCGGCAATTAATAATTGTTGATGCTCTTCGAGTTGAGGTCCGTATTTTTGAACTGCTCCGCCAGCGACCATTAAGAAGGTCTTTTTAAGTTTTTGAATCATTTCTTTTTCTTCAGAAAACAATTCGGAGTAATCGGGGGTTTCAAATGAAGGAATTCCCATGAGTTCTTCTTGAACTTTTGAAGCTGGACCTAGTAAATCAACGTGTCCTTTCATTGCTTTTTTAACAAGCATGCCGACAGAAAGCATCCGGTTAATTTCGTTAGTTCCTTCGTAAATTCTTGTAATTCGAGCATCTCTCCAAGCGGATTCCATAGGGGTTTCTTCAGAGAATCCCATTCCACCAAATATTTGAATTCCTTCATCTGCACAGTTTTGAACATCTTCAGAAACCGCTACTTTTAAAATTGAACATTCAATAGCATATTCTTCAACTCCTTTTAGTTCTGCTTCTTGGTGGCTGTTTCCATTCGCTTCTCGAATTGCAATGCGGTCTTCAATATCTTTTGCAGCTCTGTAGGTTGCGGATTCACAAGCGTAAGCATTGGTTGCCATCTCCGCTAATTTTACTTTAATGGCTCCAAAATCTGCAATAGGAGTTTTAAATTGTTTGCGTTCTTTGGCATAATTTACTGCAATATTTAAAATACGTCTTTGTGAATCTAAACAAGCAGCCGCCAATTTGATGCGTCCTACGTTAAGTGAGTTCATTGCAATTTTAAATCCTTCACCACGTCCTGCTAACATATTCTCAACAGGAATAACAGTATCATTAAAAAATACTTGACGTGTAGAGGACGCTCGAATTCCTAATTTGTGTTCCTCTTCTCCTAAAACGATACCATTTGGGTTTTCACTGTCATATTCGACAATAAAACCTGTAATGTTTTTGTCATTTTCTATACGTGCAAATACAATCATCACATTGCAAAACCCTGCATTTGAGATCCACATTTTTTGACCATTGATTTTGTATGTTTTTCCATCTGCAGATAATTCAGCAGTTGTTTTTCCAGAATTTGCATCTGACCCTGCACCGGGTTCGGTAAGGCAATAGGCTCCAAACCATTCGCCAGAAGCTAATTTTGGTACATATTTTTGTTTCTGTTCTTCGGTCCCATATAAGGTGATTGGCATTGTTCCTATTCCTGTGTGTGCACCAAATGCAGTACTAAAAGATCCCGTTCCACTTGAAATATAATCACAGGTTAAACATGTCGACACAAAGCCCATTCCCATTCCGCCATAAGCTTCTGGAACCGCAACACTTAAAAATCCCATATCTCCAGCTTTCCGCATGATTTCTTCTGTCAATGCAAAATCTTTAGCTTCAAATCGGGCTTTGTGAGGAATAATCTCACGTTCGTTGAATTCCATTACAGAATCTTTCATCATTTGTTGCTCTTCTGTAAAATCTTCGGGGGTAAATACGTCTTCGCACTTTGTTTCTTTAACTAAAAATTGCCCTCCTCTGATTAGTTGTTTGTCGTTTGTTTCCATGGTATTTGATTTAGATTAAAGAAGATAGAAAATAGAGAATAGATCCTAATTGAGATTGTTTTGAAATCCCATTGTCATTTTTTGGAATTCTTCTATTTTTTCTTCTATTTTTTTTAAAGTTTCGTTGTTTAAATAATTTCTGTGTTTTGCTACTAATAGTTGTGTTCATAACTCGAATGATGATCCTAAAGAGATATCTAAAAAATGACTAAATGATTTATCTGTTCTCGATGATCCTTCTGCAATATTAGTAGGTATTGAAACAGAACATCTACTTATTTGTGTACTTAAGTCATATCGTTCGTGCTTTGGAAAGTCCAATAAAATATCCGAAATATCATTAGCAATCTCCAAACCGAGATTCCAAATTTTCAAATTTTTGTAGTTATATCTTTGTTTAGCACACATTAGTCTTAAATTTCTGTCCTCTTTTATCTTTACTCTCCACTCTTTTATCTCCACTCTCTATTCTTTACTCTTTACTCTCTACTCTTTACTTAAGGAACTCAAAAATTCCACAGGCTCCTTGTCCTGTTCCGACACACATTGTGACGGCGCCATATTTTCCATTCATGTTTTGCTTACGCATTTCATCAAACAGTTGAACCGATAGTTTTGCACCTGTACATCCTAAGGGGTGACCTAATGAAATTGCACCTCCATTAGGATTTATAATTTCAGGGTTGAGGTCTAATTCACGGATGACTGCTAAAGATTGTGACGCAAAGGCTTCATTGAGTTCAATTAAAGATAAATCATCTTGTTTTAATCCTGCTTGTTTTAAGGCTTTTGGAATTGCTTTAACAGGGCCAATTCCCATGATTCTTGGCTCGACTCCTGCTGCTGCATAATTAACCAGTCGTGCGATGGGCTCAAGATTTAATTCTTTAACCATGTTCTCACTCATTACCATAACAAAGGCAGCACCATCACTCATTTGTGATGAATTTCCTGCAGTTACACTTCCACCAGCTGCAAAGACGGGTCTTAGTTTTGCTAAGGCTTCTTTGTTTGTTCCTGCTCTTGGACCTTCGTCTTTAGTGACGGTATAGGATTTGGTTGCTTTTTTTCCGTCAGCATCTATATAATTTTGTGTCACTTCAATTGGGACAATTTGATCTTGAAAACGATTTTCTGCTTGGGCTCGTAAGGCTTTCATATGAGAGTTATAGGCAAACTCATCCTGATCTTCACGAGAAATTTTAAATTGATTGGCGACTGCTTCAGCCGTATTTCCCATGCCCCAATAATAATCTTCATGACCTGCTTTTATGAGGTTGTAATTTAGTTCTGGTTTATATCCTGTCATTGGAACACTGCTCATGCTTTCAGCACCACCTGCAATAATACAGTCGGCCATTCCTGCTTGGATTTTTGCAGTTGCCATACCGATCGTTTCGATTCCAGACGAACAAAAACGGTTGACGGTTACCCCAGGAACATCTACAATATCTAAGCCCATTAATGAAATGAGTCGTGCCATGTTTAGTCCTTGAGACCCTTCGGGCATTGCATTTCCAACAATGACATCATCGATGCGTTTTGGGTCCAGATTCGGCAATTCTTTCATCATGTGTTTGATGGTTTCTGCAGCTAATTCATCGGTTCTTTTAAAACGAAACACGCCTTTTGGTGCTTTACCAACAGCGGTTCGGAATGCTTTAACTATATATGCTTGTTTCATAAGTTGAGTATTGAGTATTAAGTTTTGAGTATTGAAGTTTTATAATTTATGCTCTAATTACGTAGTGGTTTTCCTGTTTTTAACATATGTTGTATGCGTTCTAAAGTTTTACGTTCGGTACATAAACTTAAAAATGCTTCGCGCTCTATATCTAATAAATACTGTTCGGATACTAAGGTGGGTTCAGATAAATCTCCTCCGGCCATTACATAGGCTAGTTTATTAGCAATTTTCGTATCATGTTCTGATATGTAGTTACTGTCCTGCATGGAATCCGTTCCAACCAAGAACATCCCTAGGGCTTGTTTTCCGAGTACTTTGATATCAGTCCTTTTGATGGGTTGTGTGTAACCAGAATCGCTCATTAACAATGCATGTTGTTTTGCAACTGCGATTTGTCGATCTTTATTAACTACAACCACATCTTTTCCTTTTTGTAAAAGATTTAAATCAAATGCTTCATAGGCAGAGGTTGATACTTTTGCCATCCCAATGGTTAAGAAATGTTCTTGTAATACATTTAATTGAACATCGCCTTTTTGAAACATATCTTGTGCTCTTAAAGCCATTTCTTTTGAGCCACCCCCTCCAGGGATTACACCCACACCAAATTCTACAAGTCCCATATAGGTTTCTGCTGCTGCAACTACCTTGTCTGCATGAAGTGATAATTCACAACCACCACCCAATGCCATTCCGTGTGGTGCGGCTATTGTTGGAATCGAAGAATAACGCATGCGCATCATTGTATCTTGAAAGTATTTGATTGCCATATTAAGCTCGTCATATTCCTGTTCTACAGCCATCATAAAGATCATTCCAATATTGGCACCTACTGAGAAATTAGCGCCTTGATTCCCAACGACCAGGCCTGAGAAGTCTTTTTCGGCTAAATCAATCGCTTTATTTAGACCTGCTAATACATCGCCACCAATCGTATTCATTTTAGATTGAAATTCTAAATTAAGAATACCATCCCCAATATCTTCGATAACAACTCCTGAATTTTTATATACTTCGTTTGTTTTTCTAATGTTATCTAAGATGATAAAACTGTCTTGTCCTGGAATTTTTGTTTGTGTTTTTGTTGGAATCTCATAGGCATAAGATGCGCCTTCTTTTACAGTGTAAAATGAAGTGTTTCCTGCGGCCAACATTTCTGTTACCCAAGCTGCGGGTTCTAAACCTTCAGCGTTCATGAGTTCGATTCCCTTTTCTACACCAATAGCATCCCATATTTGAAATGGTCCATGTTCCCATCCAAAGCCTGCTTTCATGGCATCATCAATTTTATAGAGCTCATCTGTAATTTCTGGAATTCGGTTGGATACATAGGCAAACAGTGCTGTGAAACTTTTGCGGTAAAATTCACCAGCTTTATCTTTTCCACTGACTAAAATTTTAAACCGATCGACAACTTTGTCAATTGTTTTGGTTAATTCTAAAGTGGCAAATTTGGCCCGTTTTGCAGATCGGTATTCTAAAGTATTTAAATCTAAACTTAGAATTTCTTTTGTGCCGTCTGTGGTAACAGATTTTTTATAAAACCCTTGATTTGTTTTGCTTCCAAGCCAATTATTTTCCATCATTGTTGAGATGAAATCGGGTAGTTCAAACAGCTCTAAACGTTCATCGTTAGGGCAATTTTCTCGAATGCCATTAGCCACATGTACTAAGGTGTCTAATCCCACAACATCTACAGTTCTAAAGGTTGCCGATTTTGGACGACCAATGACGGGTCCAGATAATTTATCAACTTCTTCAATTGTAAGCTCTAAGTCTTTAACAGTATGAAATAAACTTTGAATGCTAAAAATACCAACTCTATTTCCAATAAATGCAGGGGTGTCTTTGGCGATGACTGATGTTTTTCCAAGAAACTGTTCGCCATAGCCATTTAAGAATTCTAAAACAGAGGCATCTGTTTTTGGGCCTGGAATAATTTCAAATAATTTTAGATAACGTGCGGGATTAAAAAAATGGGTTCCACAAAAGTGTTTTTGAAATTCTTCACTACGACCTTCACTCATAAATTTTATGGGAATTCCTGAAGTGTTGGAGGTTATTAGGGTTCCTGGAGTTCGGTATTTTTCTAAGTTTTCAAACACCATTTTTTTGATGTCCAAGCGTTCCACGACCACTTCCATAATCCAATCTACCTCGGCTACTTTTGCGATGTCATCTTCTAAATTTCCAGTTGTAATTCGGCTTGCAAATTTTTGATTGTAAATAGGGGAGGGTTTCGATTTTAAAGAGGCCATAAGTGCGTCGTTTACCAATCGATTTCTAACGATTTTGTCTTCTAAGGTTAAGCCATTTGCTTTTTCTTTATCGTTGAGTTCTCTTGGAACAATATCTAAAAGCAATACTTCGACACCAATATTTGCAAAATGGCAGGCTATTCCGCTTCCCATGATTCCAGATCCTATAATGGCAATTTTTTTAATTCGTCTTGTTTTCATCTAAGTGTATATAGTGTTGTTAGAATATTCTTTTATTTGATATGAGGTTCATGATGGACTCAGAAACTTCATAAAAATGATTTAGTTTTTCTTCTGATATTTCTTTTTTCACAGCGGTGTTAAATTTTAAAACATTTTGTTTGACTTCTTCTCTGTTTTTAAGCCCTGATTTTGTGAGGTGTATAAGAACCCCGCGACCATCATTTGGGTTTGGTAAGCGTTCTATTAAGTCTAAGTCTTCCAATGTTTTTAAAATTCGAGACAGGCTTGTGGCTTCCATTCCCATCTTTGGTCCCAAAGATGTTGAAGGCGTTCCTTTTTGAGGATCTACACTTAGGAGTGTGAATCCTGTAGCCATTGTAATTCCATAAGCTGAGGCCTCTTCATTGTACATTTTTTGAACCGCCAACCATGTGGTTCTTAAAACATAATCTATCGTCTTATCTTTCATGTGTGATTAATATCTTTTACCAAAGATAATAAAACTTACTATGCATGCATAGTAAAAAACAAAAAAGTTATGCACGCATAGTATTATTTATGGGTTAGAAGCTTTTTAACTTCCTGTAACTCGCTAAAATTTAGAAATATTTTAAAGTATAGCTGTAATTGATTAACTACCAAGTCATTTTGTTATACCAATAACGATCTCTGTAACGAGATATATAGTAAACAATACCATAATTTTTAACTAATTTTACTGTTTTTGGTAAAATGAATGGGATTGTAGAAGTTCCATTGTCATAAGGAATCACCCTAGGATAATTGAAGGTGTCCTCATTGTCTTTAAAAAACGTATTAAATGAAATATGATCGTTGTGATTTGAAAATACACGCAAACCTTTTTCTAAAAATAGGGTTGAAAACGACCCTTTTTCTTTATCGTGGTTTAGTAGCTTTTTAGAATTAAATAAAGGCTTAAAACTTTTTAATGTTCCTTCTTTGTTAAAATTTACAATAACACTTGAGCCAAAAGTGTAAATATAATCTAAATCTGTTGTTAGATTTCCGTCAACTTTTCTAAACTCGCTTGTGGTAATTTGTTTTTCACCAAATAAAAATATATCATTAGGGGTTACTATAACGTCGACAATTTGAAGACTTTTCAGATCTTTAGAATTTAAACTATTGTCCCAATTATGTATACCAATAAGCTTGTTTTTTGTTAAATCATACAAAAAGGCACCGTCGTTTTGGTTACCCTCTGTACTATTAATTTTAATAATGGTACTTTTTCCGTTCCAGAAAAAACCAGTAAACATAGATTTTCCATTAACATCAATCAATTTCATTTCCATAGGTAAAAAGCCTGGAGATGAAAAATTTGTTGTAATCACTTCATTTCCATTAAAACTAACTAGGTCATTTTCACGTGTTTTTTTAAAAGCATTGGTAGTTTTGTTCATGAAAACTACCCCATAATTATCTACAAAAACACTTTCTTGATAAGCTCTTTCACTTTTATAATTAAGGGTTTCATCTTGTTTCCAAAGTAAGTTTAATTGGTTGTCATACATCCAAATCTTTACTTTTTCTTTAGTTTTTTTTACATAAGGCATATTTGCAATAACAGCAATTTTAGTTTGATCTGGTGAAATAGCAATTTGGTAAAACCCTGATTTAGAATAACTATCAATTGAAAACGATGCTAATAGTTTATTTTCACTTATGGTGTCGTCTTTTTCTGAATATACTTGTGCATTTATTTGATGCTTACCCTTTTTTTTATGCATTACTGAAGATAAAAAAATAAGCTGGTTTTCTAACTCAATTACATCTCTTAATTCTGAAGCACGCAAACCAAGTTTTGGTAAATTAAATGTTGTAGACTTTATGGACTTCATGGATTGGTCGTACTTTGTCAAAACCATAGCTATAGTGTTGTCCATCATTACGTTGTCTAAGTGGTGCAAGGTCATAAAGCCATATGGCGAAGGGAAAACTATTTTGTATGTATCCTTTTCGCTTTCTTTTTTGAAATGCGCACTTTTTTCTGTTTTGAAGACGTGTTGAGCAAATCCAACGCTAACAAACAAACATGCTATAAATGTTACAAGAAATCTTTTCATTATTAAGTTTAGAGATTATAAACTTTTTCTTCAAGTCTAGTGAATGTAATTTTATCATCATAGTTCAAATCCAAGTCGATACGTCTTTCTTGCATCTGATTAAGCGTTTCTTCAGCTTGAGCCTTATCTTTAAGGCTTAAATCTACACGCATGAGATTAAAGAAAATCATTTTACCGATTTTTTTATTCATCAATGCCTTTTTATTTTTATAATCAACTTTGGACAATTCACGTTTCCAAACCTCTCTGACTGCTTTGAGTTCTTTTATAGATCTTTTTCTAACCTCAGATGATGTGTTTTGTTTTAGCTTTCTGTAGGCAGAGATAGCTTTAATCTTAGCGTTTTCGAGTACATCATAATCTCTTTTCTTGTTATTTGGGTATCCTATCTTTATTGTTGAGGATACAGGAATATAACCAAACTCCTCGTTAATATAATTAGAAATATCTGTCATTATTTTGTTGACATTATTTTTTTCGTAACGCTCTAAATTAATGGTGTTGCTGTTGGATGAGGTTAAAAATTTAAACTCTCCATCAAAAGTTTTTTCATCAATAACCTTAGCAGCAGTAATAACTTTCAACTGTGTAGGTTGGCTGTAATACGTTTGTCCGCCATTATCTTGAAAAACCATTTTAGAGATGTTAATTACAAAAAGAACATCATTACCTTTTTGGTAGCCCATGAGTTCAACATTATCAGACAAAACTTGATTGTCAAAAATAAGATGGTCATCTAAGTTTGGCTTTTGGTACACAGGTTCGTTAGGTTTTACATAAACAGGTTTTTTAGGTACAATTAGTCTAGGCTTTTTACCTTGTTCTGTTATAGTCAAGCGCTCTAACAATGAGAGTTTATTAAAGTTGTTGATTTCTTTATCGTAACGTTCCTCAGCAGCCTTAACTTCGTCACTATATCCAGCAATACGATCTTTGAATTCCATTTCGCTTTCTTTCACTACATTAGCGTAATTGACTTTTTCTTGTTCAAAATCTACCAAACTTTGTGCATTTAGCTCTTCTACAGTTAGTGTGTAAGGCGTTTCAACACTAACATTATAATTTTTTATAGATTCACCTAACGGGTTATTTGGTGTTCTGACATCGAAATAATTCACCTTTTCAGTTAGTATCCTTTGTGCTATACCAGAATTACTCACTCCAAGTACCGCTAATAGACATAGAAATTGTTTTTTCATTTTTAATTTGTTTAATTTTTATATAAAATTACTAAACAAACTTAACAAATATATTTGGAATTTTCCATTCAAAATTTAGCAGAAAATTTTTAATGTTTGAAACAATCATAATTGAATCTCCGATACACTGCGGAATGATTAAATGAAGCTGGGACTTGCCGAAAAAAAACTAAGTTTTATTCATTAATAAGCACCCATTCGCCTTTGGCGATTAGTGGTTCTGCTTGTTTGAATTTTGTAGTCTTTTTTTCGCCACTCATCACATGTTTAATGGTTACACGGTCGTTACGTCCAATTTTGGGTTGATCTCTAATAATAGTTTCCACCACTTGGGATTGACGTTGTGTGTTTCCAGCTGCTCTTGTTTCTGCAGAACGCTCGTCTAAGTTTTGGATGTTTTCTTTTGAGGTTTGTGTTTTTTCGCGACGACGTGTTTTTGCCTCTTGAATGACATTGGCAGTTTCTTGTGGAATCTCGCCTTTGAATAAGAAAGAAATCACTTCTTTATTCACTTGGTCAATCATCGACTTAAACAGTTCAAACGACTCGAATTTATAAATCAATAAAGGATCTTTTTGTTCGTGTACTGCCAATTGCACCGATTGTTTCAACTCGTCCATTTTTCGTAAATGCGTCTTCCATGCATCGTCAATAATGGCTAAAGAAATATTTTTCTCAAAATCGGTTACCAACTGTTTTCCATTGGTTTGATAGGCTTTTTCCAGATCGGTTACTACTTGCAGTGATTTGACACCATCCGTAAAAGGCACCACAATACGTTTAAATTTATCACGCTGCGTTTCATATACATTTTGAATGACTGGAAATGCCAATTCCGCATTGCGCTCCATTTTGGAAATATAATGTTGAAAGGCTGTTTTGTAAACCGTTCCAGAAATCTCTTGTGCAGTCTTTGTCGCAAATTCATCTACTGTAACAGGTGAACTCATTGAGAAATAACGAATCAATTCAAATTCAAAGTTTTTATAATCGTTATTGGCTTTGTTACTTTCTACAATAATTTCTGAGGTGTCATAAATCATATTTGCCAAATCAACACGAAGACGTTCTCCAAACAAGGCATTGTAGCGCCGTTTGTAAACCACTTCACGCTGGGAGTTCATCACATCATCATATTCCAAAAGACGCTTACGAACTCCAAACTGGTTTTCCTCAACTTTTTTCTGTGCTCGTTCAATGGACTTTGAAATCATGGAGTGTTGAATTACTTCTCCTTCTTTGAGGCCCATACGGTCCATCATTTTGGCAATGCGCTCGCTTCCAAAAAGCCGCATGAGGTTGTCTTCTAAAGACACATAAAATTGTGAGCTTCCTGGATCTCCTTGTCGTCCCGCACGTCCACGTAACTGTCTGTCCACACGTCGAGAATCGTGACGCTCGGTACCTACAATTGCTAATCCGCCTGCCGCTTTCACTTCTTCAGAGAGTTTGATATCCGTACCACGACCCGCCATATTGGTTGCAATGGTCACCTGTCCGGGCTGTCCAGCTTCTGCCACAATATCGGCTTCTTTTTTATGCAACTTCGCATTTAAGACGTTGTGTGGGATTTTGCGAATGCTCAACATTTTCCCTAACAACTCACTAATTTCTACACTGGTGGTTCCAATTAGTACAGGACGTCCTGCTTTGGATAAATTAGTTACTTCCTCAATGACAGCATTGTATTTTTCACGTTTGGTTTTATACACTAAATCATCACGGTCATCTCTTGCAATGGGACGGTTGGTTGGAATTTCGATGACATCCAATTTATAGATTTCCCAAAATTCACCCGCTTCGGTTACTGCTGTTCCTGTCATTCCAGAAAGCTTGCGGTACATTCTAAAGTAGTTTTGTAGGGTAACGGTTGCAAAGGTTTGTGTGGCGGCTTCAATTTTTACATTTTCTTTGGCTTCAATCGCTTGATGCAGTCCATCACTATAACGACGCCCATCCATAATACGACCAGTTTGCTCATCGACAATCATCACTTTATTGTCCATGACCACATATTGAATGTCTTTTTCAAAGAGGGCATAGGCTTTTAAAAGTTGGTTGAGGGTATGAATTCGTTCCGACTTGATTCCAAACTCTCTAAATAGTTCTTCTTTGAGTTCGGCTTCTTTTTCGGGAGGAAGGTTTTGGTTTTCAATTTTTGAAATTTCCATGCCAATTTCGGGCATTACAAAAAAGTCGGGGTTGTCTTTTCCAGATAAATAGTCGACTCCTTTATCAGAGAGTTCAATCTGATTATTTTTTTCATCAATTACATAATAGAGTGCTTCATCCACTTTGGGCATTTCTCTATTGTTGTCTTGCATATAAAAATTCTCTGTTTTTTGAAGGAGTTGTTTGATGCCTTCTTCACTTAAAAATTTAATTAATGCTTTGTTTTTTGGGATTCCTCTAAAAACACGCAACAATTGAAATCCGCCTTCTTTAGTGTCGCCAGCCGCAATCAATTTTTTAGCCTCTGCAAGAACTCCTGTAAGGTATTTTCGTTGCACCCCAACAATGTCTTGTACTTTCGGTTTCAACTCCATAAACTCATGACGATCGCCTTGAGGAATAGGGCCAGAAATAATCAATGGTGTTCGGGCGTCATCAATCAAAACAGAATCAATTTCATCGACAATGGCATAATGGGGTGGACGTTGCACAAGATCGTCTGGCGTATGTGCCATATTATCTCTTAAGTAATCAAATCCAAATTCATTATTAGTTCCGTAAGTAATATCGGCATTGTAGGCGTTTTTTCGTTCTTGAGAATTTGGTTTGTGGTAATCAATACAATCAATACTCAATCCATGAAACTGAAAAATAGGTGCCATCCAAGCGCTATCACGTTTTGCTAAGTAGTCATTCACCGTAACCAAGTGAACACCTTTCCCTGTAATCGCATTTAAATACACTGGGAGCGTTGCTACGAGTGTTTTCCCTTCTCCTGTTTGCATTTCAGCTATTTTTCCTTGATGCATCGCCACACCTCCTATAAGCTGCACGTCGTAGTGGACCATATCCCATGTGATTGGCTTTCCTGCGGCATCCCAAGAGTTAGCCCATATTGCTTTATCGCCATTTAATGTTACATAGTCTTTAGAGCCTGAGAGTTCTCGATCATAAGGACTTGCAGTCACTTCAATTTGTGGGTTGTCCACAAAACGTTTGGCTGTTTCTTTGATGACCGAAAAAGCTTCTGGAAGAATGGCATCTAAGACTTCTTGTGTTTTTGCATATACGTCATCTTTTAAGCCATCAATTTCTTGATAAATATCTTCTTTTCGATCGATGTCTTCAGTAGTATCTGCTTCTGAGTACAATTCAGAAATTGAATTTTCAAGTGCTTTACAGGCTTCTGAAATCTTAGACTTAAACTCTTGTGTTTTAGATCTTAACGCATCATTACTTAAGGCAGCAGTAGAAGCTTCAAAGGTTTTTATTTTATCAACGATTGGCATGATTGCCTTGACGTCTTGTTTGGATTTATCTCCAACAAATACTTTTAGTACCGAATTCAGTAAACTCATTTTAGGGTTTTATTTTAATCATCTTTAAAGATATGGACAGTAAAGATACAGTTTGTTATTATTTTCTTTGTGAAATAAAGCAAAAAAAAAGTCTCAAATGAGACTTTTTTAAATAATTTTTGAGTTCTTAATATTCATCTTCATTCCAAAGATAATCTTCATCTGATGGATAATCAGGCCAGATTTCTTGGATGGAGTCATAGGAGTCTCCTTCATCTTCAATAGATTGAAGGTTTTCCACAACTTCAAGCGGAGCTCCTGTTCTTATAGAATAATCTATCAATTCATCTTTAGTGGCTGGCCAAGGGGCATCACTTAGGTAAGAGGCTAATTCTAGTGTCCAATACATTTTTGAAGTGTTTAATTTTTTGCAAAAATAATTTTTTAGTTGAAAAATTCAAGAAAAAAAGCATTTATTTCATCAATAAAGTTATGAACGTTTTTATAGCATCTGAAAAACTAAACATTAGTTAGGTCAGAAAAGGTATTAATAACCTCCTTTTTAAGAAGGTTTGTTAGGAATCCATTTGATTTCCTCCACCTTTAACTCTTTAGACAATTTTCGTGCCATTACAAAAATGAAGTCCGACAAGCGATTTAAATAGATTAATACTTCGGGGTGTGTGGGGTGTTCGATACTTAGTTTAGAGATTGTTCTCTCTGCACGACGACATATACAACGCGCAATATGACAGAATGACACGGTTGGATGGCCGCCCGGCAAAATGAAATGGGTCATTGGAGGCAACTCACAATTCATCGCATCAATTTCTGTTTCTAGGAATGTAATTGCTTCCGGCTTAAGAAAGGAGATTCCAAGGCGTTTTCTTTTGGTTTCATCCTTAAGCAATTCGGGATCTGTTGCCAAAAGAGACCCAATAACAAACAATTGGTTTTGAATGTCCAGAAGTGTTGATTTATGGTCTTTTGAGATCTGCTGATCGCGGATCAAACCAAGGTAGGAGTTCAATTCATCAATGGTGCCGTAACAATCGATTCTCAGATTGTGCTTTGGTAGGCGTGTACCCCCAACGAGCCCCGTCGTCCCTTTGTCACCTGTTTTTGTGTAGATTTTCATCTGTGTTTATTTAATTATTTCTTCTGGGGTATTGCCTATTATGGATTTTTTTATATTATTTTGAGGTCTAAAGTTAGTAGTAATATTCAAATTCGCAAGAAATTAGCGCCTTATTGTGAAATGTTCTTTGGGTTGTTCGGTTCTAAAAAACAACAATCCCCAATAAAAAGTATCAATGGATACAGATATTTCTAACCGTGACTTCAATTGTTTCCAACGATTAAAGGAGTCTTTTGATGCTCTAATTGAAGGAAGAAGTATTAAGGAATCTTTGTGGCAAGTTGGAAGTATATCAGCAATAGAATTTACATCAATTACTTTTAAATCGAGATAAATTAAACAGGGTGTTTTTGAGATTCTAGACCCTTGATTTTTTAGATCTTCAATTGTTTTAAATGCAATTGTTTGCTGTTCTATATTCAAAGCTTGTTCAAATTCTGGTTGAATGGTTTCAGATACAAAACAGTTCTCAAACTTAAAATAAGCACTTAAACGAACTAAAAATTTTGAGTTTGAATTATTTTTAGAAAGTTGTTGGTAGGCACTGTGATTTGAGCGGTCATAAAAACACTTGGTAATCAAATCAAAAACAAAAGGGGAGTGGACGCCATGTTCGTTTTTGGAGTGCCACCAAAATTTTAAATAGGATAACAGTGGATTCAATTTAGTTTTTCATTTAATTCTAGCCATCTCATTTCTTTTTCTTCAATTTCTTCGTTTAAGCGTTTTAGTTGGTCAGAAAGCATTTCTATAGTTTCCATGTCTAGTTCTGGGACAAGAAATTTGGCTTCCATTTCTTTTTTGTCAAATTCAAGCGATTTCAATTTGCTTTCCAAATTATTGAGTTCTTTTTGTTCATTAAAACTTAATTTCGCTTCGGATTGATTGTCTTTAGATGCCTTTGAGGGCGTTGTTTTCTTTGGTTCTACTGCCACAGGCGTACTGTCTTCATAGGTTCTAAAATCGGAGTAATTTCCTGGAAAATCTTCTACAACACCTTCGCCACGAAATACAAATAAATGATCCACAATTTTATCCATAAAATATCGATCATGCGAAACGACTAACAAACACCCAGGAAAATCAAGCAAGAAGTTTTCCAAAACATTTAAAGTGACAATATCTAAATCATTGGTTGGTTCATCGAGAATCAAAAAGTTTGGGTTTTGAATCAAAACCGTACATAAATAGAGGCGTTTCCGTTCGCCACCACTGAGTTTTTCTACAAAATCGTATTGTTTTTTACGGCTGAATAAAAAGCGTTCAAGTAGTTGTTGAGCACTTATTTGCTTGCCTTTCATCAAAGGGATATAGTCTCCAAATTCTCGCACCACATCAATGACTTTTTGCATCGGTTTTGGTTTGATGCCATCTTGAGTATAATAGCCAAATTTAATGGTTTCTCCTTGTATGATTTTACCACTATCGGGCTTTAGTCCACCCGTAATCATGTTTAGAAACGTCGATTTCCCAGTTCCATTTTTGCCGATGATTCCAATCCGCTCTCCGCGTTGAAATACGTATTCAAACTTGTCTAAAATGACTTTTTCCTCAAAGGCTTTGGAGACTTTATACACTTCTAAAATCTTACTCCCCAAACGTTCCATATTGATTTCCAATTGAACTTGATGATCGTTTCGACGTTTGCTGGCACGCTCTTTTATTTCATAAAAATCATCGATTCTGGATTTCGATTTGGTGGTTCGTGCTTTTGGCTGTCGTCGCATCCATCCTAGTTCTTTTTTATAGAGCTGTTTGGATTTATTGGTTTCAATCGCTTCACGCTCAATACGCTCCTCTTTTTTTTCTAAATAGTAGGAGTAATTTCCTTTATAATTATAAATACAGCCTTCATCGAGCTCGATAATTTCTGAGCAAACGCGCTCCAAAAAATACCGATCATGCGTAACCATAAATAAGGTGATGTTTTCCTTGGCAAAAAACGACTCTAGCCACTCAATCATTTCTAAGTCCAAATGGTTTGTAGGCTCATCCAAAATAAGTAAATCAGGTTTGCTTAACAGGGTGTTGGCTAAGGCCAAACGTTTTTGTTGACCTCCAGAAAGTTCCTTTACTTTTTGGTCTAATTTTTCAAGTTTTAACTTAAAAAGTATCTGAGTGTATTGGGTTTCAAAATCCCAAGCTTGATACCGTTCCATGTCATCAAATGCAGTTTGATAGAGATTGCTATCGCCTGGATTTTCGAGTGCAGTGTGGTAGGTATTTATGACTTTTAAAATCGGGTTGTCTGAATTAAATATAGTTTCCTCAATTGTTAGGTTTTGATCCAAAACGGGTTCTTGGGATAAAAAGGTAGTTCGCAGTCCTTTTCGGTAGATGATTTGCCCCGTATCTGGACTGTCTTTTCCCGAAAGAATATTTAAAATAGAGGTTTTTCCGGTACCGTTTTTGGCCACAAATGCGATCTTTTGATCTTTATGAATACTGAAAGAAAGATTCTCGAACAGATTAAGTTCGCCGTATGATTTCGATATATTTTCTACGTTGAGATAATTCAAAATTTTGTTTTTGCAAAGAAAGGATAATTATAAACGAATTGCGGTCTTGAAATGATGAATTAAAAATAAATACCTCAAAATAATTGCAATGAGAAGCGGAATTAGTCCAATAGCAAAGGATTGAACGCCTGTAATCCAATGGAGTCCCATTAAACTCATGAGTAATACAAGGAATTTTAGATAGCTCAGTCCACGATTGTTGAGTTTTGATTTTGAAATTGAAGGGATGAATAGAATATTAAGAGCAAAGGCCCATAAAAGGTTGTAGTTATAGGCTGTGGTCTGATGGTCGGTTGCTAACCAGAGCAGCAATAAAAGAACGCCAACAATGCCTGAAAAGGCAAATAAACTGATGTCGAGCCATTTGTTACGGGTGTTGTTTTTGTAATCGTGATAAGTGATAAAAAGCATGATGAGAGCTAGAATTCCTAGGATGAAAAGTGGACTGCTAAAAAAATTAGTTGTTGCGATTACTTCTGAGGGGTTCAGAGTTTTTGAGATGGATACGAGCCTCGAATCGTCGGTTTTTGAACGTGCATTTTCAAGCAGTTGATGTAAGTATTTAGGTAAAAACATATGCTCCTCGACGCTAGCAATCTGGTCTATTTTTGAACCCAAAGCAATATCAATACCTAAACTTCCCCAAGAATTTTGGTTTAGATCAGAACGAATTAAATTTCTAAATGAAAATTGTTTAAATGTTGTTTTGGGATAATAGGCGAGTTGGTTGTCAAGGATAGTTTCAATGTCATCCTTGATTTTTGTAGCACAGTTGTTATAGAAAAAATCATAGGGATAAGATTTATTCTCTGGTTTTATGGCTTCTTTTAGCAGATAATAAAAGGCTGTTTTTTGTTCGGTATTTAGGTTTAATAGTTGTTCTTTGACGCTTCTATTATTGTATTGATAGTAGCGCATAAAGTTTTCAAAATCAGATTGATTGATTTCATAATCAAGTTTTCCTTGTGCGAATTTCAAATAAAAATTTTCTGTTTCAAAATCATAGCGTCCATAATCAAACACAATATCAAATTTATAAACAAGGTCTTTGATTCGAATTGCAGTGTGTCCAAAAGCATCATTTAAGGATGTTCCAGGTCCTATGGTCAGAATACTGATTTTAGATTCTGTTGTAAGCTCTAGCTGTGCATTTACAGAGAAGCTTCCGATGATGAGTAAAAATGTAATTAATTTTTTAAAGTTCATTATCTAAAGATGCTTAAATCAATTTTGAGAGAAAATACATTGGAGTATAGGGCGGCACTTTGATCGCCAATATCGGTAAAGGCATAATCTAAATAAATGCCATTATATTTGAATCCAACCCCAAAATTGGGTTGAAACGTTAAAGGGGAGGAGTTGTCAAGTTGCAATTCATTTTGAAAATTTCCAACTCCAGCTCTTAAATACACCAAATCAATATATCCAAATTCCAAACCAATTGCAGGATTGATACTCACAAATGAAGAAGAAATTAGATCATTATTTTCTTCAAACCGACAAATTAAATCAATTTCTGTTTTTAGTGTGTAATCATAATTGAAGGTAAACAGTTTGGAGACTCCTAGTTGCAATTTAGGAAGTGTGAGTTCGGTGGTTTCTGGTTCTTCTTGATTTTGTCCTGGGATGGCATCTTTGATGTCTTGTAGTCGGTCGGCATCAATTGCCCATGAATTGAAGGTTGTCGTAATGTCTCTAGCCATCAAACCAAATTGCCAATCATTCGATTCAAACTGAATCCCAGCGTCCAGTCCAAACCCCCAAGAGGAGGCAAAGTCTCCGATAATCCGTCGAATTACTTTTGCATTGACTCCATAATTCAATCCTTTAATAGGGAGTTTTTTAGCGTACGAAAATATAAGTGCATAGTCTACCGCCGAAAATAAATTTATCCGATCGTAATTGATCACTCCTTGTTGATCGATAAGCTTAGTCGTATCTAAAATGTCATCAACCCCAAAACGAATTAATGAAAGTCCAACAGCACTGCGATCATCTAAAGGCATGGCAAAAGCGATGTAATTATAGTTGGCAATGTTTGCAAAGTAACTCGAGTGCATGATTGCAATTTCATTGTCTTCTAAATGTACCAACCCTGCAGGGTTCCAGTAGCCAGAATTTACATCACTAGAAGATGCCACTACTGCATTGCTCATTCCTAAGGCGGAAGCATCTACTCCAATATTTAAAAATTCATTGGAATAGTTTCGAGTGGTTTGGGACACCATCAAAAGTGGTGTCAAAAATGTGAAGATGAATTTTAGTACTTGCAAGGACTTTTTTTAAATGATCTTATAAACACTAATATAAACTCTAATTTTTTTTAGATATTGTTGTTTATTTACTGAAAACAAAAATAGTTTATTATTTTTACTAATTAAATACAATTCATTGTGAAATCATATAT
>Ga0209653_1001270_pt1 | contig 20633 bp, 21 predicted proteins | sample SaaInl6LU_22_DNA_FD_184644 | JGI IMG/M metagenome (GOLD analysis project Ga0209653, IMG submission 184644) | Marine microbial communities from expanding oxygen minimum zones in the Saanich Inlet - ESP_116LU_22_DNA (SPAdes) (version 2) | ecosystem: Environmental > Aquatic > Marine > Intertidal...
TTCTTCCTTTAGGGTCCTGGTAGACTACCAGGTTGATAGGCTGGATGTGGAAGCGCAGTAATGCGTGCAGCTGACCAGTACTAATAACCCAATTGGCTTGATTTATGCACTGAAAAAATTTTGCTTTGTAGGTTGTATTAATTAATAAATTTTTACATTTAACTATGAAATTATTTAACCATCTAGAACAATGTAATATTACTTTAGAATTTACATAAATTGATAATAATTGTCCTTACATAATAATTACTTAATAAGATAAGATGAGAAAGATTGATGAACTTACAGACTAGAGTTGAAAAAACTTTATTAGACTTATTCCCTATTAACCGAAGTCTTACTGGAAAAGGGGTGCTCGATACTTTTGATTATCTAATTGAAAATTTTTTCCCGAATGGAAAAATAAAATCAATTCCTTCTGGTACCCAAGTATTTGATTGGGTTGTTCCTGATGAATGGAATATTGACGATGGATATGTAGTAAACAGAGTAGGTGAAAAGATTATTGATTATAAGAAATGTAATTTACATGTCATGTCTTATTCTGAGCCAGTAGATAAGATTATTAGTGCAGATGAACTATTAAACCACATTCACACTCTTCCAAAATACCCTGATCGAATTCCATACAGAACATCGTATTACAAAAAAAATTGGGGCTTTTGTTGTGCTCATAATTTAATAAAAAGTGATAAATTCCAAGCGCCTTTTAAAGTTCTTATTAAATCTTCGTTTAATTCTAAAGGAAAATTAAGTTGGTTAGAGTGTGTTAAGAAGGGGCGCATAGAAAAAGAAATTTTAATTTCTACATATTGTTGTCATCCAAGTCTTGCTAACGATAATCTCAGTGGAATTGTTTTGGCAGCATTTCTTTTTGAGTATTTGAAAAACTTTGATACAAAATACACTTACCGTTTAGTTGTATTACCCGAAACAATCGGTGCAATATCATTTCTTTCTCAAGCAAATATTAAAAATATCATTGGCGGGATGATACTTAGTTGTGTAGCTGGGCCTGATAAGATTTCCATCAAAGAAGGTTTTGACACAAGTCATTTTATGACCGAAAGTGCTCATTTAGCTATAAAGTCTAAGGTTAATGAAGATTATTTAACATATCCCTTTGTTCCAGATGGAAGTGATGAGCGTCAGTACTCAACACCTGGATTTAGAATAGTTACCCCCTCAATACATAAGTCTAAGTACTATGAATACAACGAGTATCACACATCAGCTGATGACTTAGATTTCGTAAGCTCTTCATCACTTATTGAATGCTTGGAGATTCACAAAAATTGGATAAGTTTAATAGAGAGTTATTGTTATCCCAAGCGTACTAGTCAATTTTGTGAGTTCCAGTTAGGGAGACGAGATTTATACCCTCAAATTGGCGGAACCATTAATCAAAAGGCTTACAATGAAAATGAGAGTGGAAATCACAAAAGATTATTTAATTTCTCAGATTCTGTTATTTTAAGTGGGGCACACCTAGAGGCATTTCAATGGTTAACACATTTAGCTGATGGATCTGTTTCTAATTTTGAGATAGCAAAAAAAAGTAAATTAGATATTTCTATAGTTAATCAAGCTATTGCAGCAATGTTTCAAAAAGATTTAATGGAGTTAGAGTGAAGTTAATTTTATTTTCAGGAGATCATCCAAGGCATTTGTATGTTAATAAAGAAATACTTAAATTTTTTGAGGAAGTTCTTGTAATAGTAATGCAAAGAGAAGAATTGTTACCAAAGCCACCAATTAATCTAGACCAACATGACCAAAAATTGTTTCGAATGCATTTTAAAAATAGACATAAAGTGGAATTCTCAATTTTCGGAGATTTAAACGCTCGGGAGGTATTTAAAAATTATAATTCAATATTTATTAATTCAAATGAACTAAACTCGGACCTAATTGCCCATAAAGTAAAAAAATTCAATGCAGACTTTTGTTTCATATTTGGAGTAGATTTAATACTTGATCCTGTAATTGGTGAGTTGCCAGCTGACAAAATAAATCTTCATCTGGGTTTGTCCCCTTGGTACAAAGGTAGCGCTACGCTTTTTTGGCCATTTTATCATTTAGAACCGCAGTTTTGTGGTGCCACCTTTCATCAAATCACTAAACAAGCGGATGCAGGAGAAATAGTGCATCAGTGTGTTCCTAAATTATTTTTAGGTGATACAATTCATGATGTGGGAGCAAAGTGTGTTCTAAAGGCTAAGGATGATTTAAAAGACTTACTTTCTTATTGGAAAAAGTCCAAAAGATTTGCTGGGAAGTTGCAAAAAACATCTGGACGAAATTGGCGTACAGTAGATTTTCATGCCTCACACCTTCGTGTTATCTATGATTTATATCAAGATAAAATCGTAGATAATTATCTTTTAGGCAGTTTAGGCAACAGACGGCCAAAACTTTTTTCATGTATTAGTGAAAGCATCTAAGCGGGAAACTCGCCTCAAAACTAGTTCTTCCTTTAGGGTCCTGGTAGACTACCAGGTTGATAGGCTGGATGTGGAAGCGCAGTAATGCGTGTAGCTGACCAGTACTAATAACCCAATTGGCTTGATTTATGCACTGAAAAAATTTTATATTATATTATTTACTCAGCAAGTAAGTTTTAGTTTGAATTTTTATTAATTTTTTTAAATTTTTAAAGTTATTCTTAGTCTCTTCCCACACTTTTTGTTGATTTTGTGCTAATTGACTATGAATTGCTAATTTGTTTTCTTTAAGATTTATTAAGTATTCCTCAAAAATATTAACGAAATTCAAAGAATTTACTTCTATCCCCCATTCTAGTCTATTAATGTCTTCCAAAAAAAAACGCATCTTATCATGACTTATAATTGACATGATAGGTCTTCGAAGACCAAATGGTATCATCTGTGAGTGACCTCGCATACCAAAAGCAAGATCAACTTGAGCATAAAATTTCATGACCTCATCTTCAGAAGCATTTGTCAAATCTTTAGTTTCATATAAAACTCCTTGTTCATTTAAAAGCGCCTCAATTTTTCTATCAATTGTCTTGTGCGCTGTAACAATAATTTTCCATCCTCTTGTTTGAGCTATTTTTAGTGAATTTATAATTCTAGAAATAACTTCTTTTGAATTTGAGCCAAATCTTAGATCAAAACGGTCATAAGCAGCATTAAATGACAGAATTTGATCTTTTTTTTTATCATGTAATTTAGTTATTTTTTGATACTCAGGAAATAATTGCCAAAGACATGTTGTGGGACAGAATTGTCTTAATAATTTTGAATGCAAGTCGGGATTTATGTATTTTTTAACAGCATTTATTGACCCAGTGTTTCTTAGTCCAAAAAATAAACTTTTTTTTATGGTTGCGCTGATATGTTTAAAAAAAATAGGGTCAAATTCGGATTGATTTCTGAATCTATTGTAACCAATCGCAAAAATGATCAAAGGTATTTTTATAGCATTAATTGATTTTATTGAGCTATTCCACTGCCAACCACTATTTGCTGTTATACTTCCAAATTGATCTTTTAATAAAGAGCCTCCACCGCCCAAAATAATTCCATCATAGTCTTTATTAAATTTTTTTACTTTATTTAAAGAGAACTCGTCCCAAATTTGAAATAACTGCCAATCACATTTGCCAAAAAAATAATCAAATATTTTCCTCACAACTGGAAAAAGTAGTGTATCTCCTGCGTTTTTATTAAGAGAATTATGTACTCCTATGTGTAGTAATTTCATTTAAAGTTTTTGATTAGCTTATAATATTTACTAGCTAAATTCAGATCTTCATAGCTGTTAATATCTATAGAATTTAGCGATTCCATTTCATAACCAATAGCTCCTTCAAGATGAAAAGTTCTTTTCTCTAAAAATTTTCTAGTATTAGCTAAAAAAATTGATCCATTTACACCATATAAACTTTTTTGACCTTGGCGCTGTTGGTGAATATTATTTTTTTTATTTAATTTAATTAACTTTCCATTAACCATATATCTAAGGTTATTTTTATATTTTCTTAAATTCTCCACACTTATAATACTTGACGGCTTTTTCTTTTTAAAAATATTTATCACTTCTTTAATATTTTCAGGCTTTCTAAGGGGACTAGTTGGAAGCAGCATCATCACTGCTTTTGGATTATAATTTTCAATTTTTTTTAGTTGTTTTAAAGTATGTAAAACAACATTTGATGCATGTACATGATCCATAGCCAATTTTTTTGGTCTTAAATTAGGAACTTCAGCACCCAATTTTTTTGCTATTAAAGAAATCTTATGACTGTCGGTAGAAACTATTATACGGCTAATCAATTTTACTTTTAAAGCAGCTTCAATCGTCCAAGCAATTAAAGGTTTGCCATTAAAATTTATAATATTCTTTTTGGCAATTCCTTTTGACCCTGAGCGAGCTGGAATTACACAAACGATTTCCATAATTGTATCAAAGGTTATATGTTTTTAATGTAAATTTTTATTTTATAATTTATATCTAATATTTATTTGTTTTGCTTTATTTATTTGATATTTACAAAAAAACAATGTAATCCTCTTACTATTGTGAAACCATATTTAATTGCAAAAATTGTCATTAATCATAATGTAGATATTAAAATTGCTAAACAACTAATTCAAAATGCAAAGGAATGTGCTTTTGATTCAGTTAAATTTCAAAAAAATAATAAATTTGGTATATGATAAAAAAACTTTAAAGTAAAATTAAATGAATTTTAACTATATCTTAGAAAAAATTTCGTTAAGTAAATTAGGAACAAAGCCTTTTAAATATCTATGTATAGATAACTTTTTAAAAAAAGATGATTATCAAAAAATTTTAAATAAATTGCCAGTTGATAAAAATTGGGAAACAAAAAAGACAAAAAGTAAAAGTAGAAGGAGAAGTTGGCAATCACAAACCTATACATTTAACCACAAAAAATTGAATTTTATCTCTGAACTTTCCAGTTTTTTAGAGTCAGATATATTTATGAACAGTCTATTTAAAGTATTTGATATTAATAAAAAATTCCCTAACGGCGCAGCAAAAACTGCTTGGTGCAGAGATTATGACGCTTTTTCCATTTCACCTCATAAAGACCAAGATAGTAAAATTATATCCTTTTTATTATATTTGCCCAAGGATAATAAAAATAAGCAAAATGGAACTCAGTTATTAAAGCCTTTAAAAAACACAAAGAATAAGGGAGATAATCATTTGCAATGGTATGATTTTAAAAAAATTAAAGATATAGAATTTGTAAAAAACAGATTTATCTGTTGGTCGGTAAATAGTAAATCATTTCATTCAGTTGACGTAAGGTTTTTAAGAGGTGATAAAAATGCTTATAGAGATACCGTAAGAGGATTTTATTTTCAAAATAAAAAAAACTTACCTTCGTTATTTAGAAGATATTAAATATTACTAAATCCTATAGTGTTAAATTATGTCAAAATTAATAAATTATTTACATGATTTAAATATAATAAATAAAACAAATTTAGAAGTATTTTACCCAAAAGTAAGAGATCGTGATGATATAAAAGTGCTTCGCGACACCTTAACCGAAGTAATTGTATTATCAAAAACAGATCATATTGAGGAAAATTACTATTCAAACCGTGAGGAAAAAAACAGCATTACAGTCAATACTTCTGAGATTAAAACAACAAGATTATACGACAATATTCGTAGAGCAGAAGAATTTGGAAAGTATATTAAGAATAAGAGATGGTTAGATTTTGGCTGTGGATTAGGTGGTATGTTAGATGAAGTGGGCTCCCAAGCCTCTTTTGCCTCAGGCCTTGAACCAAACACTATTAGAAAAAAATTATTATTTAAAAAAGGTTATACAATTTTCGAAAATTTAGATGAAATCGAAGATAAATCTTTAGATATAATTACACTTTTTCATGTTCTTGAACATTTATTAGAACCGGTAAAAACATTAAATCTATTAAAAAAAAAATTGTCCTCAAATGGAAAAATGATTATTGAAGTTCCACATGCTAGGGATGCATTATTCACTATATATGATTGTGAAAAATTTAAACAATTTACTTTTTGGAGTGAACATTTGATTCTACATACAAAAACTTCTTTAAAATTAATCTTGAATGCAGCAATGTTTTCCTCTTTCGAAATTTATGGATATCAAAGGTACCCACTTTCAAATCATCTTTATTGGCTTTCTAAAGGAATGCCAGGGGGACAAGATAAATGGCCTGAGCTTAGTTCAGATAAATTAAATTTTGAATATAAAGAACAACTAAGCAAAATAGATAGAACTGACACTTTAATTGCTATTGTTCAATAAATTTTATTTTTTTTCATAATATTTATATTCTTTAAGTTAATTTATAAAATATTTTCCAATTTTAGGTAATTCATTGTTTATTTTTATTGAATTTCTTATATCTTTTGTAACAGTATATTTTAGGTTATTTATTAATAACAAAGAAATTAAACAATATGTATTTAAATGAGTATAAAAAAGATATTTATTCTCAAGGAGGTGAGGATGGAGTAATTGAAGAGATTTTAAAAAAAATAAATCTCAATATTCCAAATAACGAATGTTGGTGTTGTGAGTTTGGTGCTTGGGATGGAAAATTTGGTAGCAATACTTTTGCGTTAGTAGAAAAAGGTTGGAATGCAATTTATATTGAGCCAGATGATACAAAATTTTCACAGCTAAAAAAAACCGCAGATAGTTTTAAAAATATCACTGCTATTAAAAGTTATATTAAAAAAAATCATAAAGATGATCAATCTCTAGATAACGTATTATTAAAGACCGATATTCCCAAAGATTTTGAAATTCTTTCGATTGATATAGATTCATATGACCTTGATGTATGGGAAAGTTTAGAAAACTACACGCCTAAAATTGTAATAATTGAAGTTGACGGGCGCATACCACCGGGAATAATATTAAGACATAGCGATAAAGTTATAGGAAACTCATTTTCAGCTACACTACAAGTCGGAAAAAAAAAAGGTTATTTGCCAATTTGCTACACAGGAAATTTGATTTTTATAAGAAATGATTATGCAAACATAATACCATTAAATGATAAGTATATTGAATTTCCAGAACTTTTGTTTGAGCACACGTCTTTAAAAAATAAAATATTTCAAGATCGAGATCCATTTATGTGGTTGACACTTATAACACCTCCTTTTTTATTTCCTATAATGAGGTTTATTAAAAAAATATTGTTAAAAAAATATTAGGATTTTTTGTCAAAAGTTTTAAAAAATTATATCTTCCAAATTATCAACTTTAAATTTTTTTTAATGTGATCATCATATGTTCACCAATATTTTTCTTTAGAATTTTAAAAACATTTTTTGGCATATATTTAAAATGATCTAACATGATAAATTTATTTTTTTTGTAGGGATTAATTTTATAAGGAAATATAAAATCTTGCTTTACATCAATTACCTTAAATTTATTTTTAATTAATCTTTTTATATCAGTCATGTCTACTTTGTAAACTACAGGACAACCCTTTTGAGCTTCGTATCTATATGGCGTATCATTTATTAAAAAATTTTTATAGGAATTTCTTGAGTAGAGCATAATTTTTATAATTGTTTTTTTATTTGCAATTTTTTTTATTTCATTAAAGCATTTCTGCATATTTGCAGTATGATGAATTACCCCAAAAGAGTAAATTAAATCAAAATTTATTTTCAATTTTTTTATAGATGATAAATTTTCAGCATCTTGATTGAAAAATTTTGGGTTATTTTTTTCTAGACCAAGAATTTTCACTCTATGTTTTGCAATAGATATTGAAACGTCTGAATAATCAAGTCCTACATAATTTGCACCATTTCTTATAAATTCACAAGCATCAGTTCCTATACCGCATCCTATTTCAAGGACATTCTTATTTCTATATTTTTTAAATTCAGCAAATTTTGGTATGTGATTTTCAACAAAATATTTTTTTTTTTTTACTTCATTGAAATATTCTTTAGTAAGAAATTTTTTTTTAGAGTGGCCTATATTACAAGGTTTATTATTCCAATATTTTCTAATTTTATTTTTTAAATTTAACATTTGAAAAGCTAATTTTTTAATATAATAAATACCTAAAAATGTCTATTAACTATAGTAATTTAAAAAAAAAATTTTATAAATTAAAAAATAGCAAAATCTTAAAAATTGATAATTTTTTAGAAAATAATTTTTTAAATAAAATAAAAGAAGAAATTACTTTACTTGAAAAAAAAAACCAGTCTAAGGCTTTTTATTTAAAAGGTAAATCAGATAAATTAGAATATTTAGACTTTGGAAAATTTCAAAATAATTCACGTAAATTAATAAAAATTTTATCAGGAAAAAAATTTAAACTTTTTCTAAAAAAAAATTTAAAAATAGATGATACTTTATATCCCGACTCTTCAAATAGTTTTTCAGGATTTAACATCGTTAAAAAAAATGGGTTTTTAAAAACGCATGCTGATTTTAATTTTAATAATAAAATAAAAAAATTTCGCACACTCAACCTGTTAATATATTTTAATAGTGCTTGGAAAAAAAATTACGGTGGCAATTTGAGTTTATATGATTACAGTTCTCGCAAGCCGAAGTATACTTTTTTAGCTCAAAATAATAGATGTTTGGTATTCATTACAAATAAATATACACCTCACGGATATAAAAAATTAACTACAAATAAAAAAAGAGTTTCTCTAAATTTTTATTACTATACTAAAAAAAATTTTTCATATTCTGAAAAACCACACAAAACTATATGGTGGTAACAAATAAAATTTCAAATCTCAAAATATACAAAATTATTATAATTTTATGATAATCATTTGTGAAACTGGTAGATTTGGTAACCAATTGTTTCAATTTAATTATTGTTTAAAATTAAAAAAAAAAAATGAAATCATATTATTTATCGGCTTTGGTGATTTAGAAAAATTCTTAAAAAAAGATAATAATTTAATTTTTATTAAATGTAAAAATTTTTTATTTAAATTTTTAAATTATTTTTTTTCATTTCTAATTATGTTTAAAATTATAAACTCAGTAAAAGAGAATGAATATCAAGAAATAAAAAATAAGCGAGGATTTCTTAAAAATATAACATTTGTTCAAGGTTATTTCGAAAATGAAAAATATATTGAAAATAAAATATCCTCTAGATTCAGCAAAATGCGACAGGAGAAAGAAGCAATTAAATATATAGGTTATCTTAAAAAAAAATTTTCAAAACATATTCTTTTTGTTCACATTAGACTTACAGATCAATTAATAGGATGTTTTAAAGAGGCGTCTTCAGAACTGCCATTGAGATGGTTTTTTAAGTGCCAAAATATTTTTAAGAAAAAATTTAAAAATTGTAAATTTATTTATTTATCTGATGATTTAGAATTTTTAAAAGCAAATTTTAAAAATAGTGAATTTATTAAAAATCGCGATAAATATTATAATTTTTTTATAATGAAACATTGTGATGGTGGTATATTATCTCCGAGCACTTTTTCTTGGTGGGCTGCTTTTCTATCACAAAAAACTTCGTTTTATGCCCCATTATATTGGCATGGACATAAAATAAAAAAACAATGGCCACCAAAAATGGTTTCTAGCTTTATTAAATATGCTCCGGTGCTTAAAAAAGAATATAAAAATCAAATACGCAATGAGTCTAAATTTTACAAAATGCATATTTAATTCTTTAAAAAAGAATTATTTTAATATATGTACAAATCTAACTATAAGTAGCAACTAGCTCTGTGAATAAAATATTTCCCAAAATTAAACATAATGTCAATAACAGTATTTTTTGTGTAGGATTGGGTAAGTTGGGTTTAATGTATTCCCAAATTATTTGCAATGCAGGTTATAAAGTTTTTGGCTTAGATAAAAATATTAAAATTAAAAAACAAATTTTAAACAATTCAAAAAGTATTGAACCTAAATTAAATTATCTAATTAAAAAAAATAAAAAGAATTTTACTTTCACTCAAAATTATAAAATATCTGTTAAAAACACTTCTGCTTGTATGTTGGTTTTGCCAACTCCCTCCAAAAAAAATAATGAGTTTGACAATTCCTATATTTTTGACGCTTTAAAACAAATTGGAAAACATCTAAAGTATAAAGAAAAATATATAATAAACATAACTTCGACTTGCAACCCTGGTTCTTGCGAGCAATTCACAAAATACTTGGAAAAAAAATTTTCTCTTCAAAGAGGAAAAGAATTTATCATTACATACAACCCTCATTTAATAGCATTGGGCAGCATATATAATGATATTATTAATTCTGAATTAGTCATTATAGGTTCTGATATTCCCTATGGTCATGATTATCTAAAAAAATTTTATTCAAAGATTTATAAGAAAAATATAAATAAACTAAAGTTTGTTAATTTAAAAGAAGCTGAAATTTCCAAAATATCTATTAATGCTTTTGTGACAATGAAAATATCCTTTTCAAATAATCTGAGTCAGGTTGCTGATAATCAGAATAATTTAGATACTTCAAAAATTATTGATATAGTTGGAAGCGACTCTAGAGTAGGAAAAAAATATTTAGGGCTTGGCGCAATGTTTTCAGGACCCTGCTTTCCAAGAGATAGTCTTAACTTTTCGCAGTATTTAAAAAAGTCAAAAGTAGTTAACGAATTGCCATTAGCCGTTCACAAGATTAATCAACTTCAAATTAACAGATACGCAAATCTTATAAAAAAATACTTTAAATATTTTAAGGGAACACCCAGTATTGGAATTTGTGGAATTGCCTATAAAAATAATACAACTCTCACTGAATTATCACCTGGAGTAAATCTTATTAAAAAGTTTAATAACAAAAATAAGATTTATATTTATGATAATAGAGAGGTATTAAAAAGTTTTTATAGTAAATTTAAAATCAATTATTGTAATAATATCAATTTTTTTTTTGATATGTCTGATATTATAATAGTTTGTTATCCAAATAAAAAATTTTTAGCATTAAATAATTATAAAAAAAGAAAAATGAAAGTTGTAATTGATTTGTGGAATTTTTTAAAAATTAAAAATAATAATATAATTTATAAAGCATTAGGAATTTCTAAAAAAAATTAAAAATATTAATAATTATGCAAAAAATACTTGTAGCTGGAGGAGGAGGGTTTATTGGAGGTCATTTAATCCGTAGGTTGCTCAAAAAAAACTATGTGATTAGATGTGTTGACATAAAACCTAAGATTGAATGGTACCAAAAGTTTGATCAATGTGAAAATTTACAACTAGATTTAGAAGACAAGGGTAATTGTGAGTTGGCAGTCAAAGATTGTGAATGGGTATTTAATTTAGCATGCAATATGGGGGGTATGGGATTTATTGAAAATAACAAAGCATTGTGCATGCTATCTGTTTTGGTTAACACTCATCTTCTTATGGCGAGTAAAAAGTTCAATGTTCAAAAGTATTTTTTTTCTTCAAGCGCATGTGCTTACAACACAAATTTGCAAAAAAATACTTCTATTAAAGGTTTGAAGGAGGCCGACGCCTATCCTGCAATGCCTGAAGATGGATATGGTTGGGAAAAACTTTTCTCTGAGAGAATGTGTAGACATTTTACTGAAGATTATAACATCGATACTAAAGTTGCTAGATTTCACAATATATATGGTCCTAATGGAACTTATGATGGTGGAAGAGAAAAAGCGCCTGCAGCAATATGCAGAAAAATTGCTATGGCTAAAAAAAACATGGAAAAAAGTATTGAAGTATGGGGAGACGGCCAACAGACAAGATCTTTTTTGTACATTGATGATTGTATTGATGCTGTGCTTAAACTTTTTGATTCCGATATCAACGAACCTATAAATATTGGAAGTGAGGAACAAGTATCGATAAATCAAATGATTGATATGGTAGAAGGTATTGCTGAATACAAAGTTGAAAGAAACTATTTACTTGATAAGCCAAAAGGGGTTAGAGGTAGATCGAGCGATAATTCTCTGATAGAAAAAAAATTACAGTGGAAACCTAAATTTTCTCTTAAAGAAGGTTTAGAGAAAAATTATCATTGGATAAATGATCAAATAAAATAATTTAAATTATATCTTCGATAAGTATTTTTATTAAATTTTTATTATTGACTTTTGATTTTACAAAAACTTCCAAACAATTATGGAATACCCGTTAATATAACAACTTCCAAAATAAGATTTCTTTTCCTCAATAATTTTTATAATTTTTTTTTTTTCAAGTTCTTTCAGGTGTTTATAGTAACCAGTAAGGTAATTCCTTTTTTCACAATACTTGTTTGACAAATAATCAAGCAATTTATCTTCTGATAATAATTCATTTATAGGCTCTATATTAACTATTAATTTTGGATTTTCTTTTTTTAAAAATTTTATGAATTTTTTAAAATTCTTCCCTATTTGTTCTAAAGATGCAACTGTAAAACATGAAAAATTACCTCCTACATTAATTTTTTTTATATTAGGTAAAGACGGTTTAAAAAAATCAAAGAAATAACCCTTAATATTATGGTCTTTTTTTGAGATAATATTTAGAATTTTTTGTGAGTAGTGAGACCAGTCAAGCCCATAAATATTAGCTGTTTTATTTATATTTCTTAAATTAATTATATTATGTCCTGTTCCACAACCAAATTCGATAATATTTTTTTCTTTTTTTAAATATTTTTCAAAAATATAACTAGTTATTAAATTTAAAACTTTATAATCAAAATTCTTTGATTTTACTCGAATTAGCCTATTGTCTATTCTAGAAATATTTGTTTTAAAAAAATATTTAGGTATCAAGCTGTCTAATTTTTTTGATTTTTTAAATTCTTTATAGTTTTGACCCCAACCTCTGTCCCATTTTTCCTTATAACTTTTTCCTGATTTTTCAATTTTTTGTTCAAATATTGTTTTTACTATTTTAAGTATGTACTTTTTTTCCTCTTTCTGACTTAAATTTTTATAGTTTAAGTTTTTTATTTTTTTTTTTAAAAATTGGCTAGGTTCACTTTTGATATACTTTTTAAAATCTTTAGTTGTAATTTTCATTTTATTATTTGATGGAGATTATGTTCTATTTACAATTTTTTACACCATTTAAATGTTCTTTTTAAACCTTCTTTAATATTGATCAATTTAAGTTTTCCAAATTCATTTTCATATTTTTTTATTGATAAAGAGATATTTTTGGGAGCACCGTCTAGTGATGGTTTTTTTTTAAAATATACGGGTTTTGATGAGATTTTTCCTATTTCTTTTGCTAATTTACCAATTGTTATTTTTTCTTTTCCGGCAATATTGTACACGTTACTTTTTCCATGAAGCAATATATTTAACATCATTTTGATTGCATCCATAATATAAATATATCTTCTTATTGCTAATCCAGAGTCATTTACATATAATTTTTTTTCTTTAAGTGCTCTATGAATAAATTCATAGAGCACTCTAGCATCATTCTTCCTAGCACCTGGACCATAGGTAAGACATAACCTTATGATTTTAATATCTATATTAAATTTTTTATTGTAAATATTTGCTATTGCTTCTCCACATCTTTTAGCTTCTATGTAACAAGCTCTCGGATCATCTGTATTTGTAGAGCCAATATCATTTTCATTAATAACTTTTTTTTTATTTTTATTATAAATTTCACTACTACTTAAATATAAAAATTTTCCTCCTTTTTTTAATTTCAAAATAAATGTTTTTAAGGAAGATGTATTGAGTTCAATAGTTTCTAAAGGATTTTGTAAAAATCTTGATGGCTGACCATATCCTGCAGAAAAAATTATACAATCATATTTTTTATAATTATTTTTTTTAATTCTAGATATATCGTCTTTGATAAATTTTATTTTTTTATTTTTTTTTAAGAATTTTAAATAATTTGGAAAATTATTTTTATGAGAAATAGTTATAGATTTTGGCGCCTGATTTGTTTTTAGTAAAAGAAAAAAAAAAGCAATAAAGTATTGACCCACTAAACCAGTTCCACCTAATACCAAAATATCTTTATTTTTAAAGAAATGATATTGTTTAATTAGAATTTTTCTTATATCGTTTAATATAATTTCAAACACTTTAAATTTTACTATTCATTAATTTTTTTAATTTAATTTCAAATTTTTTTTTACTAAATCCTAACTCTTCATCATGTTGCTTTTTTGAACCATAATTTGTTAAAAATTTATATGGAATAGAAATATTTTCAATTTTGATTGTTGAATCTTTGTAGGAATTCAAAACTTCTTCGATTACTGATCCAAAATAAAATGGCTCTATAATTAATATTTTTTTAGTTTTAACTTTTAATTTTTTAAAAATTTTTTTATCAAAAGGTCTTATTGTAGTAAAATAAACTAAATTTACATTTAATTTTTTACAAATATCATGAGTTATATTTAAAACAGGGCCAACTGCCACTACAGTAACGTCCCTGCCTTGATTTAAAATCATCCCTTTACCAAACTTAACATTGCATTGAAGTTTATTCTCCTCTGAACTTAATCTGAAATATTTTGGAAGATTTTTCATATAGCATTCGGAAAAAATTTTATCAAATTCGTGAGAATTTCCTGGCACGATTATTTGCAAATTTGGAATATTTTTAAGTAAGTTAATATCTTCAGGACAATGATGTGAGCAGCCAAGAGCGGCATAATCATATGACGCTCCCACACTTATAAAATTGCCATTAAGCTGATTATAACCAAAATCTAATTTTAGTTGTTCAAACGCACGACCAACCATAAATGTTGCGATAGTATGAACTATTGGAATAAATCCAACCTTTGAAAGACCTGAGGCAAAACTTATAGTTGCTTGCTCTAGTATTCCAATATTTACCGCTCTTTTACTTTTTAAAAGCTCTCTAAATCCATAAACTCCAATATCCCCAAGGATTAAAAATATTTTTTTATTTCTTAAAAATAATTTTTTTACAGTTTTATTTAATTGAGCTCTCATAAAATCAATTCTTTTTAATAATTTTATTAAATAAAACCTTATCTAAAGCTTTATGATGCCACTCAGGATTATTTTCCATGAAATTTATTCCTTTTCCTTTAATTGTATTAGCAATAATTGCTAGCGGTTTTTTCGATTTTAAATTTAATGCTTTTAATATCTCTTTATGGGAATGGCCATTAATATTAACAGCGTGCCATCCAAAAGATTTAAATTTTGATTTAAGATCGTCAATCTTTAAAGCTCTATCTGTAGATTTATTTTTATCTATTATACAAATTAAATTGTTAAGTTTATGATGGCTGGCAATCATACATGTTTCCCATATACTTCCTTCATTACATTCTCCATCACCAACAAGTGTGATAATTTTAGATTTTATGTTAAGTAATTTATTGCCATAAGCAACTCCCGCAGCAAATGGAAAGCCATGTCCTAAAGATCCAGTAGAACATTCTACACCTTTTATCTTTCTTGAGTCAGGATGCCCTCCAAAATTACTTTTATATTTACAGAAAGTATTTAAATCTTTCTTTGAAATAATACCTTTTTCTTCTAAGACAACATACTGCGCTAGGCATCCATGTCCCTTACTTAATATAAAAAAATCTCGTTTTTGTGATCGATTTTTTATTAAATTTATATTAACAATTTTGTCATAGATTACCCAAATAATATCTAAAATCGATAAAGCGCTTGGAACATGACCTTCCTTACCTAAAAAGGATATTTCAGCTATCCTAGAAATTAAATTTGCAGTCATAGAATAAATTGATAACAATAAAAGTCATAAAAAAATTTTTATATTGCATTAAATACTTTCATTATATAAGTTTTTTATATAGATAAACTATATTTTTAAGTCAAATTTATTGTACCAATATTATGCTAGTTAAAAAATCCCCGGTATTAAAACTTTTGATGATTTATCCAAAAACTGAATTTAAGGATAAGAGGGGGAAATACATACAAAGTTTTTCTTCTAAAGATTATAAAAAAATTTTAAATAAAAATTTTGTAGAGGATGATTTTTCGCTTAATAAAAAAAATGTTTTTAAGGGTATACATGGAGACCATAAAACATGGAAATTAGTCTCTTGTGTTCATGGAAAATGTGAAGCGGTTATAGTTAATTATGATAAAAAATCTAATAAATTTGGTAAATGGGAGAAATTTATATTATCCCCTAATTCATATTATCAAATTTTAATACCTCCTTCATATGGAAATAGTTTTTTAGTTTTGAGTGATTTTGCGGTATACCATTATAAACAAACTAATTATTATTCAGGTAAAGACAAACAATTTACAATTAATTATAAAGATCCCTATTTTAAAATAAAGCTATCTAAAAAAAAAATTATTACCTCAGAAAGGGATAAAGATGCAGATTTCATTAAAATCTAGTTAATTAAAATTATGAAAAAAGCCTTAATTACAGGAATTACAGGGCAAGACGGATCTTATCTTGCTGAACTACTGTTAAATAAAAATTATGAAGTTCATGGAATTAAACGCAGAACCTCACTTATAAATACTGATAGAGTTGATCACCTATATCAAGATGTAGTTCTACCTAATCGTAAATTTATTTTGCATCATGGAGATATGACAGATAGCAGTTCATTAATCAGGATTATTCAAGAGGTGCAACCAGATGAAATTTATAATTTGGCAGCACAAAGTCATGTTGCAGTTTCTTTTGAGCAGCCTGAATACACTGCTAATTCAGATGCTCTTGGGGCTCTACGAATTTTAGAAGCTATTCGTATTTTAAAACTTGAAAAAAAAACTAAATATTATCAAGCTTCGACTTCAGAACTTTATGGTTTGGTGCAAGAAACTCCACAATCAGAAAAAACACCGTTTTATCCAAGAAGTCCATATGGCGTAGCTAAACTTTATGCGCATTGGATTACAGTTAATTATAGAGAGGCTTATGGACTTTATGCTTGTAATGGAATTTTATTTAATCATGAATCTCCAGTAAGAGGTGAAACATTTGTTACTAGAAAAATTACAAGAGCGCTTGCTAGAATTAAACTAGGTTTGCAAAAAAAATTGTATATTGGAAATTTAGATGCCATGAGAGACTGGGGGCACGCTAAAGATTATGTTGAAGCACAGTGGTTAATTCTACAACAAGATCACCCAGAAGATTTTGTAATTGCTACTGGCAAACAATATTCTGTAAGAAATTTTATTGATTTAGCATCAAACAAATTAAAAATAAGTATTGAATGGAGAGGCGAAGGTGCCAATGAAGTTGGTTTTTTTGATGGGAATGAAATTATTAAAGTTGATAGACGTTATTTTAGACCATCAGAAGTCGAAACGCTCTTAGGAGACGCAACAAAAGCTAAAAAAAAACTTGGCTGGGTGCCAAAAATAACTTTTGAAAAAATAGTTGAAGAAATGGTTAATGAGGATTTGAAATTAGCCAAAAAAGAAAAAATTTAAAAATTTTTTTAGATGAAAAAAATTTGTATTTTAGGAGCCGGTACAGCTGGAACTATATTGGCTTTAGAACTGAGCAATTTAACTAAGCACGAAATAATATTACTTGATTGCGATAGTTTAAATGAATCATTTAATTATAATTTTGAGCTAAAAAAACATTTTAATAATAACTATGAAAAATGCAAAACTACAGGATATGGATTTGGTGGAAGTAGTAATTTATGGCATGGTGTTCTTACAAATTTAGACGATGAAGATTTTGCATATATTAATAAAATTTCAAATAAAAATATAAAAAAAGACTTAGAAAAGTATTATGGCAAGTTAGTTAAATATTATGGAGATCTGAAATATATCAACGAAAAAAAAAGTACACCCAGTGAGCTTAACGCATATTTAGATTTATCGAACTTTTTAGAAAAAAAACATATTGTTCAACGCTCACCAACTAGATTTAGACAAATGCTTAAAAAAAAAATATTAAACAATAATTCTAACCTAAAATTAATTGAAAATGCAGTTGCTATCAAACTAGTCAAAAGTAATAAAAGCTTAATTGAGAAAATAATTTATCATAAAAATGGTAAATTTAAACAAGTCGAAGCAGATATTTTTATCACATCCCTAGGAGGGCTCGAAAGCCCAAGGCTATTGCTACAATCATTGGAAAACGACACTCTATCAAACAGATTAATTGGAAAGGGTTTGATGGATCATCCCATTGCATTTATTGGTGAAATTATTTTAACAAAATATATTTTTTATAAACAAATTGGAGTAAAAAATTTTTTATACAATAATTCTAACAGAATTGGCTATCGATTAAAATTCAATAAAAGATTTAGTAAACTTAATCATTCATTTTTTATAAGACCAGGAATATCGAAAAACATAAAAAAACTGCACAGCGTTTTGAAATTTTTAATATATGAAAAGTTTTCTTTTAAAAATTTTTTTTACATATTGTTTAATAGGAACGTTTTAAAATTAGTTTTTTCTTTATTATCTTATAAGTTTGGATTTGGATATTTTTCAAAATCTTTTTTAGTCACAATGCAGTTAGAGCAAATTTCAAATAAATATAATAAAATTGAACTTTCGAAAGATAAAGACAAATATATGCGAAGAATACCTTTGATATATCAAAAAATTTCTGATGAATTGATGCAAGATATAAGCAAAGTTCAGAAATTATTCTTTAATATAGTTAAAAATCGTAATAAATTTAATAAATTTAATATTAATAGCAAAAGTTTGATTCCTGGTGCGCACTATTCTGGAACTTGTAGAATGGGGTCTAACAAGAGTAACTCAGTTATTGATACTAACTTACGTTACCATGGAATTAAAAATTTATATGTATGCGATGCATCTATTATACCAAAAATCGGGAATGCAAACCTAGTATATACAATTTCAGTCTTCTCAATAAGACTGGCAGATTATTTAAATAAAATTGTTAAAAAAAATAAATGATATCAATTATTAAAAATTTGTTAAATAAAATATTTGGCCTTGTAAATTTTAAACTAATTTCTCATAAAAAAGAACTTGAATATAAAAATTATTTATTTTCAACAATTGAAGCTTTGAAAGAAGTTGAAAAAAAAAACTACAGTATGAATGGATTATCGTGTATAGTTTTCAGTAAAGATAGAGCTATACAACTCTATGCCCTTTTAGAAAGTTATAATAAGTTTATTCAAAACCCTATTGATATAATTGTAATTTATAAATCTTCCTCCAAGGACCATGAAAAAGCTTATGTTGAATTGTCAAGTTTAATAAAACATTTTTCTTTTAATACAGATTTAATTAAAGAAAAAAAAAGTTTCAGAGAAACTTTGATTGACACTTTGTCAAAAGTTAAAACTAAGAATATATTTTTTTTAACTGATGATGATATTTTTATTAATAAATTTAATTTTGATTTATTATTAAATATCAACTCTAATAAAAAAACTTTTAGTTTGCGTCATAATCCAAGAATATCTTATAGTTTCACAGCTAATACCAACTTTAAACCTCCAAAATTTAGCGTTTATAAATCTGTTGTAAATTTTAATGAATTTAATTGGTTTGACAGTGGTTATGAATGGGCAGATCCGTGGTCAGTAAACGGTCATATTTACCTAACAGCAGAAATAATGGTGATATCAAGAATTTCAAATTATAAATTTCCAAATTCATATGAGAGTGCTTTAAAATTTTTTAATTTTTTGATGACAAATAGAAAAGGATTGTGTTGTAATGAAAGTATTATTATGAATATACCAATGAATATTGTTCAAACTGAGTATAAAAACTTACATGGAAATATCTCTATTGATTTTCTGCTACATAATTGGAATAAGGGATATAAAATAAATATTGATCATTTAGAGAAATTTAAATTAAATTCAACACACGTTAATATGAATAAAGAAATTGAATTTAAAAAAAGATAAAAACTAAACACTCATGAAAAAATATAAAGTTTATGTTGCTGGCCATACTGGTATGGTTGGTACTGCAATTCTAAAATTTTTAAAAAAAAAAAAAATTTTTATTTAAATTTAAGATCTCATAATGATCTTGATCTTACCAATCAAGCAGAGGTTGATAATTTTTTTAAAACTGAAAAACCTGACCAGGTGTATTTAGCTGCAGCTAAAGTTGGTGGAATTAATGCCAATGTCAAGAAACCTGCTGAATTTATTTATACAAATTTAATGATACAGGCAAATATAATACATGCATCTTTTGTAAATAAAGTAAAAAAATTATTATTTATATCCTCAAGTTGTATTTATTCAAAAGTTTCGGAACAACCAATAAAAGAAGATAGTTTATTAAGTAACTATTTGGAAAAAACTGTAGAACCATATGCTGTTGCTAAAATAGCAGGAATGAAAATGTGTGAAGCTTATAATAAACAATATTCGCTTGATTACAAAAGTATTGTTCCGAATAATCTGTATGGTCCTGGCGACAAATATAATCAAGCAAATAGCCATGTAGTTGCAGCATTAATAAAAAAATTTCATGATGCTAAAATCAAAAATAAGCCAAATATAATCCTATGGGGAAGCGGTAAGCCAATTCGTGAATTTCTTTATATAGATGATTTTGCAAGGTCTTGTATTTTATTAATGAACAAAGAAAAACAATTTTTTAAAAAAAATTTAATTAAGTTTAATCATTATAATGTCGGATCTGGATCAGAAATAAGCATACTAG
>Ga0209653_1001278_pt1 | contig 20550 bp, 23 predicted proteins | sample SaaInl6LU_22_DNA_FD_184644 | JGI IMG/M metagenome (GOLD analysis project Ga0209653, IMG submission 184644) | Marine microbial communities from expanding oxygen minimum zones in the Saanich Inlet - ESP_116LU_22_DNA (SPAdes) (version 2) | ecosystem: Environmental > Aquatic > Marine > Intertidal...
GTTCAGTGATTTCCAACGTACCAGCCTTGAGATTGTAGCATCCCGTGACTTGGTAGGACCCTTCACCGGTGGGTGCGATGGTACCTTTGAATTTGGGATACCAGGGATGGATGTCATCAACATCACCCTTACCCTTCAGCATACAACTGACCATCTTCTTAATATCATCAGGGTTGTAGGAGGGCACAGAAGAACTGTAACCTGTACCTATACCTTCACCACCGTTGATGAGGATGAGTGGCAATGTGGGTACGAAATACTTGGGCTCGATTTTCTGACCATCATCGTCGAGGTATTCCAGGATTGGATCATCGGCCTTTACGAAAAGTTTAGATGCGTGTTCACTCAATCGAGTGAAGATATACCTGGGGCTCGCAGCATCCTTTCCACCCATGAGCCTGGACCCAAACTGCCCCTTCGGTTGCAACAAATTGTATGTGTTAGAACCCACAAAGTTCTGAGCCATGTTGATGATGGTACCCATCAGAGATGCCTCGCCGTGATGATAGCTGGTCTTTGTACTCACGAACCCAGCCAACTGAGAGACTTTGATTTCAGTGTTTTGTCGCAACCGACACGCATACAAGACTTTGCGCTGTGAAGGCTTCAACCCATCAACTACGCTGGGGATGCTACGAATGTTATCCGCGATACTGAACCACACGAGATCTTTGTGAATGAAATCGGAATACGGGATGCGCTTTTGATCGTGAGGAATCGTCTCATTCTTTTCGATACTCTTCAAGATCCAAGTTTTGCGCTCGTCAGTCAGAGTCTTTTTGAACGCAAGTTCGATAGACGCATCGGCTTGTGCATCGTCCCGGTATTCCACTACGTTTTTACCAAGGTTTTTGAAATATTCTTTTGCCTCTGAACTGGTACTTGTACCCAGACCCTTGTAGTACTTGACGTTCCATCCCTGAGTACCACCAGCCTTCCATTCGTTGTAATCGTTCATAGAATAGAACTCTTTCTTTTCGCTCCCCTTTGTCGCTTTGATGATAGGTGTAATCATAGAGCGCACAAAGTTAGGCTGAATTTTCAACAACGACGGCCAGAAATGATGAATGAAATTGAAGAGAAGACCCTTGATATGCGACCCATCAGTATCTGCGTCTGTGATCACCATGATCGAGCCGTATCTGAGTTCAGATGTATCTTTGTATTCCTTTCCGTGTTGGAGACCCATGATTTTCTTGATAGCATTAATCTCTGCGTTGTCCATCAATTGCTTCGCGGTAGCTTCGCGAACATTCAACATCTTACCACGCAACGGGAAGACACCATAGAAATCACGACCAACGACAGACAGGCCACTGATAGCGAACGTTTTAGCGGAATCTCCCTCTGTAAGAATGAGTGTGCATTTGTTGCTTTTTATAGAACCCGCTTTGTTTGCGTCGTCCAGTTTTGGAACATCTTTCAGAGTCAACCTCTTCTTTCCGTCAGTCTTGTTCAGTTCGCGCATTTCTTTGTGTTTCGCCAATGCGATGGCTTCGTTCATGATGCCAAGTTTTCCAATTTTTTTGATACATTCTTCGTCAAGGTCAATCTTAGAACCGAACGAGCTTGCCTTGCTAGTGCATTCATTCTTTGTTTGACTCGAAAACGTTGGGTTCTCGAGAATAGATTTGACGAAAACAAATAGATGTTCTCGGATGAATTGGGGTTTGACTGTCAGTTGTTTGTTTTTTGCTTGAATGTGCTCAGTAAGTTTGCTGACGATTTGTCGATTTACGGATTCAACATGGGTACCACCCTGAGCTGTGCAGATCCCATTCACAAACGATACTTGTTTATAACTGTCATTCGTCATCGCAATCGCGATTTCCCAACGACCACACTTGGAAATTTCGTGAACACGCGGAGTTTCGGATCTAGAACCGATGTACAAATCAACATATTTTTCGAATGTTTTGACATTGATCACTTCACCATTGTATGACACCTTAACTTTAGTGGGTGTGCAAGCGCAAACATCATATGCGCGTTTTTGAAATAATGATATCATGTCATCCGTCAGTTCCTTGAGTCCAAATCGTTCCAAGTCAGGGACGAATGTAAATTTAGCAAATCCCTTTGACCCCTTTTTCTTGGTGATAATTGCCTTTTCTTTTTTATGCATGTTGTCAGAAAACGTTTGAATGTAATGTTTCCCATTTTGAACATCATGTGTTTCAACGGTGAACGACTTACTGTAAATATTTGCGAGTTTTGCCCCGAGACCATGAGTGCCCCCGGTTGTTCTCTTTTTATTATCATCATAATTAGAAGATGTCAGCATTTCACCAAAAATCAATTCGGGTACATAAATCTTATATTCAGGGTGAATTTCAACCGGAATGCCTTTACCCGTGTTCATGATGCAAATGGTTCCATTCTCTTTATCGACATCTATCGTAATAGCATCGATGGTCTTATCCATCGTAGTCTGATCAATGCAATTGACCAAGATCTCATCAAAAATTTTGTACAAACCGGGGACATGCGTGATTGATTTTTGTTCCATTTTAGTTCCGTTGAACACCCATTGGCGATCTGTCTCGGGTTCCACAGACCCGATATACATTCCGGGTCTACATAAGACGTGCTCGAGAGGAGTGTGCTTCTTATAGTCATTTGCTCTTTCAGCCATGATGGATAATTGCTTATTGATAATACAATTCAAATCTTTAAGGTAATTGTTTTGAAAATGGATATACAATATTGTTTGTGGTTCTTTAGGTGATAAAAAAAGTTAAACCTTCACTAATACGGAAGGATATAAGGATAATTTTTAACTTATATATAAGAAGAACATGCCTCGAAAATGCACATATGAAGGTTGTTTAAAAGGTGCAAGTTATAATTGCGAAGGTGAAAAGCAGGGTTTATACTGCAAAACTCATATGGGACCAAACATGATAGATGTAGTTCATCAGACATGTCAATATTCTGGATGTAATAGAAGACCGTCCTATAATATGAAAGGTATGAAACCAATGTATTGTGCAACTCACAGAAAAGATGATATGATAGATGTTGTCAACACATTGTGTTCCTATACCGGGTGTATGAAAATCCCTTGTTATAACTTCGCCGGACTGAAAGCTATTTATTGTAATGAACACCGAGAAGAAAATATGATAAATGTTTCTCATAAGAGATGTCAAGAGGTAGGTTGTGGAAAGCGTCCCTCGTTCAATTTCGAAGGTTGCAAGGAAGCTGTGTTTTGTGCTATTCACAGGCTTCCAAAAATGGTAGATATATCTAATAAAAGATGTGTTTTTGATGGTTGTAACAAACAGCCAAGTTTTAATTTACGAATTGGAATGAAAGCAATTTTTTGTGCGGAACACATGGAATCGAATATGATTAATGTTAATAAACCAACATGTCGTTATGAAGGATGTATGATCGAACCAAATTTTAATTTCAAAGGGGAGTCATTTGGCATGTATTGTAACGCACATAAAGAAATGGGAATGATTGATGTGAAACATGCAACTTGCAAACACCCTGGATGTAAAACACGACCTAATTATAATTATGCGAATGAAATTCAAGGCGTGTACTGTAAAACACATAGAAAAGATGATATGATCGATGTTACCCATAGGAGTTGCATACATGAAGGATGCAAAACGAGACCTTGTTTTGGTTTGCCTGGGCACAGCGTAACTCTCTGTTTTAAACATAAGAAAGATGGATACATGAGGCACTCGAAAAAGAAATGTGAACAAAGCGGGTGTAATGAAATCGCTCTGTATAACAATAGTTCTAAAATACCGAAAAGGTGTGAATTACACAAAGATGAAAATGATATCAATTTGGTCGAGAGGATATGTTCATCGTGTCAACTTCCAGAAATATTGAATGAACAATCTTTGTGTACGTATTGCGATCCAACGAAATTTCTTGGATTCAAGCTTGGTAAGCAACGAGAGATGAAAGCGTTTTTGGATGTAAACAAATACACTTTTACGAGTTATGACGATGCTGTTTTATACGACGAGTGTCAGTTAAAATCAAGACCAGACTTTGTATTTACGTGTGGTGAAACGCATATGGTCGTTTTAGAGGTAGATGAGTTTCAGCACCGCAATGTGAATGAAGTATGTGAGTGCACGAGGATGATAAACATATCACAAGCATTTATGAAGCCAACAATATTTATACGATTCAATCCAGATCATTACTATGTGAACAATAAGCGTGTCGATGGGCCGACCATGAAGAAGCGATTTCAATATGTTGGAAGATGGCTCAATCATTTGATTTCTATGAGTTGTGATGATATAATAGCGAACGGATATTGTTCGATGGTTCGGTTATATTTTGACGAGTTTAAGGAATCGACTACGGTGATTGAAAAACTTTTATAATATCGCGTCATAAGATAAAAAATATTCAGAAGGATATTTAAACGAAGTGTATGTCATTAAAAACTGTATCGATACCAGAAGAATGTTGTAAATATATTTCTAGAATATATAGTTCACCATACTCGAGAAAACGTGCGATAGTGCACTTAAAGAAGAATAGAAGACGAGTCATAATGCGAATACAGGACGCTCAGGTAGCACATGATGTTGTATGCTCTGATACTATATTCGCACCTGAAGTAACGGTGTCTCTAGTTGTAGCGTGTCTAGAGGCAGAAGATGATCTAATAGAAAGGGTCAAGTATGTCACGGCATTCATGTTGTTGTTTAAAATTTTGTAAAAAGAATATACCAATTCCCGCAATGATTTGTAATTTCATACGATTGTAAATTATCCATGACACAAAGTAAAAATTGTTGTACCATATCGCGTGTATAAATATGATAGTATCTATGAAATTCTTCCCCTTTGTAATTCCATGAAACGAGGTTGTCTCCTGGTGTAAATTTTTTATCGACTTGATTTTCAACTGACCACAAAGATATGAGACCCTTACCACCGGGGCGGAGGATACGAACCATTTCTTTGAGAGCAGATTCTCTTCTTTCTGGCGTAGAGAGATGATGAAAGACTGCAATAGACATGGCGTAATCGAAGACACCATCAGTAAATGGAAGTTTGCAGCAATCGGCATAAAACACGTTGAGTCTTTGCTTTTTACAAATATCTATAAATTCTAAACATGTTTCGATACCAATACATGTAATGTCTCGAGCATTGAGAGGTAGCATATTCTTACCGTTTCCACAGCCTATCTCGAGACAAGATTTTGACATGGGGATGCTATCAATAAATAATTGAACGACGGGCCATACGCTGTGTCGGGTTCGCGAGAAATCGTGAGCAATGTGTTTGTACACATCATGAACATACACTTCTTCTACAATCAAATCGTTTGTCATTACAATATATATGATACTAGTATATTGTTTAAACTCAATAATGTTTTTGTTGCTTACGATTGATAACGCGCATGGCTCTTTTAGGCCATATATTAAAATATTCCGCAAATATAATGATAAGGCCATCGTTTTACGTGTTTTTGACGCAATACGTATTTTTCCTGGTATACACCATACTGGACACAAGTAAAGAGAAAGATATAATTCGTATCGTCTTACAAGTAACTAATGCTATTCTTTTTGCATCGTTAGGTATACCGCTGCTATACTCTATAACGCTTGCGCTATTTATCGCGTCACTCGCACACGACAATCTCGGATTACATATATCAACATTAGTCATATCTGTTTTGACATTCATTCACATGCTTAAGATAAACTAACGTCCGATTTTTTTAATCAGACTCTTATAGTGATCATATAGCTTTTCTAACGCAATCTTTTGACTCTTGAAAGGCATATCCGCATTAAAACCTTTTGTTTTACGATTCCAGTACACACCAATTTTCTTCAAATCAACTTCGTATTTATGAAACATCTCGGATACATCATCTGTTTTCCTCTTGTCAAGCGAATCGTATTCCCTGACATATTTCTTCAATTTATACAAGTATGCATTTTCTATTTTTTTCCTGTTATCATGCTGATATCGTACCCCAATATTACCACGAAGGATAGAACTTAAAGCATTTACCAAAGCGGGATCGTGGGTTTTCAACTTCTTTAGCATTTGTGCCTTGACCGTATTCATAACAACTCGTCGCGCATCGTCTTTTTTCTTTTCTTTCATGACTTTCGTCATTGCGTTTTGAAAATACTTGTAATTCACGCGCGCTTTCAATTGATTCACAATTAATTCATAGCTTTTAGCGGGTGTTGCACTCCCTTTGAGCCCCCTTTTGTCTGAAGCAGACAAAAATTTAGGGTCATTTGTAAATTCTTTAAGTATAGACATAACTGCTTTATTGTCATTTGCGGTGACACCATACTTAGCTGCTTCTTCCTTCCATGTATTCGCGAACGGCATTATTATAATTAGTATTTTATTCGTAGTCTCTAATAGCGATACCAACGGGGAAGCGTGGGAAGCCGTGTTCCGTCATATTTTGGTATTGCACCGTCAATTGTTTCCCGATGTATTTTTTGCCATTCGTGAACCATTCTTTTCTGAGTTCGAGCGAACCACGGGGTCGAACCTTGAATTTCCCTTTTTCATTTTCGCACTCCCATATGACCGTTCCCTTGTCTCTCCCATCGGCTTCGATAAACCCGCAAATAGTGAATTCTTCTGTCACAAAGTATTTCACCTTTTGAAGATCATTACTCCTGGCATCAAGCTTGTATCCACCGGATGGGTTTCTGATCATACCCCCTTCGTATCCTTTTTGGAGATATTCACCGAGGATATCTTTGATGACGGCTTTTGACGTGACAGTGATGGTATCCACTCTAGATGTATATTTGGTATTATGTGTCAATTCCTCGAGGCGTTTCATCCGAGCCTTAAAAGGATCGTCCATTCGAGAAAGGTGAAACGTATCAAACGCATGAAATCGTATGGATTGACACTGTTTGTTTTCTGCGTGTTTCTCCTTGGACGTGCGGCAAATACCGGTTATTTCCTCGAATGTCAAATCGAAAGTAAAGTTTTCACCATCGATGAATTCCCCATTTTTCAAACGAGGAAACAATTCGCTCGTGATATGGTCCATGTTGTACATGGGTTTACCAGTGCGAGACATGACGACTTGTGTACCGTCAAGTTTTTTGCCAACGAGCATACGGACACCATCGAGTTTTGGTTGCATATAGAATGGGACTTGAATATGTTTATCTTTGTTTTTATCGGGGTTTCCGTTTTTATCGAAGTAAGTATGTGCGAGCATCGGTTTGATGATCATGTTATTGTCGTCTGGGTTTTCGGAATATCCAAGATCATCCGACTGTTTAGTGAAGAGGGATTCTGCTTGTTTCATTGCTTGTTCCCAAGGGGTGGTTTCGTTAGACTTCCCTATATTTTTACCGGAAGTGACCATGGTGGTGACAGTGGTTTGTTTGCCATCAACGACGCCGTATGTGCGCGAGATACATACACCTTCGTTGGTATCTTGAACAGTCATTACCCATTGCCTCTTTTTGTGCTTGGAGTCGATGATGTAAAGCGTCGGGTACGTGTGAATCATATTATATTGTCGTATATTAAGTATGGTATATGAAAACGAGGTATCGTTCGTTAGGCGAAAAATTGTGTTCGATGAAAATCCACCTTTAGGTGAAATGCTCGATATCGACGGAGATGAGCAATTGACGTTAAGGGATTTATGGTTATGGAAGAAAGAATCGTCAAAATTCAAAATTGCTGTAAATTTCACAGGTGGTAGCCCCGATGATCATGCCATAGTGAAGATGGCGGCTGAACGCTGGGAGCAAATTATCGTAGGCAAAACATCTACGAATGAATACGATATCACCATGCAAATCACATTTGACAGCAATCTTGCTGATAATATATTAGGACAGGCTGGAGTCATGCAGTATGCGTATGTAAATGGTAAATACATTCCGACGCGCGGGTTGATGATACTCAGTACGAAAAATTGGGAACAACAAAAAGCGGCGAAAAAGAGAGATGGTCTCAGCAATGCGTATTACACCGTATTGCATGAAATGGGGCATATTTTGGGGATAGGCACGATGTGGCACCCGAATAGATTGTTGAATGGCGAAGGTCAATATATAGGTCCATCCGCTCTACGGGAATATAGAAGAATATGCAAAAACGAAAATATTCCATATCTTCCCATAGAAAACGACGGTGGTGGTGGCACGGCCGGGTATCACACCGAAGAAGGTTTAGAACCGAATGTTTCACTCGATAACCGGGTCGCATACGTGGATGGTCACAAGCATTCCCTTCCGGGACTCGATAAGGAACTGATGACGGGATGGGCGGAAGTTGATGCGGAAGTAGAGCCATTAAGTGCTATTTCCGTTGGCATGTTGGAAGACATCGGATACGAGGTGAATTATGCGTACGCGGATGCTTTCGAGATGTATGATCTTGCCGGAAATCAGATACAAAATAAAAAGGAAGGTTTTGCCGAATCCGGTGAGAGGGTACACATTACCTTTGTCGAAAATGGACAAGAGTTTTCTACGTACGTGAATGGATACGATTATATGAATAGAATAACCTTCAATTTATATCTTACATCCGCGAGTAGATACTTGAACCCCAGCCAAGTTCGACTTCGTGTTGAAGGCGGTAATGGTGTAAAAGTGTCGAAATTGGTGGTTACTCGCGAAGGTACGTCTATCGGCACGCACATTCTCAACGGGACGACGAACGTCATAGGTAGCGAGGAGGTGACATTCAACATACCCAACCACGAAAAAGGGGCATCGAGATTTTCCATCGTTTTCACGGGATAATGAACATGATTTAAAAGTTTTACAATATATTGATACTATTCATGATGTGTGATCACTGTGCTTTATTGAAGCAGCAACTCGAAATGAAGGACGTGCAATTGCAAATGAAGGACGAGCACATTCGCATGCTGGAAGAACGATTAAAAATGAAAGACGAGCAATACGCGGATGTGAAAGATTTCAATTTACATTTGAAACAAGCGAATAGTCAACAATTGAATATTATTTCGAATGGGGCGTCCGGTAGCAGGGGGGTGAATACATCGCAAGAGTTTTGCAGGATAACTACTCCATTGCACGATGTTTTAAATCAGCAGGATAAGAATATCACGGATGATGAATTGATACGTCATCTTGAAATGACCTACCCAGCGTACCAAGGCATTGCGTCACTCATAGTGACGTACACAAAAGACAAAGATAATATTGTGTTTAACAGAAAAAACAATACCTTTCAGTGTCTAGATGACAACAAGATACAAACGTTCGCAAAACATGAGTTCATCAAGAAGGTACTGAAATTCATGGAGAAGCGCGCATATAATTTAGTGGTTAAGAAAATGGATGTCGTAGTCTCTACGTGTAAGGGTGGGTCTCATCAAGACGTAGACCTTGAGTACACGAAGGATACGAATCGAGCACAAAACCTATCCACGATAAAGACGAACGATACGAATAAAATCGAACAGATTTATACAAAGTTCAAGACATTGTACGTTTAAAGATAAGGCATTCTTTTATTTGTAAGAACAAGTATGGCCGATTTAAAGCAATTCGTGACTGAATACCTTGAAGTATCTCAAAAAATATCAGAACTCATGAAGGAGACGAAAGATTTGAATCAAAAGAAAAAGACCCTTAGCGAAGCTATCATTCATATGATGAACGAAAACAAAGTGGAAGCGTGCAAACTTCAAAACGGGGATGCGCTCGTTTTGAAGACTACTATGAGATATGAATCTCTTAAACCAGAATTTGTGCAATCAAATCTCGAAACATTTTTCAGTACGAGGAAGCACGAATGTGATAATCCCGCGGTGGAAGCGACGAGCCACATCATGAACGCACGAGAAGAAACCACATCTCAGTCTTTAAAAATTGTGAAAAATAAGTAAATTACTCCTTCTTTGTGAAGGGACCCTCGAGGATAACTTCGGAGTCGGCTACTGCGGACCCGGATGATTGTTCGCGTTTTTCAGCCCCTTTTTGTACGAGATACGTCAAAAGTGCTACGCCGACGGCAATTTTAAGTGCAGTTTGGTAGTCATTCTCCTCTTCCGGTTGGCATTTTTTCATATACATGATATAGCCAACGAAAGAAAGCGCTGCGGTTCCTACTGGGAGTAGATCGTGGTTCAACAAATCCATTATAGTACATTCAAAACTATTTTTCTTAAAAAACCACAGTAATTTTGATGTCGTGGCGATTGATCTGTTTATTCGTCTTTTGAACCTGCCTTTTTTTGTCTGACCCAGAACCCGATGCTTTCGATTTTTTCCCCTTGGTGTATTGATTCATGTCGTTTCTCAGTTCTGTGAGATTCTTTCCCCGTTTTACCCATTCATACATATCTTTTTCTATGACAAACTTGAAAAAACACAATTGTCCACACGTTGTCTCCAGAGTATTATTTGGGCAATATTTACATGGAATGACTATTCGATTGTGTCTCTTGAATGGATCAAAATTAGCCTTTGAGTATGCTTTCAGCTGCGAGCGATATTGTAAGTTGAGGTTGACGAGTTCTTTTTTTGACGTATAGTACAACACATTGTTCTTCTTCGCGTAATGTGTACACAAATAATCCCATTCGCGAAGAGAAACATCTGCATTCTTGGAGGCGACGAGATGGTATAGCTTTTTCATGTTGGTATCCGTTGAATAGAACTTCAAAAGGTTCCTTTGTAAAACATCCTGTTTATTCTCGACCTTCATGTTGTATCAAATATACATATATAACTCCCTGATTTTTTAAACTGTTATTTTTACATGTCTAAGGGCATAGAACAAACCACATATGACACCAGCATTAATAGCACTTGCGACGATAGAGGATTTGGAATCACTGAAAAGGCTGGGAAATGATGTCATGAGTTGACGCTGTACGGGTTCGGAAGATATGACGAGTACGATGACGAACAGAAACATCAATTCCTGTTGTGTTTTATCCGTATCCGTATCTTCCTTCTTTGCCTCTTTTTCTGAATGTTGTTCACGCTGGGATTGTTGTTGCATGTGTTGGTGCATCTGATTATAAAAAGCGTTATTTTGACCATTCGATTGTACTTGGGGAGGGGGAGGAAACATATCCGCCTGTTGTCCTTGTTGGGGTTGTTGTGCGGGAGGATAGATAGAAGATATGGGGGTGCTCATTTGGTCTTCCATTATTTTCTGATGAAGAAAAATTAAACAATTTAAACAAAACATTTTACATATATGTTAATACAATGCTGTGCTTCCATTGTTGTCATCCGTACGATTTCGAAGCGCGCGACCTGTGTTTACCGGTGAATTATGACAACAGTACCTTCGAAACGATTGGTCATTTTTGTAGCTGGGAGTGTATGAAGGCGTATGTCGTGTACACGAAGGATGACATCAAGTTCAACAAATTCAGTCTGATTACGATGATGCGTCAACGCATGAACTTATACGATCCAGTCAAGGAAGCTCCGCATAGGGAATGTCTCGAAGCGTTTGGTGGACACATGACGATAGAGGAATTCAGGAAAAACAACGAGACGTTCGTGTACCTCCCGGTGCCTATGATCAAATTAAACCCCCTTATAGAGAAAAACACGAACATTTCGTGTGTATCTCAGGAAAATGCGAACAAAGTCTTTGAAGCAGCATCAGAGAAGAAACTTCAAAGAAAGAAGAAGACCCAGGTTAACGCGTTAGAGGTCGCCATGGGTTTAATAAAGCAAAACTAGAAGTATGAGAAAGTATATGAAATATATGATGTCTTCGTCTCTGTGATCATTCTTTGATTCTTTTTTGGGGACAAACGATTCAACTGTGTTGTTTTTTGGCTTTATGTGTTCGAGTATGTACGCATCGGGATCGGGAACATCTTTCAGAAGCGAAACGATCTCCGGGTCTTTAAGTACTATCTCGCGCTTTTCGAATGACATCGGTTGTACATTTTTTATCTTTTTAACACGCCGTACACGTGATTTCTGCGTCCATGCTTCGTCCAATGTCGCATAGATCATGTATATTTAATATATACATTTAAATTTCAATCGTGTTTTCTTTCGACATCACGATCTTTGCTTTTCGTCCGCGCCGCTTACCGTTCAGTGCGCCACCTTCTGACAGGGCGACGTTTCTTATTTCACTGTGTACACTGCTAAGAACAGTGGATGGCGCGGCCGAATCGTCACTCATCGCGTCTATATCTCTGTCAGGTGGTTGAATTGGTTCTTCCTGAAACCTACTGGTTTGTGGAGGTTGAAAGGCACTGAACATGCTCTGCATGTTGGAGAAATCCATTGGTGCCTTCATGCCTTCTGTTCCGGGGTCTGGACCAGCCTGCTTCGCCATGTTCTTGACCATGTTTCGCATCATCCCCGGATCGGCCCCCATGGCAGGCATGTTCTTGAACATGGAGCTGGTGATGTGAAACATGAGCGCACTTCCCGCGAGACTCAGCATGAGTTCCATCTCTGGAGGTGCGTTCACGCGACCACTGTACTTATCGTGAAGGCGTTCGAAAACATTATCATAGTCTCCATCGTTCAGGTTTTCCATGACATTCTCAGACCAACCATTCAATTCTAATGCGAATGGATCATACGTTTTATTCAAAAACTCCATACCGCTCACACATGCCATGAGCATGCGTCGAGAAAACTTGAGACTTCCCTTTAATTCAATGTCGCGCTTAATTTTGTTATACTCCGTGCGCATCTCGATAATATCGCTCGCTATGTTGTATCGTTTGGTGAGCTTGAATCCTTTTTCTTCTAATCGATGAAACTTGAATATGAGATCCTGTTTTTCCTCTTCTATCGTCGCGAATCCCGGACTCGGTTGCTCCTCGTACGGGGTTTGCTGCTCGTATCCTTGAAAGTCATCTGGGATGCTCGACATGACAGATTCGACTTCACCTTCTTCCTCCACATCATCGAATTCAGTGGGCTGAGGAACTTCGGGAACTTTCGCCTTTTGTGGATTACTAAACATCTCAAACGTATTGTCTTCGATGTCTTCTTGTGGTGCCTTAGGTGGTGGTGGTGGCGGCCGAGATTGTTGCGGACGAGACGCGATCGTTTTCTTATACGCCGGGGCCTTTGGTTTAAATTTCTTTTTCTTTTTCAGTTGAATGTCATCAGACATATCGTCGCCGAAGCTCGACAACGAGAACATGTCGTCGTCTCCCGATTTATCTAAAACGACCTTAGTCATCTTCTTAATTCATATACATCAATTAATGCTTAAATAGTTTACGCGCTGTCACTTGATGTATGATGTCTATGTTTTTCGTGAACGTCTTGTAGAACACTTGACGAATATCATCCTTTTGTTGTAATATATTACTTGAAGTGAACCACTCGAGTGACGTTTTTTCTTTAAATCGCTTCTCTACCTTCTTCGAGTGTATGAACTGCCGAATCGATTGAAACATTTTAACATATTCCGTGGAATATGGTATGTGCACCATGTACATGTAATACGGATTACCGAGGTAAGACAGTGAATGTATGATAGGTGACATTTTGAGTTTGTGGCGTATGGTACAGTGATCCATCACGATACCACACGTTTCTTCGTAAAATTCTCTTGAAGCGGTGTCTAGCTGTGTCGCGTCTTTTTCGTCGCACCGCCCACCGAAGTCGCTATATCGTTGTCTGTAGTCTTTTCCTAGTAAGAATATGAGTTCTCCGTTTGTATTGTAAGAATACAAGAGCACACCGGCAGAATAACATCCGCTCATTATTATACTTGAATTATTTGTAAACATTTCAAAACGTTCTGTGCGGCTTTTTGTTCAGATGCTTTTTTATTCTTTTCGAATCCCTCGGCGAGAAGCTTGTTGTTTATCACCACCTGTACACAAAACTTACGCTCGTTCTTTTCTATATCCTTAAACTCAGTACATCTATACTCGGGATTAGGAAGACTGTTTGACTGTGTATAACGCATCAAAATATCTTTGTAATTCGTGTCCTTTTTCACGTCTTCAAAATCTAAATCATCGAGAAACGAATCGAGAAATTTTTGTGGTGCGTCGAGCTTTTTACCATTATCGAGGTAAATTGCCCCGATGAGAGATTCGAATGTATCCTCGAGTATACGAGGGTTTGAATTCCATCCGTTTGACATGGCTTTATCGTTCATGACAACGAGTTCTGATAATTTCAACTTCTCAGCCCATGTACACAGATTTGCGCCGCTCACGAGCTTTGTACGCAAACGTGTGAGGAAACCTTCGTTTTCGTATCCAAAACGTTCAAACAAAAAAGTACCCACGATAAGATTGAGCACAGCGTCGCCGATGAACTCAATCCTTTCGTTTGACAGCTCAAGACCAAGCTCTTTTATGGCCGACTTGTGACAAAAAGCCTGTTGATACAAACCGATATCATTTACAGGAATGCCCGTCACCTCAAAAATACTTGTCTTGCTAATTTTGTTCATGATGTCTTATTCAATATACATGATAAATTTATAAGTATGTTATAATGAAATATACGCTTCTTGCGTCGAATTACAAGAACCCCCCATCTTTCGTATTAAACAGCAAGATAGACGGTGATTCCCCTCTTCACGCAGGGCTTCTGTTTGGCAAAGAGATGCACAGGGAAAACACGGCAACTGCTTTTAGTCTCGTGATATCTGATACCAAACACCAATATGAAGTACACTTGAAGAAGAGGAAGCGAAAAGATGAATGGTTCTTCTATGGACAGGTACATAGACGAAAGGTGAAGGGTACTTTTGTATCGCCAGCACCTATTCCTGTTAATGCCCCAGTAAACGGACCAAGAAATAATCAAACGAACGGACCAAGAAATAATCAAACGAATGCTAATAACAACGGACCAAGAAATAATCAAACGAACGGACCAAGAAATAATCAAGCGAATGCCAATAACGGACCAAGAAATAATCAAACGAATGCTAATAACAACGGACCAAGAAATAATCAAGCGAATGCACCGGCCAATAACGGTCAAACGAATGCCAATAATGGTCAAAGGAATGCACCGGCCAATAACGGTCAAACGAATGCACCGGTCAATAACGGTCAAACGAATGCCAATAATGGTCAAAGGAATGCACCGGCCAATAACGGTCAAAGGAATGCACCGGCCAATAACGGTCAAACGAATGCCCCTGCTAGAAACAACGTACCTGGTCAAAAATCGTAATGTACGATTATTGATTTTGTTTTATATTATAAATGAGTAAATCGTGTGCTCTTATCATAAGGGGATGTTCTCATTGTGCAAATATGAAAAACACAAGGGGGTCAATTTTGACTTATTCTTTAGAAAATTATAAAGAAAATTTCAGCACACATTTGTATTTACCGTTACTCAAGGCGTTTGACAATGTAGACATATATATATCTACGAATACGAAATTAACGGATGATGAATATGCATTTTTCAACCCTGTCCATGTTTTTAGTCATGAACTAAACGAATCATCACAATTACAAAAATTGCACGATATTTGTGAAAGTATAGAAAAGTCATATGATTATTTTGTTGTACACAGATTTGATGTTCTGTATAAATATCCATTGTCATTTACAGAATTGAAACATAACATCGTGGTACCTTATAGACATAATAGATTAGTCAATCGTCAAAAATGGGGTAAACGTCATCCCCAACTATGTGATGTATATTTTGGAGTTCCCGGAAATTGTTTTGGAGTATTTATAAAATTATTGAAAGAACAAATATCGAGAAAACCATTATATCATCTCATGTTACACTCACTATTAGAGCTTTTTATACGACACAGTATACAAATCGACTTTTTACATGACGACATGTATGATATGACAGATAAAAACCCTTTTTTCACATTTGTAGGTAGATCATGATGACGTGTCAATAAAGTTACCCGATTGGCTGAAAATGTAGATGACGTGGCGATAAAGTACTTAAAAAAATGGCGCGAAGGTATGTTACGAAATATGATGACCACTATGATGTCCGCTAAAACCCCTGTCATTCCTCAGATAAAGAAGGCGAAGGCGAAAGCGAAATCGAAAACGCAATCTAGTAAGTCGATTCCAAAAAGTAATCCATTCCAAAAGTACAAAAACAATACATTCATCCAAAAAGCCGAGAAGATCAATGGACGATGTGCGATGATTGGATTTACGAGTGCGCTCGCTGAAGAGCTTGTCACCGGGCACACGTTGACTGACCAATTCATGGATAACATTCCCCTCGTAGTTATCACGTCAGCCCTTGTAACCCTGGGAACCGCTTCGAATCCTAAAGACGAAGGTATCATTCGTGGACAATTCAAACCGGATGTGGAAGAACTTAATGGTCGTCTTGCGATGATAGGTATGGCGAGTCTCTTCTTGAGCGAAACTACCGGAAACATCGTTTTTTAATCACCTAAAGAACTACATCTTGATTACAAACAAAAACTATAATGATGAACATCGAAAAATACTCCTCCAATCTGAGCGCTTTCTCAAACTCCTTTATGGAGTTGATGAAGACGTCTCACGCATTTACCGAAAAGGGTTTCAGCCCTTTAAACATCTCTACCATGACCGTTGTGTGTCAAACGAATTCATCGTTCATCGATATGGAAAAATTCGTGAACAATTTCGATGATAACATCGATTTTGACGCGGAACTAAAGAAGAAACATCGCTACGACACCCCTGTTGTCACAAAGCGCGGTAAAGTAAAGAAAAACTTTTTTAACCAAGCGACGCTGACATTCAAGGACATTACCACCAAAAGTATCAAAATATTTACGAATGGAAAATTACAAATGACAGGCATCACTTCGTTATTGGAAGGACAAAGAGTCGCACATAAAGTATGCGCGCTCATCGGCAGATGCACAGAGACAAACGTCACCCCTGTTTCTGTGGATATCGCCATGATTAATTCGGATTTTTGTATCAGGAAGAACGTCAATCTTTTGCGTCTCATGTCTAAAATCACGGGAGATGTGATGTTTTCGTACGATCCAGACACGTATCCTGGATTGAAGATGAAGTATAATAACGTGTCTATCTTCGTGTTCAGCACGGGAAGTGTTGTTATTACGGGATCGAAGAGTGTTCGCGATTTGCACGACGCATTCAAGTACATCACGAATCTCGTATATTCCAACACTGATTCATGTACTTGGGGAGAGACAAAAGAGAAAAAGAGGAAGATGCGATACGAACACGGATATCCCAAGAATATTATCGACTGTTGCGCTGTAAAATTTTCTTTTGAATAAGTAACGCAATGACTCGTCCTGGTATGGCGGATGGCCGATGCTTTACGACATATCTCCCTAGCGGTATCTTAAATGCCCAAATGCAAAAACAATTCAGCGTAGGCACTGGTCCTCAATACCGTGCTTTCCTTCAAGAAAATGCCCAACAAATCAAAGAAGAAATGCGAAAAATGTCCATTCATCAAAGTGGTGACTCGAATATGCAACTTAAAGAAGCGAAAAGTAAGTAAAGTAAGATGTTGACTTCAGCAGGATTCAAAGTTAGACGAGATGACATTAAAACTGGAATGTTAAAAGAACTTACAGTAAGGCCTATTGTAGGAGAAGGTTTTCAGGGTGGACCTTTTTTTAAGGTGTATCGTGAAAATAGTACTCGATTTCGTATTCCCAGATTCTATGGTCAACACCATTACCCACAATTTGTACACGACGCATCTATAGAAGCTTGTGCTACTATAGATGTACCATTTGCTGGAAAATTAAAGGAAGAAAATCAGCAACATGTAGCTTCTGCGACTGTTGTTGACGTACTTCGTACAAAAGGTGGAGGTATTCTTTCGTTGCCCACAGGATATGGAAAAACAACCGTCGCATTACATGTATTGTCTGTAATGTCAGTTAAAACGCTCATCATCGTTCATAAAGAGTTTTTAATGAACCAATGGATAGAACGTATTAGACAATTTTTACCTAATGCTCGCATTGGAGTCATCAGGCAAAATAAGGTGGATGTTGCGGGAAAAGATGTTGTCATCGCGATGCTTCAATCGTTGAGCATGAAAACGTACGAGAAAAGTGTATTTAGTGGATTTGGAATGACCATCATAGATGAAACACATCATATCTGTTCCAAAACGTTTTCATGTGCGCTGTTCAATGTATGCACGAAGTACATACTCGGATTATCCGCAACTCCAGAAAGAAAAGATGGATTGACGAAAGTACTTCATTGGTTCATAGGTGATATAGCATATCAAGTAGAAAGAGATACGAGTAATATGAATATAATCGTCGAAAGACACATGTTTACTTGTGATGCGCTGAGCATGGCTCAAGTTCCGTTAAGCGTTACCGGCCGCGTATCCGTACCCGAAATCATAAATATTTTAACCGAATTAGATGACAGAAACGATTTTATTGTGCAATCGATTGTACGTTTTTACGAAGAAGGAAGAAAAACCATTATATTGACAGACCGCCGCCAGCATTGCATAGCACTAAAGGAAATGCTCGAAGAAATGGGTGTCAGTGATGCGGGATTATACATGGGTGGTATGAAAAAACACGAACTGGATGAATCTGAAACAAAACGCATCATTTTAGCCACATACAGCCTGGCTCACGAGGGTCTTGATATTCCAACGCTCGACACACTTATTCTCGCGACACCCAAAACAGATGTCATTCAGGCGTGTGGGCGTATTCTTAGAACGGGTGGAGCACGTAAATTTGATCCGTATATTCTGGATATCGTAGATGCGTTCAGCGTGCTTCCACGACAAGCGAATCAGCGCAGATTGTTTTACAAGAAGAGTAATTTTACAATCATAGAAAAGAAGGAAGAAAAAAAAGAAAAGAAACTCGAAGGCTTCAGTTTTGTTGAAGATTAAATTCAACCATACCTCCTAAGATTTTTTGATATTCTTTATTATTTTCGTTGTTGTTATTATACCCTATACCAAGATTAGTCTCGTATTTACGTTCTGCTCTTTCTCCATTCGTCAGTATATCTACGACTCTTATGAATTTATCATCGTTTAATTTTTTTCGAAGATACCCATAAACAAATTTTTTTCGTATTTTTGTGCCTCTGTGTAATTTTCGTAAATCCATATATAATTCTTTCAAATTTTCCAGGGAATTCTTTGTATTTTTTGAAAAATTATCGAAAAAATAATTCATACGGACTCGAACAGCAAGTCCCAGTATACTTCCATCCCTTCTACAATCCTTGTGATAATCACCTGTTTCACTTAATAGTTTTTTGAATATTGTCATCTGATCATTATTTTTGAATATTGAATTATATTGAGTCTTATTATTTTTCTTGTACTTCTCGTACATATAACTTCGTACAGAAGGTGAAAATTCTAGGTTAATGAAAGGTTTCCAATGGCCCGCTTGTGTGTTTCGTGAAAAAATATCAATATTTTTTGCATTTCCTGTAAAGGTATTTCTTGCTGTAGAAATTTTATAAGTAACAAAATCATCAAAATCATGGAGTAGTATTTTTAAATTATCAACACCTATCTTATTGTGTTTATTGGGTTGTTTTTTTGTAGTAAAAGTAAACCATCCTGATTTTTCATGGCGAGACCCCATATCACCTTGGATATAATCGTTAATAATACCTAAATCTTCGGAGATGAGCTTTTTAAAATTTTCAATTTCTCGAATAGCACCTTTCCTTACATTTAATTCATTATCCATAAATGCATTAAAGGAACTTATTTCATTTTGATGTATCTCTTTTATGATTATTTTATTAATAGTTTCTTTTATCAATCGCGTTAAGTTACCCCTGTTGGTAAGATGAATATTTTCATTAGATATTTTAAGTAATAATTCTTGTAGTCCAAGTGTGTTATTACCATTTTTGTATTTTTTCTCAAAATCAATATATGTAATCTTGTTGTTTGCAGCCATTTTGATGTTTGTATTTTTGCGAATATCTGTTTTTATATCAGGTGGGATAAGTTTCACAAATTGTTGTAACTTTTGTTCATCATTCTTTTTCATTATGCCGCAGAAAATAAGGTATAATCCCATTCCTATATCTCCATCTGTACGCTTGTTGTTACGCTTGATGTTACGCTTGTTGTTACGCTTGTTTGTTACTCGTGGATTTTGTCGTCCAGAAGAGAATAATCCCATGTTTATTATTAATATATAAGAATTAAAGTATTGTAATTATAAAAAATGAATCTTGCACTTAAAAACCCCCATCCTCGTGACGCGCGCATCGTTTTCGACGAAGGCCCCCACGTGTATTACGTAGATGGTTGCTCCGATGGCTACATTTCATCCACGACCCTTATTCACTCGTTTTTCCCCCCATTCGATAAAGAGCGCGTAGCGACGATGACCCATAAGAAATATTCCAACGTTCCCGGACATAAGTACGAAGGTATGTCCGTTCAAGATATCATCGATTTGTGGAGTAGCAACACAGCAGCAGAAGAAGGAACGAAATTACATCATGACATCGAAGATTACATCAACGGTAAAGATGTATCCAATGATTCCCCTGAATTTGGTTATTTCTTAGATTTCCGAAAAGAATTTCCCGAATACGTACCATATCGCACGGAGTGGACTATTTTTGATGACGTTCATAAGATATCGGGT
>Ga0209653_1001286_pt1 | contig 20498 bp, 25 predicted proteins | sample SaaInl6LU_22_DNA_FD_184644 | JGI IMG/M metagenome (GOLD analysis project Ga0209653, IMG submission 184644) | Marine microbial communities from expanding oxygen minimum zones in the Saanich Inlet - ESP_116LU_22_DNA (SPAdes) (version 2) | ecosystem: Environmental > Aquatic > Marine > Intertidal...
TAATTTTAAAAAAGAGTAAGTATTCCCCGCTGCCCAAATAGCTCAATTGGTAGAGCAACTGATTTGTAATCAGTAGGTTGGCGGTTCGATTCCGTCTTTGGGCACCACTATCAACGTAAATAGTGGTGTTCTTTAAGGATTCTGCTCATTTCAATAATTCGCATAAAGTCTCACTAAGTCTCACCTTGTCGTCTCGAGGTGTGCAAAAAGTGTGCAACAAAAAACGAGTAACTTTTCTAAGTTATTCGATGACTTGTCTTCAACACGGTAGACACAAACTGTTAACGGAGATTAGTTATGAAAAATAAAACAAGGACATTTAAATTTTCAAATACAAATATTGCGAAGTGGAATTCTATTGGGAGAGATTTAATTTTTGATACTTATCAAGAATGTTTGGTTTGCGTGGCCCTGGCTTCAGGAACCAAAACTTTTTTCTATAGATACAAGGACCAGGATAAAAAGATTAAGCTTAGAAAGCTATTTAGGTTTATTGAAAATACCCAAACAAACACAGTAGAAGAAGCGAGATTAAAGGTTCTTGAATATCAGAAAGCTAAGCGAGATGGAAAACTGGTTAAAGAAGAGAATACGAAGACAGTTCAATACCTAGCGAGGAAGTTTCTTAATGAAGCATTAGAAGGTTATCGGGTTAGTTATTTAATAGGTAAATCAAAACTTATGGTTAAGTATGAAGATAAAACTAAGCGAGAAATAAAAAGCTATATTAACAGTTATGTTTTACTCAAAACAAAAGACCAGGATTTAAAAAATAAGTTAACCAGGCCTTTAACTCAAACACATATTAATTTTAAAGATAAGATTGTCGAGAAGCTAGAGCGATCGGATATTGAAGATTTAATGTCAAGATTATCTGATAGCCCTTATTCAGCCAATAGATTGAAAGCTTGGCTATCAACTATGTTTGAGTGGGGAATTTATAAAAAGTTATTTACTAAAAACCCGACAATGGGAGTTGGTAAAAATATTGAAATTAAGGTTAAAGATTTTTTAGAAGGGGGAGATGTTAAAAGAGTTTATAATTATATTAATAGTAAGCTATCGATCAATGCTCATTTTAAAGTATTAGTTGGTTTGTCGCTCGACACGGGTTTGAGGTTGCAGCACTTGTTTGAAATTAGGTGGGATAAACCAAAAATAGAAAGCGAGAGACGAGAGTCGAGAGGATATGTAGATTTTAAAAATAAAAAAATCCGTATTCATAGAGCTAAAAACAAAAAACCATTTAACTTGGACTTGGCAAACCAAAGTGTTTCTTGGTTAAAACAATTAAAAGAGTTATTACACACTAAACAATATTCCTGGGCCTATAAATCAAAGTGGGTTTTTCCAAAACCAAAAACAAAAGAAGACAAACCTTTTGATTACGACTCTTACAAAGGTAAGCTTAAAAAGATGATTAAATATTTAGAGTTACCAGAAGACTTTAAATTAAAACTATCTCGTAAAACATTCGTTACACATACAGCTAGACAACACGGAATAGAGATTGCGAGTAGAAAAGCGGGACACTCAGATACGAAAGTTACCGTTGAACATTATTACACACCAGACGATGAGGAATTAAAAATAGATTCTATCTATGGAGAAAAAGGAGATCATATTGTACAGTTAAAAGCGATCAAAGGCAGTGACTAAACAGTTAGACCTTTTTTCGGATAGTAGAGATGTGTTATGGCCAAAAAGAAAAATGCGAAAAAAATATCAGTTGCCGATAAAAGAAAAAAAGCAATCAAAGAATTTGAACACTATTTCTTTGATGACGAACTTATCAATTTTCAAAGAGGAAAAACTACACATTGGGAAGATCTTAAACATTGGGGAAAGATATTCGGATATACACCAGAAGAAGTCGCTAGATTAATTTTAAGAGAAGTTAATAGACATGGAAAAAAGGTTACAGACCTACCTTACATAGAACAAAAGAAATTCTTCGACCTATACTCAAAACACGATACTCCGTCCCAAGCATTTAAAGATGAGAAAATTAAAAAATGGTTTTATAATAACAGAATTAAATGTGGTCGAGTTGAAGTGTTAAAAAAGCATTGGACCGATTTAAATAGAGCAATCGGAACAATTAAAAAAGGTAATTACAAAAAACCTCATTATAGAGACTAACGATTTTAAAATGAAAATATTTAAATATTTAATTCTACTTTTATTCTCCACTTCAAGTTTAATGGCAGATGAAAAGAAGGAAAGAAAAAGTCGGTGTAATGGAGCTATTGCTGCATACAATATAACGAAAGAACAAGGTTATCTAGATTTATACAGAAAAGATAAATGTTGGGAACTTGAGGAACCTATTAAAATTAAAAGAACTAAAGATGATGAGATCGAATACTTAGAGGGAAGAGTTAAAGAACTAGAGGAAGAAAATAGATCTTTAAGGAGAGAGTTAAAAAACAAATAAGTTGTAAGTTGTACATTTTGTCGATTTGTCTATGACAATGTTAACTTATGTTTACTCATAGACAACATAGACAATATATACAAAAAATAGATTAAGAGATTACCTAAAATTTACTGAAAAAGTTTTTGATTGTCTCAAAGAGAACGTGTTTACTGTGTACCGCATAGACAATATTAGTAGACAATGGACATTAATGAAGAAAAAATAAAACAATTAGCTGAACAAATTAGACGGGGAAAATTTAAACAGCTCCGCGATCCTGTTGCTTGGTCCTTGTTATACAATCATGGTATCGATTTAAAAAAAGAGAGATCAAAGTCTATTAGATCAGCAAAAGCAAAATCCAGGTATCAACATAGCCGTTTAAGAACTATCAACGAACAACGAAAGGCGGACAATAAACCTGGAACCTTGCCACCCGTTACTCCGTCCCCGAACCTTGCCTCGTCTGGTGTGAGACGGGAAGCGAGAAAGAACTATGGAGGTTTTTTATCTCTAAGACAAATCAATACATTAAAGTTTGTGTCAAAGAATTACACTCCACCAAAAAATAAAAAATATTATTACTAAGTAACTTCCTCAAGTTATTCGCGTGAATACCAAAAAAAGTCTACTCCGATGTTATGGAAAAAATATTCATAGGCGAACCTTTATGGACTTACAAAGGACAAAACGGAAGTCCTTCAATTGGATTGCACCCTAAAAAAATAACAGGGGAAAAGATCGCTGTTGAAGTTTTGTTTAAAAAAGAAAATGGTCAAAAGCTTTATAACGGAACATTTCATATGAAGAGCCAAAAGGCTCTTAGTTTCCCAATTCACGAGTTTCGATTTGGAAAACTTATTGTGATTCCGCTTGATGAATTTGATTACGAAACAGGAGGTAAGGAAAAAAAATGAAATGTGGAAAAAATATAAACAGTGTTAATTGCAGTTATCCAAGCACAACATGGTGCAGTACTCATTTAGGGGATCAGCAGGTTAAGTTAACTCATTGGCTTGGTCATTATTTGTTAGCAAGGGCGGAGCACGAAAAAAGGGGATGCAATATTCAGATATATGATTTGTACAAACACACTCTTAATGAAGTTACTCCTATTTTAGGAATTTATATTAACTATGAATCATGGGAGCCATTAGAAGATAAACTTAACCAAGAGTTTTGGATTAAGCATAATAAAAAAGAAACATTTTTAGAATTTTTATGTAGTCGAGAAATTTCAAAATATAAAAAAAAATTTAACAAAAAAATTCATTCTAAGAATCCTTACTACTATTTAGGTATGTTTGATCAATTAGAATTACCATTTTTACAACAAAACAAGGAGGACAAATGTCTGAGTCAAGATGTGAAGTGATGATTACTGAATCTGAAGCTAAAAAGATGAAAGAGCAAGGTGAAATATTTTTCTCCCCAAGTCAGTTTGCAGAAAAATTAGATACAACTGAAAAAGCTTTACGACAAATGCGTTGGCGGGCAAAAAAAGGAAAAGGCATTAATTACTATCCTTACTACAAATTAGGAAACAGAATCCTCTATCCTTATTCATTATTTTTAAAAGAAGCGGAGAAATATAAAAATGTCTGATGATAAACCAAAAAAATACATTGAACTTACGTCATCTATTATGGATGTGATTATTAATGATCATGACGAATATAATGCGTTTTTGAAGGCATTAAGAGAAGGAAATACGGATGACTTTTTTAATCGTGATAAAAAAGCTCTTGGTGGTTTAGCAGAAGAACCAGAAAAAAGATCGGTCGGTTCGCTTATGGATAACGACATAAGACAACCAGAAAAACCCAGACTTATTATTGAGTTAGCAGACTCAGGAATGACACGTGATCAAGAAATTGGTTTTCATTTATTCATCATAGGTTCAGGAGTCGGGCCTGGAGGAGGAATGAGTGGCGATCAGATACTTGCAATTGAGCAATCTGAAAAATGGTTAATGGAAAATTTATCAGATACTGAAAAAAGGAAATATGGGTTGGACAAATGATGAAAAAGGATAATCGATTTGTTAACAGTTATATCAAAGAAGATGGATCGCGTATCAGTCAATATGATTTACTCAAGTCAGTAGCAGATTCAGAAGAGAAAAAAGAATTTGATGATATTGAATTAAAATCTCTACACAAAAAAATAATTAGATTTACAGATAATGGATTTATTCAAAATACTGATTATGGACCAGCGATAGTTAAATCTAGCTTTCAAGACGCTCATAAAAATAACCGAGAACTAAGGAAAGAAGTTAAAAAAATCCTAAAGACCGATAGCGAAACAAATAAATTTTTTAAAGCTAAGTCGATTGATAAATATTTAGAGTTTAAAAATAAAAAACAAAAAATATTTGAAACACCTTTAGATAATGTTCAAAAGCCAAAAATAGTCCCGACCCCAAGCACCTTCAACGTCCAATCCGTTAATCCTGGGGTTCCTGAAGGTATAAAAAATCTAACAAAAGTTTCAAAACCTGAGCTTAACCTTGAAAAGTACATTGAGGAAAAAGCTAAAGCGTCTTTGTTTCGAGAAGATGAAGAGTTGAGAAAAAAGTATGGTAACACTGGATTAGGTGCTCTTGGATCTTGGAATAAACCTTACGGAGATGACGAATGATCTTTCCCGAAGCATTAAAACAAATTTTATACAAACTTAAAAAACAAGATTTAATAGAATTGCTTGATAGTTTTTTTTGGAATGTAGAAGAATATCAGGAAGAACGCAGACAACACTTGGTCGATAGGCAGAAAATAATTTTTTATAAAGATAGAGAAATTGATCGACAAGAAAGAGAAATTGAATGGCAAAAAAATACGCTGCGTTCACGAACGAGAAGAATTTTTGAATTAGAGTCTGAGGTTAAGGACCTGAAGGAGCATACAAAAACAACAAAACATTAAGAAGGAGAGTGAGGCCGACACAGGGTCGACCTCGGGAATTGATGAATTACACTATATCAGAAGTTAAAACAAATTACAAAGAATTAGATATTATAAAGGCAACATACGGAGAGATAGGAAGTGGAGCTACCGTTACGCCTTGTGATAAAGGGCAATACAAGGGAGTTAAGAAGTGGCAATCATTAAAACCGATTGACGAGAATGAAACAGAAAACCTGGAGCGATATAATTATTATTTAAGAAATACAAATCTTTATAGAGATATTGATTACGATTACACAAAATATATTTCTTTAAAAGCTTCAACAGCAATTACACAGCATTTTTTTGAACCAACATTCAGGTATGGGCGAAATGGTCAAGGACATGATTTATATGAAGTTACAAACCCGCAAAAAGACAAATCAAAAGAAGCTATAGAGTTTGGTGGTAAAAGTTTAATCGAATTTCGCTCAACGGGCTCTTATCAGTTATTAAAAGGCAAGATTAATGATGAGGGAGCAACAGCAATTATAACCGCATTAAAGATAACAAAAATTGAATACAAAGTATTAAAACAAAAATTTTATGAAGCTGGATTAGTTGCACAAATAGTTTGTGGTAGCCCTGCTTCTCGCGAAGGGATTAATAATTATTTAGGACCTATTATTGGGGAAATGTATTGGAACAAATTATCTGAAGATAAATGTAAAGAATTTATAGAATTATATTTAAGATGCATTGACCGAGAAGAGAGATTAGAGGAAACTTTTAACAGTATTGAGAGCTATTTTAAATCGGGTCGTTGCCCGAAGCTAATAAACAAAGAGGGCGTTGTTCATGAAAATACTACCTGGAATGGTGGAGAGATAAAAGATTTCAGAAAGTGTTTAGAAAAGGTTGTTGGAAAACCTGAGAAAAAAGAGTCTCAAATAACTACAGGCGAAGATATATTTAATAGTGAAATAAAACCAATTAATTGGATTGTTAAAAATTATATTCCCGAAGGTTTAGTGATTTTGTCTGGTAGACCTAAGCAAGGAAAGTCTTGGCTAGGGCTAGGTGCGGCACGATCCTTAGTTAATGGTTTTCCGTTTCTCGACTCTAAAGCTGAGATTGGTAACGCGTTGTACTACGCTCTCGAAGATAATACCGCGAGAATTAAAAGGCGATTTGAGTCGATGAATGTTTCAGCAAAAGAAAAGAAACCCGACTTTGTTTTTGGAATGGATTGTGAGAAAAAACTTGGAGAAGGTTTAGAAGAAGAGATTGAAAAACATATTAGGGAAAGAGATTTAAAGTTAGTTATTATCGACACTTATATAAGAGCGAAGGGCAAAACGAGTGGTGGGAATCAATATGAAGTAGACTCCAAAAGTTTAACTGCACTTCAAACCATTGCCATTAAACATAGAATGGCGATCTTACTTATTCATCACACCAAGAAACCCTTTAAATCAAAAGATGGCGGAGATTCAGGAGACGAGTTTGAACAAATATCTGGAACAACGGGGATACAAGGGATTGCAGACACCTTATTAGTTATGATTCCTGTTGGAAGACGTAAAGGTAAGGCAAACTTGTTTATTATATCCAGAGACTTTGAAGCTAAAGATATTCAAATGCAATTATCTTCAGAATGTAATTGGGAGAAAACAGGTAATGCAAACAGCGAAGAAAAAGATATCAAAACTCATTTACAATATAATATTTTAGACGCGGTTGAGTGGTGGACCAAACCTTTAGTTATTCCTGAGATGAGTACAATATTTGAAGCAGACGGTGAAGCTGTACACCGTAGGGAAAAATGGAAAAAGAAAAAAATTGAACCATGCAAAACACCTGGAGAGTCTTGTACACCAAAACAAATATGTGAATATTTTGTATTAGCGGGAGTATTAGATAAATTTGGAAACCCTTACAAAGAAGCTACGATTAAAAAAGAAGCTTCACGATTAAGAGATACCTACAAAGACCTTGCTCCAGGAAAGACCAGGGGAACATACAAACTTACAACTTAATATGGGTGGAGTCCTTTCAAATCCGATACCTTACCTATCGGGTGCCCTTGAACTGCGTTAACACATACTCCACCCGCCAGAAAACATATATAATGGTCAAAAAAATCTAAAAAAAAAACAAATACAATCAATATTTGGTTGGTCAACAAGATGAATAGTTGATTGGTCTAAGAAATATTATTAAAATAAATTAATTTAAATTTAACTAACTTTCAAACTGTGACTCTAGACTCATCTATAATAAAGATTGAATGTACTTGCGGCAATATAAAAGAGTTAGATAGAAAACAGCAAGTTGAAATATTCAACGAAGAAATAAAAATTGTAGATTTAAGTAAGTATTACGAAAAATTTACTTGTCAAAAATGTAAAAAGAAATTTCCCAAAACTTTCGATAAAAACAATAATCTACTATTTGATCCAGAAAATTTAAAAAAATGTAAAAGTTGTAATAAATACATCTCTATTCCTAGATTAAAAATTAATGCAAATGTATTAACTTGTTCACCTTATTGTGAGCACTCTACTGGTGAAACTGAAGAGTCTAGAGTAAGAGCAAAAAAATATTTGGAAGACTTTGCTGAAAATTTAAAAAAGCTTGAACTAGCAGAAGAAACTAGAAAAAATAATTTAGAGAAAAAGAAAAATACAATCATAATTGCATACAAGAAAATGATGGCAAAAGAAATAAATGCTAAAGAATATGAAAAGTTATTTAAAGAATTTACTTGGGAGATAAAAACACAGATTGAACCATTGGGTGGTAAATTAATAGACGACCCAAGAAAATACATAAATTGCCCAAAATGTGGGAATTATTCCCTCATACTTTGGACACCAAGGTATGAGAAATATTTTATTGGCTGCTCGCAATACTCTAATGGATGTGATTGGGCTAAAACTATTTGGAAAATGTAATGCTAGAAAAAATAAATAATTACTCAAAAAAATTTTTAGAAAAAGTAACTTTATCCCAAGAATATATTGTAACCAAGTACAAGTATCACCTCCGCAAACTTGCGATAAAAAGAGTTAAAGAGAAATTAATTGAGATGAAAAGATTAGAAACAGATTTTACAAAAGAAGAAATGAGAGCTTTGATACAAAAAGAAGAAAAAAAAATAATTAAAGACATGGGTACTTCAGTTGGTTTAACTGTATTAGCTTCTATGTTTGGATTAAGTACATTCAGATGATAATAAAATTAGCCCAATGGTTTGCAAAACAAACCCTGTATGTAAAAATTTTTACCTGGTTAAAAGAAAGAACTGAAGGGCTGTTATTTGCAATTGTACTTATATTCTTAGTTAGCTACTTCCACTCTGAATATCTAGATTATATAGAATTTAAAGCTAAAGCGCCTGAAAGCAACATTGGCTTATCGTTTGTGATAAAGAATATTTTAATTTTACTCATTGCTCTTGGTTATGGTTATTTTTATTTTGTCATAAAAAAAACCAAACAGTCTATTGTTAAAAAAGAACAGGTTAGTACTAACGAAAATCAAAATGAAATGGTGAATTCTTTAGATGAATTTTTAGATGACGAGGAGTTAAAAAAATAATGGAATACTATCACATAGCATTAGAATTAATTTATTGTTTTTTAATTTAAATGAATAATAAAATTAAAAATATTTCCGCAAAGTTTAAACGAGATATCACATGCGAAGAATTTGATAAATCAGTTAATTTATTATTAAAAAACTTTGATCCAGAACAAGAAATAGAAGTTAGATGCGACGATGATTATAAAAATATTGTTGTCGACATTGAAGCAATAAACAAACCTTATCTAAGAGTAGTGAAATGAAATATTTGTAATATATATTATTTCAGTATTTTTATAATCTCATTAAGAATTAAGAATATACACAGATAAATGAGAAATAAATTAGTGTAGAAGCAAAGTATGATTTTGAAATAACTTTTATTGATAAAAAACCAGAATCAGATTTTTAGTCATCTTAGATGATTATATTTAATAAGTTAGAAACTTATAATTTTCAAAACAAAAATAACTCCAAAAATAAAGTTCACGTCCCCAGAATATATCTCAACGATTTTTTAAAAGTTAATAAGTGCTTAAAAGCCCTCAAGAAAAAAAAATACTTAAATAATTCAGAATTACCTGCTGCAACATCCTCCACAAGGAATGAAGAGCCTAGAGAGATATTTTTGCTTTTATGGAGATTGAATATCGGAGTAGAAGTAGTTCGCGACAGAACTACTTATGCTTTCAAATATAATGATAAGTTAGACGAATATATTGATAATGAAAAAAAATATATTCATTTTATTTTAAAGAATTTTTATAAATATTTACCCATCTCATCTGTTCTCAATTATATTAATATTTTAAATAAGAAAAATGAAAAAATAAGTGAGAAAATTTTAGAAGATAAATTTCACAAAGTTTACTCAAGAGGTAATGCTGACAACATTCATCCTTTAGTGAGGATGATAAAAGGGTTCGAGCTAATTAATGAAAAATTTGAACTCTCAGATATCGGCAAAAACTTTTTAAAACTATGTAATGATCATAACCCCTTTTATATTCATCAAAAGGTTGATGAGATTCATGACAAGTTTGAAGTTTTCGTTATTGAATTAATTCACCAGCTATCAAGTATTGATAAACAAAAGTTTTTAATAAAAGAAATAATGGACATGCCATTTATCAGCGAGTTTCATAGAAAAGAAATTTATAAAATGGGCAAAGAGGAATTTGCAGATCAAATAGGCGATCTTCAAAGTAAATACCCATTTAAAATTAAAAATGATCAACTGATTTTAGAAAATAAAATTTTTTTCGATATTAAAGCAATAGATTTTATAAACTCGAGTCTTAATAAAAAATTTAGAGAAAAGAAAAGTCAATCCAATAAAGATTCAAAAAAAATAAAGCTTACAGTTAATGATCCGTTAATTATCTGTGAGAATGATGACAATACTAACCTACCTTTTGAAAAAATTACTTATAATGATTTTAAAAATAATGCTGATGAGATTATAAACGCAAGTCCAAAGTTCATTATTCTCAACAAAGGTTGGAGTCCCATAGAAAATGTAAAAATAAGTGGCTACCTAAATGCATATATTAGGTTTGGTGGAAACCTAGTAGTTATTGACAGCAGTATTGGCAGGATGGGGGCTAACCATAATCAATTTCAATGGTTACCTGAAGAGTTATCTAGATTGCAATATTTAAAAAAAGGTTGTTTTAAATTCACATTCGGTGAGAATTTATTTGAGACTAAAAAAATTGATTATCATTCCTTAATGCAAGGTAAAAATGAGTATGCTTGTTTAGTATTATCTTACTATCAAGGCACAATAACATTTGTTACCTCAGCTTATCTTGCAAATTTAGACTTTAGTGAATCATATTATTCAGAAAATATTTCAATCACTTCAAGCAGCAAAGAATGGAAAAATTCTACCATTATTCATTTAGCGGCAAATACGGTTGGTGAACGAAATATGTATGAGCCAATAAGAAAGTTTATGTCGAGTAATTTTAGGTTCAAATTTCCAGATAATTGGAGCGATCATGCAACTACAGATATATTCTCAATTTCTCCTTTTAAATGTTTGTTTGAGGTTGATACTCTTGGGCACAATCAATTAATTGCTACCGACTTTAAAGTTACAGAAGTGGATAAGCATTTTAAGCACATGATATCAGGTAAGAAAAAAATCAAAGATATTGATTTGACTCAAGATATTGGAAAATGCGTAATTGCATATGACTTTTCCAAGTCAGATGGAGATGAGAAGTATGGTGCAATTGAAACTGCAAAGTTATATAAGGTAAATTTGTTAAGATATCGCGATCTATTTGATATGTCATGCTTAAAATTATCGGAAAGTGATTTTAAATATTTAATATATGAATATGATGAAATTGAAGACGAGCCTGAAGTTTCAAAAAAACTTTATAAGTTTAAAAATATAAAATGACAAAATGTAAAATAATTAATAACGACAGTAGAAAATTGTCATCGTTCGTAAAAGATAAAATAGATTTTGTCGTATTTAGCCCCCCTTATTGGAACTTGCGGGATTACAAAGTGAAGGACCAAATTGGAAAATTTCAATCTTATGAAGAATATATAGAAAGTATGAAGCAAACATTTAGTGAATGTTATAAAGTTTTAAAAAAAGGGCGTTTCATGGCCATAAACATAGGTACCGTGGTTTCAAATGAGGGAATGAAATTTGTTTGTGGCGATTTTGTAAAAGTTTGTGAGGAGGTAAATTTTACTTTCAGAAAAGATATTATTTGGCATAAACCGAAAGGAACTACAAAGTGGCAAAGAGGTGCTACTCAATTTACCCAAAATCCTTATCCGCTACATTACAATACCAATATTAATCATGAATTTATTTTAATATTTCAAAAGGGAAGCTCTTCAGAAAAAATAAAGTCAAAACCATTTAATAAAGTTTTTACAAGAAATTTGGCCTACAGTGTCTGGGATATTATACCAATAAACTCTCCAAAATTAGATGAAAAACATGTAGCCCCATATCCAGAAGAAATACCAAGAAGGTTAATTCAGCTTTATACTAACAAAAATGAAACCGTTTTAGATCCATTTGCAGGATCAGGTACTACTAATAAAGTAGCATACGAATTGGGCAGGAAATCAGTTGCGGTTGAAATTTCAAAAGAATATTGCAACTTGATACAAAAAAAAATCAAGTTAACAAAATTTAATTCTTACGATCAGTCAGATATTTATTCTCATGATATAAATTTAGAAATTAAAAGAATAACAGATCAGATAAAAAAATCTGAACAAGATGTAAAAAAAAACAAACTTAAATTAAAAAAGTTCTATGAAAAGAACAAAACAAAAATTAAAAAAAGCCAGTTGAGTTTATTTAATTAAATTTAATCTTTTTAAAGAATAACTATAAAATTTCTTATCTATTTCACAGCCTAAGTAGTTTCTTTTTAATTTCTTAGAAACCGCTGCTGTAGTTCCAGATCCCATGAAGCAATCTAGAACAATATCTTTTTTATTGGATGAGCTTTTGATGATCCATTCAAGTAATTCCTCAGGTTTTTCAGTAGGGTGCTTGAGATCTCTGGATACTTTTCTTCTTATTACAGGTTTTTGTTCTATGACTGATTTGGGAAATCTTTTACCATCCTTATAAATTGTTCTGTTTGCTTGCCAATTATTCCTTACTGAAGAGACTGTTTTGTTTTTTCTAACATATGGTTTGCCCGGTTTTTTTATTTCATCTAAATTGAATGTTAAATCTGATACTTTGACATCTTTTTTTTTAAAACACCATATTAGTTCATGAGATCTCATTGGTGCAAAATTAGTTGTCCATAAACCTTTACCTTTGCTCCAAATTAATTCAAATCTAAAATCAAAAACCTCTTTAAATTCACTATAAACATTTGATAACATTGGCTGTTTACCGAAAATATAAATTTGCCCATTTTTTTTTAATATTCTTTCAAATTCTTCCTTCAGCAAATGCCATGAATTAAATTTATCCCATTTCTTTGGTAATTCGTTGTATGGAGGATCTATTACTATTAAATCAACTGAACGATTTGAAATTTTTTTAAGGTAATTAAAACAATCAACATTTTCTATTTTATTGATTTTTAACATGAGGCTATTTTAAGTTTTTTAATTGATGACATAAGTTAGGTGATAAGCTTATATTGGAATCTTAATAAAAGTAAAAATCAATTTATTATTTAGAATGTTGAATAAAGAAGAAAAGTTAATTTTTGATAGTTATCTAAAAAAGCTAGATTTTAATTCTCGAGATGAGTATGAAAAAGTATTAAAAAAATTTAATTTTAACCCTGAAGATTTAAACATTCCATTTGACAGTATAGCGGTTGCTCAAATTTTGATTAGAAATATCCAAAGTAAATTACCAAATTCAGGAATAGTTGATGAATATGGATCTTTAACTTTAACAAGAAATATATATAAAAAAAATAAATTAAGTCCCAGCAAGATTGCTTTTATACCAAGATTAATATTTTCGATAAACTGGGCGGATACAGGTCCAGGCATAAGTTGGCCAGAGCAATATAGAATTACCTACGTCCCAGATTATGAAGAATACATCATTACTGCATCTAGTGACATTCAAGATTATTACTACGGTATTTCTGGAGATATTGCTTTGGGTGTATCAGGCGATACAATTGAAGATATGAAATCTGTAATAATAGGTCATTGGAATGAATTGAAACTTGAACATGAACAATTAGGTTTTGCAGAGATACTGCAAGAAGGCTTGGTTCAGAAAAATGAGATTAATAAATGGAAAGAAGAAACTTGGTCATAAGTTACGATGATAGATAAATTCTTATCTCCTACAAAACTAAAAAACTTCCTAAGTTGTAAATATATTATCTATAACGAAGCATATAAAGATGAGCTTAATATAAAGAAAAAAGAAAAATCAAAGACAGATTTATTAAGATTTAAAAAAGGTAATGAGCATGAAGATAATTATTTTAAAAAATTAAAAAAGAAATTTAAAAATACAACTGATTTAAAAAAAGATAGTAAAGATTTCAAAGGTCGTTTCCAAGACACCCTCAAAGCCATGAAGGATGGCTTTGAAGTTATAAGAGGAGGTGTGCTTAAATCTGGCAACTGGTTTGGTGAAACAGATTTTTTAATTAAAATTGATGGTAAGTCTAAATTTGGAAATTACGCTTATATTGTCCATGAAACAAAAAATACCAACAAGACAAAGCCAGATCATGTAGTTCAGGCAGGAGTTTATTCTTCCATGTTAGAGGAAATCCAAGAATATAAACCTGATGTCTTTGCGATAGTATTAAAAGAGTTTCTAGTTGATGAGATAAAATATGACAGTGTTAGAAATTACGTAAATTTTACAAAAGAAAAGTATCAGAATTTTTTAGAGAAAGGGTTAGACGAAGCTAGACCTGATAAATGCCAGTATTGCAATATTTGTGATTGGATTGATGTTTGCAAAAATATTTGGAAGGAAGAAGATAATTTAAATCAAATTTGCAATATTCATAAGAGCCAAGTTAAGAAATTAAAAGATGAGGGAATTGATACAATTGAAAAAATATCTTCAAAAAAAGAAAATTTTATCGTTAAAGATTTAAATCCAGATGTTTTTAGAAGATTAAATATATCTGCTAAATTAAAAAAAGAGGCAGAAAAAACAGGCAAACCCCAATTCAAATTAAATGAAGATTATCTTAACGTTAAAAAGGGGTTCAACATGTTACCAGAACCTCAAGAAGGAGATTTGTTTTTTGATATTGAGTCTGTTCAAGATCATGTTCATACAGATGGTTTAGAATACTTATTTGGTATTTATTATGTTGAGAAAGGAAACGCTAAATTCAAAGCATTATGGGCCCATACATTTGAAGAAGAAAAAAAGAATTTAATTAATTTTTTTAAATTTACAGAAAATCATTTTGAAAAATACCCAAACGCAAAAATTTATCATTATGCAAAATATGAGATTACCGCACTTCGTAAATTAGTCGCTAAGCATAATATTTGCGGTGATTTAAATGATAAATATCTAAGAACTTTAAAATTTGTTGATCTATTTGCAATAGTGAAGAACGCAATTTTTATATCTGAAGATAGTTATTCGATTAAAAATTTAGAACCCCTTTATAATTTTAAAAGAGAAGGTGACTTAAGAAAAGGAGACATATCACAAGATTATTACGCCGAATGGAAAGAAACTGGAGTTCAAAGTTTATTAGACGATATTGAATTTTATAATAAACAAGACTGCCATTCTACTTATGAATTAAGAGAGTGGTTAATAAAAATTAGACCAGAAAATTGTACCTGGTTTGAGCCATACCTTAAAGATAGTGATTATGAGAAGAAAGATTTTGAATTAAGAAATGAGCGTTACATAAAAGATATTCAAAGTAAAAAATTCAAATTTCCAAAAATTGCTCAAACAGTTTCTGATATTGTTGGTTTTTTTAGAAGAGATCTCAGACCGGAATATAGATTGTATTTTGAAAGAAAAGATAAAACCCACGAAGAGCTTGTAGAAGATACAGAAGCAATTGGTAACATGACCTTGCTTAAAATAGATGAGCCTGATCGTGAGAAAAAAGAAAGGGCACATACTTACACTTATGAATTTCCAGACCAAGAGTTTAAAATTGGAAAAGGTCAAGGAGTAGAGAACCCAAATGCTTTAGTCGGAGAAAGAGATAGCGCAGGTAAAGTACATGATATTGATTATAAGAAAAGAATTTTAATATTAAAAAGACAAAGAACTAAAAATGACAATCATTTACCAAAAATTTTATCTATTGTTCCTCAATCACCACCAGGTATTTTTGATTTAGAAAAAGCTAATGAGCGTTATTTTGATTCATTATTTCAAGATGGCGAAAGTATATATTCAGCAATTGATGATATTTTAAATAAAAGCTTTCCAAGGATTAAAGGGAAAAAAGCTGGAGATAAAATTATTAATTCAAATGATTTTTCTAAAGAGATACCCAATGTTTTAAAATCTTTAGATAAAAGCTACATGTTTATTCAAGGCCCTCCGGGTACAGGAAAAACTACCCAGGCCTCCAGCGCAATTGTTGAGCTTATAAAAGAAAAAAAAACTGTAGGTGTTGTAGCCAATTCTCATAAAGTTATTAATAATCTTATTAGCAAAGTAGAAGCTTTAGCGCTTAAACAAAATGTATCCTTTGAAGGGTTTAGAAGAGGTTCTCAATTTAAAGAAGATAGTATTTTTGATGGTAAATTAATAAAAACTTATTTTAAAGATGACCTTCTTCAAACTTGCTTAGATTCTGAAAAATGCCAATTGTTTGCAGGAACTAAATATCATTTTGCAAAAGTCGATTACGATAAGAGACAACTTGATTATATGTTTGTTGATGAGGCAGGGCAGTTAACAACAGCAGATATTATTGCAGTTGGAACTTCTGCGAAAAATATTGTCTTGATCGGAGATCAAATGCAATTACCTCAGCCTTCAAGCGCAGATCATACTGGAGAGTCTGGAAAATCAGTGTTGGAATATTTGTTAGAGGGTAACGATACTGTGTCACCTAATCGAGGTATTTTCTTGAATAAAAGTTATAGAATGCATCCAAAAATTAATAACTTTATTTCAAATAACTTTTATGAAGGAAGATTAGATTGTGACGATCAAACATCCAAAAGATCTCTTAAAATTAAATCAAAGTATAAGCTTAAAGTTCCAGATTTAAATTATATCCAAGCAGATCATCAAGATTACTCCCAAAGAAATGAATATGAAGGTGATATCATAAAAAAATTATATAAAGATTTAATTGGAAGTGATTTTAAAGATCATCACGGAAAAGTTCACAAAATAACAACTGATGATATTTTAACGATTAGTCCTTACAATATACAAGTTAACTATTTAAAATCTATTTTACCAAAGGACTCTAGAGTAGGGACAATTGATAAGTTTCAAGGTCAGGAGGCCCCTATAACAATTATATCCATGGCAACATCTGATGGTGAGAATATCCCACGAGGGTTGGATTTCTTATTTAATAGAAATAGGTTAAATGTTGCAATTTCTAGGTCGCAATTAATGTCTATTATTATTTTTAGTCCAGACTTGTTACTTGCTAACGCAAAAGGAGTTGATGATATTTATTTAATCGAGAATTTCTTTAAATTGATGGATTATAAAATTTAACCACTCTTTATCAATTGTGGCAATCTGTAATTTTTTAGTCTCAAAATAGCTAAATTAATATTTGAAAAACACTATATGAAAAAACTATTTATACAATCCTTACTTGTCCTTTTTGTTTTAACCAATCCTTCCTTTGCTGAAAAGAATTGGAAGATTACAACTTTTAAGAAATTTGTTTCCTTGCAGTTTGATGGAGAGGTTACTCATGGAGATAAACTTTCTTTTAATTTTCCAAAGAAAAACTGCAATAAAGTGAATTATTATTTCTCAGCTTATTCTGCCGAAAAAAACAAAGACTTTTTAAATCTTCAAGGTCATCAAGTTCCATTAGTGATCAATGGAGTAAAAACTTGGGGAAGGGCAGTTTATACCACTCCATTTCTTATGGGTCATAGAGCGATGTTTTATCTAGGATCGAATGATGCAAATGATTTATCACAGTTTTTTAGCCGTATTACCAATTATCAAATTAAAATCGTAAACCGAGGTGATTTCATCGCCAAAGCCTACTTTGATATTGATCACAACAAATGGAAGCTTGCAGATTCAACTCAAGCCTTCAACCAAGCTATCAAAACATGTGAAAATTATAATGAACGAAGGTTATCATGATTTAAATGAGTAAATTTAGCTTGTTTTATATGACTAAGGTTTCGAGTAGTAGCAAGTCGAAACTTTTAAAGAGAGGTTAATGATTTATTACTAATCTCTTTCCCATCTATCCCAAAGAAAGTGTTTATATTTAACCCCTTTAGAATCTAAAAATTCTTTGAATTTATCCATTTTGTTCGTTGAATTTTTTCCTAAGGTCTTTAAAAATTTTAAACAATCATCAAAGGTAATATAAAGATTTTCATCCTTAAATATTTCCAAAGTATTTTCATATTCCATTCCACTTTTGACTGGAAAAGAGTCTTCTAAATAAGTAATACTGGTATCATCCTCTGATAATCTATCACTCCAGTAAAATAGCTCATTTTTACCATTTCTTAACGTTACACTATTTGTCATTTTCCTCCTTTAGTTAAGACCACTTTCCCACCAGTATTTTTCAAAGGTTACATTGATCAACCTTTTGTCATAAATACATCTTTCAAATAAATCAAAGTCGCTTTTAGCAAGCTGATACATGTGAAAGTAGGGAAGTGATTTTGTTTGTTGGTAGTTATTTTTAAAATAACTTAATCTTTTTTCTTTATATTCATCAATAGAGTTTTTATTAATTTCGTATCTTTTTATAGATTCAATAGGTGATAGAGTTTTTGAATATTCAATTTCTCCAAGGTAATTATATTCTTTAAGTTCATCTTCAGAGACAAACCAACCCCAATCACAATGATTGATGCGATAAATATTTTTTTCTTTAGACTGTTGAGTTTTAAAGCAAGAAAACAAAACTGCTTTATCGTAAGCCAATAAATAAGCTCCTTTTTTAAAATGTTGGGATAATTTTTATTTAAATACTAATTGTGTTTATTTTATGGAATTAGAAATAATTTCTGAAAAACTTGTGAACATTTTTTTTATAAGTTATAATTAAATATCCGTGATTTAAAAAATATCTTTACTTGCTGCGGATTAAAATAAAACGCTAAAGGAGGAAAAATGTCTCAAAAAAAACCAATCATAGAACAAATGTATGATGCTGTTATGGAAAATGGTGGTCCTACAGGCCCATTTTCAAAAGCAATTGTTGAAGCTTTTGAAGGTACTAGATTTTATAAAGAAAGAGAGAAAAAAGTAATTATTAGTTTTTTGAAAAAAAATAACCAAAACTCCTGATACCCGATCCAGAAACTGGATTAGGGCTTAAAAGTTTAAGGTAAATTTGGTAAGATTTAAGAGATGAGAAAGTGTTATAATTTTATTTTTATTATTATGTTTTTATCTGGATGCGTATCTATGCCTCCGCCTCCAGGAAAAGAATTAAAAGTAAGCATTAATCTTAATCCAGAACCTATAACTATTAATGAAGTCAAAAAAAAATATTTCACTAATAAAAAATTAGATCCAATAGAGGGTGTTTGGATTAGAACTAGAAAAAAAGACTCTAGTGATGATAACGTAATAATTTATATAAAAAAAGAAGGTAAGTTTTATATCTCAAGATATCTGCAAGTATCATATACTGATAACAATTTTATTGAGTATTACGTCGAAAAAATAAGCAATACTTTGTATGTTGGGGAGTCTGTAAGACCATATGGAATGTACAAAGGTAAATATCAAGGTGAATTAATTTTAAAAAAAATAAAAGATGATGTTTATAGTGAGGAATTAAAATTTTCCAGTGGATCCAAAGCAGCAGGCACTATTAAAAAAGTTTATCCTGAAACAGTCAGCTCAAAAAGACAAGGTGGGGAAGTTGTGGCAGGATCAGCAAGTGCTTTTTTTATAAATCAAAATGGTTTCTTAATTACAAATCAACACGTCATTGAAGGTTGTCAAAATAAATCAAAAATCATTTATAAATCAAAAGAATATAAAACTCAGGTTATTGCAGAAGATGCAACATTAGACCTTGCGCTATTAAAAGCTGACATAAAAGATACTCCTTATCTTGAGATATCAAAGCAACCTTTAAAAAAACTTCAGCAAATTGTAGTAGCGGGTTATCCTTCGGGAAAAAATTTAAGTGATGATATTAAAGTTACAACAGGGGTAATTAGTTCATTAAAAGGTTACCAAGATAATTCAAATCAGTTTCAAATGGATGCAGCAATAAACCCAGGAAATAGTGGTGGTCCTGTTGTAGACAGAAAAAATGGAGAGTTATTAGGAGTAGCTGTTGCTGGTTTAAGAGGGGCAGAAGGGATTAAATTCGCAGTAAAAAAATCATCTTTACAAAATTTTTTAGATGCTAATCGTAATAAAATTACAGAGATAAAAAAACTAAATAACCAAAGTCAGAGTGTAATCGATAAGATTGAAGATGCTACGCTATATATATTCTGTAAATAGATTGAATTAATTAGCCAGAACAAGCCCAGTAGCGAGAGGAGTTGATCTAGAAGCTGGATTTAAGGTCTTTTCGAAAAAAATTTCTATAATATTTTTTAGGTCAGTGAATGAGCAAATCCAACAACTAAAGGCTAGAGTAGAAGTAACCTTTTTTAATTTTCAATGGGTCATAGGTCCTGCTTTTTTCAATATTTTGAATTGAATCGGGACCACTAATATTGTTAATAATTCCTCTAGGTGTGCAATAGGTGTGTAAAAAAAAAACTAACAAAATAGTTTAGTTTAGAGATTCTTTTCACTCGGTTTTATGCTATAAATTTAAGCATGTGTTCGAGGGCAAATCTAAGCGAGTGATTTGTAATCAGTAGGTTGGCGGTTCGATTCCGTCTTTGGGCACCAGCATTACATAGACCTTGCTTATCCATCTTTCTTTACACTGGAATATTTTATTTGTGTCGTTAAAGTAAATAAGATCAAT
>Ga0209653_1001298_pt1 | contig 20438 bp, 23 predicted proteins | sample SaaInl6LU_22_DNA_FD_184644 | JGI IMG/M metagenome (GOLD analysis project Ga0209653, IMG submission 184644) | Marine microbial communities from expanding oxygen minimum zones in the Saanich Inlet - ESP_116LU_22_DNA (SPAdes) (version 2) | ecosystem: Environmental > Aquatic > Marine > Intertidal...
CTCTGCACCGTCTCAGCAAGCGGCTTTTCGTGTAAGTAGTTCCGTAATTCCAATAGCGAAAACGAATCCACTCCACTCTGCACATACAGCGCGATCAAACCGAGCAATGAAAGCAGCGCACCAACAGTGAGATAAATCGTCATCTCAATCGCTGCACCGCGACGCCCTGCACCACCCCACATACCGATCATGATGAAGGTCGGGATCAGTGCAAACTCGTGGAAGAAATAGAAGAAAAAGACGTCCACCGAAGCAAAGGTGCCCATCAAACCACCGAGCATGAACAACAAGAGTGCGAGATAGAGATTCAAGCGCTCAGCCTTCGAGTTCATCGCATACAGACCAGCTGCTAACCCGACGACGCCTGCCAATAAAAACAAGGGCAAGGAGATGGCATTTAAACCAAGGTGCAGGTAGATACCAATACTCTCAAGACCCGTTGGCGCACGGAGTTCAAAATTATATTCACCAACGAGTGAGGCATCGAAATGGCAGAAGAGGTAGATCCCAATAATCAGCGGTATACCGAAACCCAGTGCACTGATCGAGCGTAAGGCGGATGTATTGAGGCGACCACCCAGCAAAGCGATCACCCCCGAAAGCAAGGGCACGAGTATCGCAGCGAGGAGGATAAGTGAATTTGTATCGTGTTCCATCTGAACTAAAAATTAAAAGACTTAGAATAATCCGGTAGCAACGACCCAGAAGAAGATCATACCGATTAGGAACCAATACACGTAACCGTGTATATTGCCGACGTGAAGTGACTTGGAGGCCATGCTAAAGATGCCTACGACTCCTGCACTACCGCGGACAAGGACACCTTTGATGAGGAAAATATCTAGAACGCTGAGCAAATTGGCCAACCGCTGTTGTATCTTTGCAACATAGTAGCCGTAAATTTCGTCGAACCAGAGGCGTGCTTTGAGGAAACCATACACTGGCCCTGCCTTCTTTTCGAGCCGGTCCTCAGAGGCACCCCATCCATAGAAAAGTAAGGAGCACAGCAACCCGAAAATTGCGGCAAAACTACCGAGGATCGCGACCCTGAAATGCATCGCATCATATCCTGCCAGATGATGTAAGTCATCTTTACTATCGCGAATAATTTGCCCGAGTTGCTCCGGCCAAAGACTCAAATAGCCACCAGCAACCGATAGCACTGCCAAAATAATCAGTGGAAGTAACATCGCAACTCCACTCTCGTGTGCGTGCTCTGCTGCCTCCGACTTCGGCTTTCCAAAGAAAACGATCCACACTAAACGGCCCATGTAACCAGCAGTTAACAAAGCTCCAATCGTCAATAGAGTAAATAGGACGTTTCCTTGTAGTCCGGCTGCAATCAAAATCGCGTCTTTCGAGAAATAGCCAGAGAAACCATACACTCCGCACAAGGCGAGCACTCCGAGTAAAAACGTAATCGAAGTCACGGGCATCTTCTTAAAGATTCCGCCCATCTTGAAAATGTCCTGCTCGTGGTGACAGCCATGGATGATCGAGCCCGCACCGAGGAACAACAAGGCCTTAAAAAAGGCGTGTGTGATCAAGTGGAACAGTGCGATGCCAGGGTAACCTAGGCCGAAGGCAGCCGCCATGTATCCGAGCTGCGAGAGTGTCGAATACGCGAGGATTTTCTTAATGTCATTCTGCCCGTATGCACAAAAGCCTGCATAGACGGCAACCGATGTGCCAAGAATCGCAATGCCGCACAAGATGCTTTCAGGAAAGAGGAAGGTGATACGAATCAAGAAATAGACACCTGCCGCGACCATGGTGGCCGCGTGGATAAGCGCCGATACTGGAGTAGGACCCGCCATCGCGTCTGGCAACCAAACGTGTAGTGGGAACTGAGCCGATTTTCCGATAAATCCGCAAGCTAGCAGCGCTGCGATAGTGGCACTGATCAGCTCAGAATTGGCCGCGACAATCCCTTGCATTTCGCTAAGGTTCGTCGTGCCGAAATGCCAGTAGGCGTAAACGATACCAACGAGGAAACCGAGGTCACCGATACGATTCACAATAAATGCTTTTTTCGCTGCGGCAGCTGCTTCCTCTGTATCTAAATAGTGTCCAATCAACATATAGGAGCTGAAACCAACAAGCTCCCAGAAGATAAAGATCATGATCAAGTTATCGGCCAGAATGATGCCCAGCATCGAGAACATGAAAATGGAAAGACCACCGAAGAAACGAGCGCGTGCTTTATCATCCGCCATGTAGCCGAGGCTGAACACGTGAATCAAAAAGCCGACGAAAGCCACCATCGTGAGCATCGTCGCCGAGGTGCCATCAAACAGAAAGCCCATCGACACATTGAAGTTGCCAAAGGTCAGCCAGTCCCAGGAAGCGACCACGCCCTCGCCCATGCCGCGAATCGCGAGCACAGTGAACACAAAAATGGCTGCGGCGGCCGCGACAGATACATACGATGCAAGTGCACCACGACGACGCAAAAAGAAGGCGATCAAGGCAGCCGAAGCGAGCGGTGTGAGCAGTGCGAAGAGAAGTGATTGAGTAGCAGTCATGGTTCTTAGCGACTCAGAGCGTTCAATTGATCGACCATCACCGATTGACGACGGCGGAAGAGTGCAACGATAATTGCGAGGCCTACGGCGACCTCAGCAGCCGCCACAGTGATAATGAAAAAGACGAAGATATTACCGTCCATCGTTCCGTTATAACGAGAGAAGGCAACGAGTGCTATGTTCACCGCGTTGAGCATGAGCTCCAGCGACATGTAAATCACTAGCGTATTCCTACGTAAGATAACTCCGAGCAACCCGATCGCAAAAAGCAATCCAGAGACGAGGAGAAAAGCATTTAGTCCGATAGTCATGTGTTAATAGCTAATAAATAATGAATAATGACTAACCTTGTTCAGGTTCATTCTTCTTGGAGACAACGATCACGCCGATCATTGCAGCGAGAAGAAGGAAACCAGCCACTTGAAACGGCAGCATATACTTAGTGAATAAGCTGTAGCCGAAAGATTTGGTTGATGTGGTGAAAGGAATACCGACGCCCTCGCCTGTTGGATTTTCCATCACTGGCAGTAAGCTCGGCTCAGGCAAATGGTTGCCGCCGAGGAATGCTGAACAAACGAGGACAACGATAAGTCCGAAACCGATGATCGAAGCACCCAGTGTCATCTTATCTTTTAAGTAGCTCTTCTCACTCTTATCGACATCCAGCAACATGATGATAAAAAGGAACAGCACCATAACCGCGCCTGCATACACAAGCACTTGAAGGATCGCGAGGAAGTATGCTTCTAACAAAACAAAGAGCGCTGCCGTGCCAACGAAGGAGACGATCATCGCCATCGCGCAATTCACCGCGTTCGGGCTGATCACCATCACAAAGGCGGAAATCAGCACGCTCGCTGCAAATACATAAAAGAGTATGTCTATCATGGAATTAGTAATTAATTATTAGTAATGACACAGTATCAGTGCGCATTGCCGTGTTCTTCGGCAGCTTTCTTCTTGTCCCACTTATAATGTTTATCCGGCAAGGTGCCGCCGAGTTCATACAGCTTCTGTTTATTGTTCACCATTTCATCACGGCTGTAGCCGGAGAGAGAAAACACATCTTGAAGGAAAATCGCCTCTTCAGGGCAGACTTCTTGGCACAGACCGCAGTAAATGCAGCGAAGCATATTAATATCAAACTCCTTGGGTGCCTTCTCCACGTGCGCGCGATCAGGTTCTGCTTCGGCATCGATCTCACCGGGTGTAATGCGAATTGCTTTCGGCGGGCAGACGAATTCACAAAGTTGGCAAGAGACGCACTTTTCGCGACCATTCGGATCTTTCACCAAAGTCGGCACACCGCGATAGTTGTCCGGTATCGAAGGGCGTTCATCTGGATACTGAAGTGTGATGTTCTTTTGAAACATGGTCTTACCTGTAGTCTTCAGACCAGTCAGAATTTGCGGTATAAAGGTCTTCTCCGCAAAGGTTAGCGGCTTTCTTTCGATAACTTTAGTCTTAGCCATAGTGATTATTGAGCGAAGTGATCGTAAGCAGCGATAAGCAAGGTGTTAAACACCAAGTTACCAATTGCGAGTGGTAGGAGGATCTTCCAGCCAAGTGACATGACTTGGTCATAGCGGAAACGTGGCAAAGTCCAACGCACCCATATAAAGAAGAAGATCATAAAGAAGACCTTGGCCATAAACCAAAGCACGGATAGCACTGCGCCGAAGGTATTGTCCGACCATGGGTCTGCGAGTCCTGGAAGAAAATTCCACCCTCCGAGGAAGAGACAGACGAACAAGGCTGAGCCCATAATGACGTGTGCATACTCAGCGACAAAGAAGAGACCAAACTTGAAGCAACCATATTCGGTATGGAAACCACCAACGAGATCGGTTTCTGATTCAGCCATATCGAATGGCAGACGGTTGGTTTCGGCAAAGACCGCGACTAGAAAGATCAATGCTGAGAGCGGCTGCCAAATCACCAACCAGAGTGTTTTCTGAGATTCAATGACACCGAAAAGCGACATACCATGTTCCGAACCAGGAGCTGCGGACCACATAAAGACAGGTAAAATCGCCAGACCCATCGCCAGCTCGTATGAGATCATTTGCGCAGACGAACGAATCGCCCCGAGGAATGGATATTTACTATTCGAAGACCAACCTGCCAGCACGATACCATACACACCGAGTGATGAGATGCCCAAAATGAAAAGCATACCAATTTCGATATTTGCGAGCACGAGAGGCTGCACGACTCCACTGGGATCGACATAGCGACCAAATGGCAACACGACCATAGTCGTGAGTGCTGGGGCTAATGCCACGACTGGCGCTAGATAATAGTAAAATTTATTTACATGCCCCGGAGTAATTTCTTCTTTAAACAGGAATTTCAAGCCATCCGCAGCGGGTTGAAAAATACCGAGTCCAGTGAGTAAGTTACCTAAGATAGGGATATGCCCAATCAAGGGAAGGCGTGTGCGATTTGGACCGACACGGCCTTGAATCCAGCTGGACACTTTACGCTCTGCCAGAACAGAGTAGCTGCAAAGCCCCATGAAGACCGAGATCATCGTTAGCGCAAAGGCGATCGGAAGTAGTATGGCGATGTAGTCCATATCGGAAAGTCTGCTTATGCTCCAGCGGGAGTGGCGTGCGCCTCCTTAAACGCGGCAGAATCGTATTTCAAATTCTTGGTTTCAACAAAAGGAAGGTCGAGAAATGCAGTCGGATCGAGCTCAAGGCCCTCTTCCGGAATACTGCGCCAACGTAGCGAATCATCAAATTGGCTGACTCCCTTCGCGATATGTTCCCATGCAGCATCGATCGAACCCGAGGGGATTTTTTCATCGGCAAGCGCCTCAGCAATATGCTCCAGCACCATGAAGTCTGATAGCACACCACGCGGCCCTGGGATTGCGGCTTTGAATCGCTGCAAGCGGAACGACTGATTGATAAAAGAGCCATCTTTCTCAAATACGGAAAGCGAAGGAATCACAATGGCCGCATCCTCACTGACTACATTTGCATGAAGCCCGATATAGATCACTTTCACCTTCTTCAATAACTCAGCAGAGATGCCCAACTGTGTGACCTCTTCGTTCACGACGAGTAAAGTATCCACAGCGCCCGATTCGATTTGCTGAGCGACTGCGCTGAGATCTGCGTCCGGCAAATGATCGACTAAACCATTCACTAATGCACCGCGCAGGTTCGGGCTACGGTCTTCGGATTGCAGAATGCCATCCGTTGCCCCGTAATGACTGACGAGCGATACCGTGGCCTCACTACGATCTGCGATTGCCTTGCAATAAAACTGCTCCTCAACCGAACTGTGCGGAGAAGCAATGATCGCCACTTTCCCCTCTTTCAAGAGTTTCGCAGCTGCTGCAGCGGTTTCGGCTGAGGTCTTATGCACACCATCAATGGTGTAGTGCGTGAGGCGGTCACCCACTTCGACTTCTTTGAAAAGCTCGCGGCCAGAGTCAGTCATCCAAGTATCGTTCACCGCATCATTACGACGGGGTGTAATTCGATAAATCTTACCTTCACGGCTCCAAATCTCTGTATTCGCGCCAACACTACTTTCGGTGCAAATACTGTGTGTGCGTTTAAGGAACCAAACACGCATCTTGAAACGAAAATCTGTGCTAGTGAGCGCGCCGACTGGACAAATATCCACAGTATTCAGCGAGTAATTGTTCTCAAGTTCCTTACCGGGGAAGCACGTCAATGTAGAATACGTGCCACGGTCGACAAATCCAAGCACGTCATCCTTGGCAATTTCCTTACTAAAACGAATACAACGTGAGCAAAGGATGCAGCGCTCGTCATCGAGTGTGACCCGTGAACCAAGCCTTGTGCGCTTGGGCTTTACATTCTTTTGCTCAATAAAGCGACTGTAGCCACGACCATGCTCGGCTGAAAACTCTTGTAGTCGGCACTCCCCTGCTTGGTCACAAATCGGGCAATCCAAGGGGTGATTGATCAATAAAAACTCAGTCACACCATTGCGTGACTCTTTAACCATCTCGGAGTTTGTGCGGATATGCATGCCAGGAGCGGCATTGGTCGCGCAACCGATTGTCGGTTTCGGCATCCAGCCAATTTTTTGCACACCATTCTCGTCGAGAACAGCCTCACCCGTCGCGCGGTCACGCATTGGCATGCCCATCTCGACCATGCACATACGGCAGTTGCCCGCGATACTGAGCTTTGGGTGGTAACAATAGTGTGGCACTTCCTTGCCCTTCCCCACCATCTTCACGGCCTCGATAATGTTAGTGCCCTTAGGCACGTCCACATCTTCTCCGTCGATGTTGATGGTTACGTAATCTACAACGCTGTCTACCTTCATGGTCTTAAATCAAAGTGGTCTCCGTTGCGGCTTCTTTGCCGTCTTTACGGCGAGCAGCTTGTTCGCGAGCTTTCTCGACGAATTCGTCTTTAAACTTGGCAATAAAACTCTGCACCGGCCAAGAGGCAGCCTCGCCGAATGCGCAAATCGTGCGACCTGCGATTTGGTCGGCGATATTCTTCAGCAAGTCGGCGTCTTCTTCACGAGCATTGCCATCCACCATACGTTGGGTGACTTTACGCATCCACGGCACACCTTCACGGCATGGCGTGCACTGACCGCAACTTTCGTGTGCGTAGAAATAGTTAATATTCGCAAGCGCTTCGACCATGTCGGTCGTATCGTCCATTACGATCACACCACCGGAACCCGACATCGAACCGACGGCCATCAAGCTATCAAAATCCATAGGGATATCTTCAATGCCCCAGTCAAACTCGGTGCCGTCTTTAAGCTTACCGGTAAAACGCTCATCCGCTCGCAGGATCTTTGCCGAGGAACCACCGGGGATAACCGCCTTGAGTTTACGACCTGGCTTCAAGCCTCCACAGACATCGTATATCAATTCACCCAGCGTGACGGCAGAGCATGGAAACTCATAGTAACCAGGCTTCTGCACATGACCCGATACACACCAGATACGTGTGCCCGTATTCCCGGGAGTGCCAATTTCAGAGAAACCTTTGCCGCCCATTTCAATGATGTGTTTCACATCGCAGAGCGTTTCCACGTTGTTCACGATCGTTGGGCACTGATATAGTCCAAGTGCGGCGGGGAAATATGGGGGTTTGATACGTGGATTCGCACGATTGCCCTCGATCGATTCGATCAAGCCAGTTTCTTCGCCACAGATGTAGGCACCCGCACCTCGGTGCACGATAATATCGCAGGAGTAACCAGAACCGAGAATATTGTCACCGAGCAAGTTCTTCTCACGTGCTTCTTCGATCGCACGCTCCAAAATCTTATAACCTTGGAAGAACTCACCGCGAATGTAGATGAATGCCAGCTTTGCTTGAATCGCAAATGCTGAACACATCATTCCTTCGATCAACTGATGCGGATCTTGGTGAACGATTTCACGGTCTTTAAAGGTGCCAGGCTCGGATTCGTCGCAATTACAAACTAAGTAGATGGGCTTACCTGACTTACGGTCGAGGAATTTCCATTTCATACCTGCAGGGAAACCAGCACCTCCGCGACCACGAACACCCGACTCCAATACCTCAGCACAAATGTCTTCAGGCTTCATGGTGACGGCCTTCTTCAACTGCTCGTAACCACCGTGTTTAATGTAGCAGTCGATATCGTTGGTGTAACCCGGCTCGTCAATGTGTTTGAAAATAAGCCTGTGTTGCTGATGTTCCATATTTGATGAATTAAAAATTAAGGATTAGAGGGCACCGTTTTTGAGTTTCGTCGCAAATTCTTCTGCGCTCTCTGGTGTAATGTTCGTATATTCGTCTTCGCCGACCATCACCACGGGGGCCTTGCCACAGTCCGCATGGCACTCGACATACTCAAGGGTGACTTCACCGTCTGCACTCGTGTGGCCAACTTTGCAGTTGAAAGCTTCTTCTAATTTCTTGCAGGTTTGGTATGCTCCGGCTAGCGCACAAGGAAGCGTCCGGCACACTCGAATATGGTGCCTACCAGTGGGCTCCGTGCGGAGCATCGGATAAAAAGTCACCAACTCCATGATATTAATGGGCTGTAAATCTAAACGATCCGCGATCCACACCATAGCCTCCTTCGAAAGATAGCCCTGATCCTCCTGCACCAAATGGCACAGCGGAAGCGCGGCACTCTTCATTGTCGGATAGCGCGGCACGAGCTTGTCGATTTTTTCGATTGTTTCAGATTGTAAGTCCATGATTTCAGCGTTTCAGCGTTTCAGCGTTTCTTTTAGCGATCACACTCTCCCATAACAAAGTCGAGCGACCCAAGGATCACAGTAATATCGGTCAAATAGTGCCCTGGGATAAGCTTATCTATGATACTCAAGTTACAGAAAGAAGGGCCGCGTATCTTCAAGCGGTAAGGCACGCCACCACCCTTGGAAACGACGAAGAAACCAAGGGCACCTTTTGGGTTTTCCGCTTCGAAGTAGACCTCACCAGCGGGCACTTGTGGGCCTTCTGTCACGATCATGAAATTTTGAATCAATTCCTCCATGCTGGTTAGCACCTTCGCCTTTTGTGGGGCAAAGATCTTTTTGGCATCTTCAGCATAGTAAGCACCTTCTGGGAATTGATCGATACACTGGCGAATGATGCTCACACTTTGGCGTATTTCCTCAGCCCGCATTAAATAGCGGTCGTAGCAATCACCTGTTGTGCCGATAGGCACCTCAAAGTCATACTTCTCATAACCTAGATAAGGTTTATCCTTGCGCAAATCGAGGTCCACTCCACTGGCGCGAAGATTCGGCCCGGTCAAACCATAAGCAATCGCATCTTCTTTCGAAATTGCACCAATTCCGACTGTGCGGTCCATAAAGATACGGTTACGGGTGAGTAGCTTGTCGATTTGATCTAAGACGGGCAAAACGCCCTTACAAAATTCAAGCACACGACCAAGCCAGCCTTCTGGAATGTCACGAGCCACACCACCGATACGTGTATAGCTGGTAGTGAAACGGGCCCCTGTGAGCTCTTCGAAGAGTGTGTAGAGTTTTTCACGCTCAGTGAACGTGAACATGAAGACCGTCCATGCACCCGCATCCATACCGTAAACACCAACACCTAGAAGGTGCGAAGAGATACGCGCCAACTCACAGCAGAGCACACGAATCGCTTGACAGCGCTCAGGCACTTCAAGGTTCGCAAGCTTCTCAACTGCCATTGCATATGCAACGTTGTTGGAGAGCGGCGCAAGGTAGTCCAGTCGATCCGTATACGGCACAAACTGGTTATAAGTCATATTTTCAGCGATTTTCTCCGCACCGCGGTGGAGATAACCCAACACAGGTTCGCACTTTTTGACCACGTCACCATCCAGCTCCATTTTAAGACGAAGCACGCCGTGTGTTGTCGGGTGGGAAGGCCCGACATTGAGTGCCATCGTTTCACCTTGAAGCTCGGATTCGCCTTCGCCGACACGCGAGCCAATATCACCGATTGAAATTTCTTTGGTAGTAGCCATTGGACAAATACTAATCTGTGGGTTTCTCCTGTTTCTCACTCCAGCTCTCATCCTTTGCGGACGGCTCAGTCTGGCTCATCGGCCCATCACCTGAAGAAGTGAAAGGTCCGCCCATCATCGGAGCGGGCAAGACACTGGCACCCGTTGCTTCAGCGACATCATCAGCTGGCAAGGGTGTTTCGATACCTGCCAATGGGAAATCTTTGCGAAGAGGATGATACGGATAGCTGTCCCACATTAAAATACGGGTCAAGTCTGGATGGCCCTCATAGCGAATACCGAACAAATCGTATGTTTCACGCTCGTGCCAGTTGGCAGAAGCAAACAAGCCCGCCAGGCTAGGCAAGCTCGGGTTAAAATCATCGGGACAGTCGACCGCCACGCGTAAGTAATCGTGTTTGGTAGTCGATAAGAAATGGTAGAAGCCAGTAAAACGAGGGCTTTGAGCATCCCAGTCCACTGCTGTCACATCGTTCAACATGTCGTAGCCGAACTCATCACGCAAAGCGGTGCACAGCTCGATCAGTTTATCTGCCGGGCAATTCAATGCCAGATGGTCGGACGACACTCGTTCCGTTAGGTAATCGAAGCGCTCCGTTAATTGAGCCAAATCGCTCTCAGCCATGGCTTAGCTTTCCTTTCCTGCTCCAGCTAATTCCGCAGAATCAGCCTTTTCGGGGATTAAGTTTTTGACCGCACGTTCACGGCCAATCTTATCCTGCAATTTAATCATAGCGTCTAAAAGCGCTTCCGGACGTGGCGGGCAACCACTTATATAAACATCTACAGGAACGATACGGTCCACGCCCTGTAATGTCGCATACGAACGATACATGCCGCCAGTGCTCGCACAAGCGCCCATAGCCACCACCCACTTGGGTTCTGCCATTTGATCATAAATACGACGGACGACCTCCGCCATTTTGTAGGTCACCGTGCCAGCCACGATCATACAGTCTGCTTGACGAGGCGAAAATCGCATGACTTCCATCCCAAATCGCGAGATGTCGAAGCGAGAGGCACCTGCCGCCATCAGTTCGATCGCGCAACAAGCAAGCCCCATAGGCATCGGCCAAACCGAGTGCTTACGGATCCAATTGATGACAGCATCCGCTTGAGTGACAATGATTTCACCCTCCACTTTACTATCGTAGGCTACGTTTTGATTTTGCATGCTAATTTCAGTGCCAGTTAATAGGCGTCCTAAAAAACCTCAGAACTTACTTTGCACCCTTTTCCATGCAAGCTACAATTTGATTTTGTGGAGCTTCAGTCTACAAATGTCGTAATTAGAGACAATCAACAGCACAAGAGAACCGATCGCCTCGAATTACAACTGAAACGGCAAATTCATGTTGCTGCCGCACAGAATTCCAATTTACTCGAAATTTCGCATCTTTCAGCATTTCAGATTTTCAGCATTTCAGATTTTCAGCTTTCAAAAAAAATGCCTACTTACGTTTACCAAGAAATACTCCCAGACGGATCCGATGGCGAAGCCTTCGAGTATATTCAGCGCATGGCGGATACTCCGCTAAAGTCTCATCCTAAGACAGGTAATCCAGTCCGTAAGGTGTTTCACGCTCCCAACGTCTCCAGTAAATACACAGAAGGCGCCACAAAGAGCAAATTAACTGACGAAAACGTCGAAAAAAACGGCTTCACCCGCTACGAGAAAGATAAATTGACGGGCAAATATCACAAAACTGCAGGTAAAGATAAGCGCGCTCCTGAAGTCGTCGATGCCAACAAGCTGAAAGACATGCAGAAGAATGGGTTGATTTAGCTTGAACAGTTCGATTCTTGCAAACCTACAGGCTTTTAACAGGATTATGGCTTAAGGTTCAAATTAACTCCAAATAAACTCCATTCCTACTTATGCTTCCAAAGGCTTCACTATACCTCGCCCTCGGTGCGATAACAGTTGCTGGCCTGCAAAGCGCTTTAATCGCGCAGACCCCAACCCATCACTAGGCCTTCAACACGGGCTTAGGCAACACAGCATTCAATTCTGGTTCTAGCAATGGCAACGACGGTGTAATAACAGATGCCACCTGGGCTTCCGATGATACCCGCGACTCGTTTCTTGAATTCAATGGAAGGACTTCTTTCATCAAGCCATCACTTACGCTTCCAGCTCCGTCAAGTTCAAACGCCGAAACATAGACCGTATGGGTGCTTAATCCATCTTTTACCGAAGGACCAGCCAACAATAACGAAATCATTATTGGCAACCGAGGAAAGGCAAAAAGCACCGACGACTTCGCCAAACAAACCGTCCTAGACAACGGTCGGATGCCTTACCGCCAAGCTGGCTTGCTTGTCAGCGAATCTTTTGGAGGAATCGCTACAGATGTTTAGACTCACCTAGCCTATGTCCGTGATGGAGGCAGTGCCGTTTTCTATGTAAATGGAGCCCTTACCGGAAGCCCTTTAACGATTCCACTAGAGACTCCCACAGGACTCCCCTTCTACATCGGCGGTGAAAATGGCGCCTTACCGTCCGAGTTTTTCGAAGGCGGCATCGACGATGTAAGAATCTACGACATCGCGTTAACACAGGCTCAGATTCAAGATGGTATGGAACCGTCCCCAAAGAGGGTGGGTATCCCCGAAGCGTCGACACTGTCGCTGCTCATCGGTGCCTTGAGCCTCAGCCTTGTGATATCAAAACGGCGCCATTGAACAAATCCTAGCAGTTTGAGGGCTGCCTAGAGTTCATTGAATGGATACGTCTGCTCGGAAGGGTTTACCACTGGGGCAATTTGATCTGCGTTGTAGCGTAGTAGATAAGGGATTTTTAAGTCGTCTTCTAAATTTCGAATCCGTTCGAGAACGATTCCTTTCTGAGCATATGGATCATCAGGCAGTGTCTGATGCAATTGCTTTAAATAGTTATATGCCTCTTGGCTCTTATCCATCTGACGTAACAAATCAGCATAAATACGGGCTGCATAATATGGAGCTCCGGGCATTTCAGCAGCCTTTAAAAACCATTTTGCAGCATTCGGTATATCTTTCAGCCGGTTGAGGTAGATCTGACCGGTCTCTAAAACCAGCTTAGGGCTGTCGGGGTGAAATTCACGCGCCCGCGCTAACAATTGAAACGCCTGCTCTGCTTGTTCTACATCAAGGTCTCTCTGGCGCTCTTCGGAAACGACATCGTAGCCACCCTCTTCATCAATACGCCAGTGTGGCACATCGTATGCGACTATACGTGAACTATTTACCCAGAAAAACTCTGGGCGCGGGTCAAGTGTCGTCACCAATCGGATCATCGCATCAAGCTTTGCACGATCGCGACGCTGCCAGACGGCATTCATCCGAATCCACGTAAAGTCTGCCATTATCGTGCGAAATCCACCGAGCACACCAAGCACTAGACCCTGCCCCAAGGCTCCTTCAACGGCCTGTAAATTCAACTCTGGCTGCCCTGCCTTGACCTCTGTCCATGCGGGCGACTCTACGGGCCTTAATACAACACCGAGCAAAAGTAATACGGCACAAGTCACCGATATGCGACGTAATCGCAGCACGAGTGGATGCTGTGAAAGTGGGCTTTGCATACACTAAATCTCTCGACGTCTAAAGTTCACTTGGCCCAACAGTATGAACGCGACCGTATAAACCAGCGCATAAGCTGTAATCTGTAGCAAAGTGACTGTGGGCAAACCTTGCTCAACATTAAATACCAACTGCTCTCCCACATTGAATAGCTGAAAATTCGGAAAGATCAAACCAAGCACTTTCACCAGCCAGCTACCGACACCTGCTTCCATACTCGAATACGCATCTCGGGCAATATATTGCAGCTGACAAATAATCAGAACGAAAAAAGACACCACTATAGTGTAAAGGTTCGTATTTGAAAAACTAGCGACGAAAAGTGTGATTGCTGCCAGCACACCAAACTTCAACCACTGTAAAAAACCAAAGATAAAGATATCCCCATAACGAATCAAGCGCCCCTCCGTAAACTCATCGCCAAGTCGAGCCATCAACTCCGTCTCACGCCAATAGAGCATACCTGCTAGCACAATTGAGATAACCAGCGTGAAGCATAGCATGAGCATATGCGCACCCAAGAATTTACCAGCTAGAAATTCCAACTTGTATACTGGCTTGGCCAACATCGTCAGCGCGGTGCGGTTTTCGATCTCATTAAAAAACAACTGCGTCGTCGCGGTAATAGACAAGATCGAGCCAAAGAAAAACAACGCTCCAAACCCAAAATCCGTAATAAACTTGAGCTCCCCCGTGCCAAAATCGAATTGCTGGAAGAATGTCGAGCTCGCTAGCAAAGCAATCGAAATCAATAGCAATGAGTTAAAGAATTTCTGGCGAACCGCTTCCAGGAAAGTATTCCCAGCGATCAATCGTATGCGATCTATGGATTCAACTACTGCGCTCATTCTAGTCCTCCTTCCTTTGGAGCCGATGCCTCGGTCTGCTGCCGTGCACTTTCCTGCTGATTCACTTCATTCAGGAACAGAGCATCTAGGCTCAACCGAGGCTTCTCAACACGGCACAACCTACCGCCATGCTCGGTGATCGCCTGCGCTACGGCTGCGCGCCCAGCCTCACTCAAGCCTTCAACTACAAGTGATTCGCTAAGTTCATCTTGAACGAGATCGTCCACACGACCTTCACGCACAAGTTTACCGCGATGCAAAATCGCCACGCGATCGCACAAACCCTCAATCTGCGCCAATAAGTGCGAAGAAAGTAGAATGGTTTTACCACGCCGTTTCAGCTCGCGAATGATATCTGCTATAGCGGCCGACCCCAACGGGTCAACCCCCGCTGTTGGCTCATCAAGAATGACCAATTGTGGGTCATGCACCAGAGCTTGCGCTAAACCAATGCGTTGCAACATCCCTTTAGAATATGTGCCAACACGACGATGCGCTGCCTCAGTCATACCTACAAGATCGATAACAGAATCGACCTGATCGTTAATATTTGCCCGGGCCACGCCGCAAACACGGGCATAAAAACGCACTAATTCACGCCCCGAGAGGTAACGATAGAAATACGGCGCTTCAGGCAAGAAACCGACACTTCGACGCGCATCGACGGTATGACTCGGTTTGCCATAAATTTCGCACTTTCCGACGGAAGCTTCGAGCAATCCAAGTATCACCTTAATTGTCGTGCTCTTACCCGAGCCATTTGGGCCGAGTAAGCCAAATATTTGATTATCGCCGACCTCCAGATCTAATCCGTCTACCGCGCGGAGCTTCAGTCCACGCATACCGACAGAGAAATCCTTAGTCAGCCCTTGAATACGAATCGCTGGTATTGACATAGCTTATTGTATAATTCGAAAATTTTTAGTGGTGCGAGGTCCCACATCTGACTTCAGTTCAGTCTTTCGTATATAATCCTGGAGTTCCGATTCGACCTCCTTTTGAAACGCCGTCACTTCCGATTCATCGCCCTCCGCATAAAGAAACACTCTCCCATCAGGAAGGTTTTGCACCGTGCCAGTGAGCTCGTAGCCTTTGGCAACACTGATTGTTTGATAACGAAAGCCCACACCTTGCACGTGACCCTCAAACCAACAGTTCATTCGGAAGACATTATCGCTCATTTGTATATATAAATTAAGATATTTTGGGAAATTATGGCACACGATGCGCGTTCGTCTAAAGCAAGCAAGTTATAAGAATATTTCTGACAGAATGCAAATTCAGAAGAGATCGAAAACGGGGTTGATTTTTTAAGATGAAGCACCCAAATTGTCGACAATCGGAAATATCCGAAACATATGAACGAATCAAATTTTGATCATTCCGACGGCGATTGGGACGAAGAATTTACCAGTGAACCCAACTGGAACGAATCTCAATGGCGCAACTATCTAAAGGGTTCCGACCGCGATACGGCACGCTTTCTCTCCTTCTACAATAGTGTCAAAGATAAACCCAACCATCTCGACGAAGTAGCGACACTCATGGGCTGGGATACAGAAGATATTTCCTTAACTGATGATTTCACATTTCTGGAATCTGATGAGGACACGCAACCTTCAAATCCGAACGAAGGCGCACCCTACACCTTACACCGCCACCCGGTTTTTGTCGTAACACGCGCACTTTACCGCTATTTAAATCAAAGCTGGGAGCATTATATGTCCCACAGCGACGACCACTTATCACCACAACTCTGCTGGAACTACGCGAAAAGCCTGCACCAAGCGGAGATGAACGTGCTTTTATCCATTCAGGCCTTAGATCTAGGAGATTTCGGCCTGTCCATTTGCCACCTCAAGAATAGCTTGAGTGCGCTTAACCAATCTTTAGACCTGCTCAATCAACTCAAGCATCCGAATCAGGAATTTCTCGACGCCTTCCGCGCCGAAATTCGCATTCGACTATTTGATTTACGCGAGCTTTGGATCCGTGTAATGGGAGACTGCCGCCATGAGTGCCAACGTCGCTCCGGAGACAAGGACTAAAAACAACTGATATCCATTATGGGTTCAATTCGCCGCTATTTCTTCCGGCTCTTCAATTCGACTACTGAACGTAAGGTATGTCGCGCTCAGCTCAAGGCTGCTAAAACTGAAGATCATCAACAATACCTAGCCCTCGCGGCAAATTACGCCTCTCTCGCGCAGGCCTATTTTGGTGCAACCGCACACGAAGATGCAGAAATTCGCATTGCCCGCGTGGAACAAATCTTTCTTGGCTTGTGGCAACACTTACGCTATGCCGAGCGGCTATCCGACTTCGAATTTATGCTATCGAGTGCATTGATTGAAAGTGCACCCGAGGAAGGCCCCATACAATCGACAGAGCCGCTAGTCACCAAGCTGCGCTTACTTGCCCCTAGGACACGCCTCGCTTTTATCGCATATGAATTTGAAAAATGGCCTGCCCGTTGGGTGGCGCTCGTATTGCGAATTCGCTTAGACGCCTTGCATCAATTACTTTCAGAAGCACGATGCGAGCTGTGCGGTATCAGTTGGGAATCACTTTGCGATGAAGAACGTGAGTGCGTAAAAGCGGTGAGTGTCTCACTAGACAAATCCCCAGACATCAAATTCAACAAAACTCTGAGTAACCGACTCAGCCTCTATCCTCGAGTCGGCCAAATTAAAGCACAATGGCTAGAGCTACGCCCTGAGCTAGTCGAAGTGCGCCATCGCTACATTCCTACTCAAGGAGAACGTGATCAATTGTTGAAAAATATCTACAACTCGATACTTGAGGCACCGATGGATAGGCCGCCATTAGTTGATCGCATAGTCAATACCGTGCATTTCTCACGCCATCGTAAAATTGAAGTTTCATAATCTTTGGAGACGAGCTTCAACAGAACCGCAAATGCATCGCGAAGCAATGCTTGCGGAAATCACGACTTGACCCATTGAACAAGCTGACTCCAATGATGTCTCCTATTTTTACACCTCATTCATAATGTTTTCCCGACCACGCACACTCTCAATTCTTGTAGCAGCATCACTCGCATGCGTCAGTCTTCAAGCCGCTCTCGTAAATGGCCCCATGCTCGGGCACGTCGATATGCGCGAAGCCACTATTTGGGTGCAAACTGACACACCATCACTCGTCAGAGTCGCCTATTCAGAAGCAGGCAACGAAGCAAAACCATTATGGAGCCTCCCCGTAGAGACCGACAATACACTGGGCAATACCGCCTCAATTAGACTGGAAGAGGTTGAGGCAGGCAAACGCTACAATTACCGAGTCGAAGTCAACGGAGAGCTCGTCACTAATGCAGCTAGTTTCAAAACTCCTGAATTTTACCACGATCGCACTCCACCACCCGACTTCCGTATAGCGGTCGGGGGCGCCCATTATGTCACTGAAGAGGGCTTCGAACCTCCTTACACAATACTTGGCGACGGTTACGGCATCTTTAACACGATCGTTGAAAGCAATCCAGACCTAATGCTCTGGCTCGGCAATACCGCTCACTTACGTGAAAGTGACTGGGCGTCAAAAAGTGGCATACTCAAGCGCTTCGCGAAGGCACGCTCCGTTCCAGAACTAAAGAGACTCTTAGCCAATGTGCCCAACTATGCAACTTGGGGAAATCGTGATTACAGTATCACCAATTCAGGGCGCCACTACTCCTACCGCAAACACACTGAAGATAGCTTCAACGCATTCTGGCCTCAACCAGTGAAAATTTCAGCACTCGAAGGTATTGCTACGCGCTTCCGACGTGCTGATGTCGACTTCTTCATGCTCGATGTCTGCAGCTACCGCAACGACACTCCAGATTCCAAAGATGTCGCCAAAATGCTCGGAGAACAACAAATCGAATGGCTGCGCCAAGAAATCATTCGTAGCACCGCAACCTTCAAGTTCATTGTCGCTGGTAGCCCGATATTAAATCCAGCTGACAACCCTAGCAACCTCAGCTATGCCGAGCGCGAGCATACGGCACTACTTCAAACCCTTCGCGATGAACGCATCTCGGGGCTCTTCTTCCTTAGTGGTGGTAAATATTACGGAGAACTTACGCGCCTTGTGCATGCGAACAGCTACAACCTCCATGACCTCACGGTTGGACCACTCACTGCCAATCCAGAGGACAATTCAAAAGAATTGAACTTCTTCCGTATGCCTGGCAGCAGCACCTTTGAGCGTCAATTCGCACTAATCGACGTGTCAGGGCCCGAAGAAGACCGCACACTCACCCTCCGTGTGATAAGTATGGAAGGCAAAGAGCTCTGGAAACGAGAAATCAAAGCGAGCCAACTACAGCCTGCTACACTATAAGGGCACGTCGTCGAAGCGAATTAATTCGCTATCGTTTAAGCGACCGAGGCACCGACTCGAACTAACGTAGAGGTGTATCATGGAGTGAAGGCGGAGCCGTAACGGAATTGATAACACCTTCTTGATCTGCCTCAAGGTATTTCGATTGTTGTAAGTGGATGGGTTGTCCTATCAGGGTCTTCAAAGACGAGCTTATAGCTTCCTTTTAATTCGTCGCCAATGATGAGTTTGGGCTGCACTGTGCCACCTGTGCAGACGGATGTGAACATTGTCATCCTGATGGTTCTCTCATTTACTTCGGCTTTCGCATTCTTGAAGCAGATTCCGGAGTTCTGAATCCAACCACCTCCCGAGAAGGTGAAATTCAATTCAACCCCTTTCTCAGTTCGGATTGGTTCGCCTACGACGATCTGACCTGCATATACGCGATCAATTTGCTCTTCTGTAATTTTCTTCAAACCTGCAGAGCATCCCGAAAGTATGAGGCAAAGGGCTGGGATTAGGAATTTCATTTCTTTTGTAGATCGAGCTTAATTACCTCGCATATGGGTTTTTCGAAAAATGATTCGGGCTTCATTACAGGGCAGCGCGACCGTCCTCGGTGCACATAGACGCTTGAGAGGCACCACAAACTTTCGTGCGGCATGAGACACGTCTGTGCACCAGATCATACAATACTGGAAATGATATAAGACGGATATAAACATTTGCTCAAATATGTCTCGACTGAAAAGCGGTTAAAACCGCTGCTATACTCTATAAAGCTAAATACGACAGTAGACTTAGGTGCAATTTTAGAAACCACGAATACACACGAATTTACACGAATCTGATAAGTCGCCACTATGGCGAAGTTTAAAGTTAATGAAGCTCTGATATATTCGAGGGAGACGCTTTGAATATGAAGTGTTTATAGATTTTTTATTCATGATGATTCGTGTCCATTCGTGGTTCAACTCATTTATCTAGGATAAAATAAAAGGCCGACCCTCGTGAGAGGATCGGCCTTTTCGATAAAGACTGATTCAGTCCGTTTGTTAAGCTGCGTTCGCTTCTTTGGCTTTTTCGATCAATTGCAAGAAAGCTGCTTCGTCGTGGATCGCCAACTCGGAGAGTTGCTTGCGGTCCATTTCAATACCCGCAGCTTTGATACCACGGATGAAACGGCTATAGTTGATGCCATTGTTACGGCAGATTGCATTGATACGAACGATCCAGAGTTGACGGAACTCGGACTTCTTTTTACGGCGGTCGCGGTAAGCGTAAACTTCAGCGCGATCGACGGCGTCTTTTGCGTAACGGAAAAGACGTGATTTATTACCGAAGTAGCCTTTGGCTTTCTTCAGGACTTTTTTGCGGCGTGCTAATGTAGCAGGACCATTGGTTGCTCTAGGCATGTTGTTTTATATCTCTCGATTTGGTAGCTGTCGGGTCGCCCATTTTCATGTTACCCGACGAGCATGAGTTTTTGTTGTCAAACAATTCGACTTAAGCGAAAGGCAAACCACGAATGAGGTTAGCGCGTTGGCCGGGAGCGACCAATTTACTACTACCTGCACGGCGGCGTTGCTTTACACTCTTGTTGCGAAGAAGGTGACGGTGCCCTGGCGTGCGACGCAAGAGTTTACCGGTGCCTGTCTTCTTGAAGCGTTTGGCGATGGATTTACGTGTTTTCTGCATGAGAAATTAGGAAAAGAGG
>Ga0209653_1001304_pt1 | contig 20356 bp, 17 predicted proteins | sample SaaInl6LU_22_DNA_FD_184644 | JGI IMG/M metagenome (GOLD analysis project Ga0209653, IMG submission 184644) | Marine microbial communities from expanding oxygen minimum zones in the Saanich Inlet - ESP_116LU_22_DNA (SPAdes) (version 2) | ecosystem: Environmental > Aquatic > Marine > Intertidal...
CATCAGATGTAACTTATACATTGGGTGGAGAAAGAGTAGCTATGGACTTAGTGTCAGACTTGGAAGTCTATCCAAACCCATCAAGAGGTGTGTTTAACATCAGCTTTAGCTCGGAAGAGGTGCAGACGGTGAACATTAAGGTGGTTAACGTAATTGGCGAGGAGCTTTACAGCGAAGAGCTAGTAAACTTTGCAGGCCAGCACCAGACTGTTATAGACATGAACGCTACACCGAAAGGCGTGTACTTCTTAGAAATTACTACCTTAAATGGAAGCGTAAACAAAAAGATAGTGCTTCAGTAAAGTTTAGATTTGACTATTTAAAAGCCCAAGCAGACGCTTGGGCTTTTTCTTTTTACAGAATTTTCTGAAAATTATATTAGGCTAATTCTTCGCCGTGTTGGGAACGGTCAAGGCCTTTTTCTTCTTGGTCTTGTCTTACGCGCATTGGCAAGATAATATCGACTACTTTATACAAAGCAAGAGAGCCAAAGAAAGAAAATAGAATAACGATTACACATGCGATTAAATGAAGTACGAATGTGTGTGTTTCACCAAAAATTAAACCAACGTCTTTTGCAAAAACAGCGGTTAAAATCATTCCACAAATACCACCAATACCATGGCTAGCAAATACGTCTAAAGTATCATCAATTTTATTAGATTGTTTGATTTTAATCATAGCTAAGTTACACACTAAAGCAGTAATAAATCCAATTAAAATTGAATGTGGAATACTTACAAAACCTGCAGCAGGGGTTATCGCAACTAGACCAACAATAGCGCCTATGCAAGCTCCAACAGCCGATATTTTTTTATTCAAAAACCTATCGAAAAGTACCCAAGTTATCATGGAGCTTGCTGAGGCGATATTTGTATTGGCAAATGCAATAACAGCATCATAATTTGCTGCAAGTGCTGAACCCGCATTAAACCCAAACCATCCAAACCATAATAACCCTGTTCCAAGAATAATGAATGGTATATTAGCGGGATCTGTGTTTTCCTCTTTTCTTTTTCCTAGATATAAAGCGCCTGCAAGAGCAGCTAAACCAGCTGACATGTGTACAACTGTTCCGCCCGCGAAGTCTAAAACGTGTAAGCCCTCGTAGCCCTTTATTCCGATTACATCTCCGAAGTTTGCAAAAATACCCTCTGGTGACCAAGTAGTATGAGCGATAGGACTATATATGAATATACAAAAGAGAATCATAAACAATAAGTAGCTTCTAAAACGAATTCGTTCAGCAAAACTACCAGTTATGATTGCGGGTGTTATTATCGCAAATTTTAACTGAAATAAAGCAAAAAGCAAATATGGAATGTTACTATTTTTAGAGTCTAAGTCACTTAAGAAAATGTGCTGAAGTGGATTTCCAATAATTCCCCAGTCATTAACGGAATCTCCAAACGCTAGCGAGAAACCAAATAAAACCCAAATTAATGAAATTATACCCAAAGCAATAAAGCTTTGTAGCATTGTAGAGATAACGTTCTTTTTATTAACCATTCCGCCATAGAAAAACGCTAAGCCTGGCGTCATGAGAAGAACTAAAGCACTAGCAACAATCATCCAAGCAGTGTCGGCACTATTAATGTCGACTAACTGCATGGGTGATGTTTGATGATTTGAAAAAAATAGAATCACTAGCATTACTAGTGAAAGGATTATGAAAAATGTACGCCTATTATGAAAAAACATGATTTCAAAATTATTCTTCTGTATCCTTTTTTAATTTAATGAATAACAAATGTCTTTATTCTGTCGATATTCATTAATCGTTCTTGGTTTGGTAGTCGGTTCAGAAGTCAAATCATAATTGTGAAAAAGACTTATTAATGAATGATAAACGGGGTCGCTCTCTTCATAATAATAGTCCTTTGTTCTATTATTGGATAAATATTTGACTTCAGTTATATGTTTTTTAGAATTTAAAAAATACTCTGAAACCGAATCTAAATGATGAACTGTTATTTTTTTCATATCAAACTTACTAACTAACTGTACAAAATTACATATATTTGCGCTTGTAAGTATTAAATAAAAACAATAAAAAGCATAAATTTGTCAAAATGGTTTTTTAATGCTTATAAAAGTGTCAAAAAGACTTTTCAGAGGCGTTATTTTAGCATTATTATTTAAATTTAAAACCACATTACGATGTCAAAATCAACTTTAATAGACAAATTAGATTTAGAAATACTAAAGTTGTTGTCTTTAAATTCAAAAATTTCCTTTTCTGAAATTGCTAATACTCTTAAGGTTTCCAATACAACCATTCATGTTCGGATAAAACGCTTGCAAAAATTAGAGATAATTAAAAACTTCACCATTACAATTGACTACGATAAGTTAGGCTTTAATTACACCTGCTATATGGGAGTATATTTGGATAAAGCATCTAAATATGATCAGGCGCTAAAAGAGTTATTGAAGATTGACAATATTACTGGTATGGATTTTACTACCGGTAAATCAAGTTTGTTTTGTAAAATCCGCGCTATTGATTCTAACGATGCCCGTCAAATAATTAGTAAAATTCACAAGATTGAAGGAATAAACAGAACTGAAACCTTTTTCTCTTTGGAGCAATTGCTTAACCAGAAAGAAAGTTTGTTATCTACAATAACATTTTAATTCTACTTTAAAGCGGTAAGATATTAGTATTAAAGGCATTATACTATTGTTAAAAAAAGGTTAAATTTGCTAGTAGAACCATGCAACCTTTCAATATTACTAATGAGTTATATCAAAACGCTTCTTTTTCTTGTAATGTCACTGTCACTTTCCTATGGTCAGGAATTGTACGATACTGATAACATTACTAGTATTGACATTTATTTTCCAATATCTAATTGGGATGAAGTAATGATAAGTAATTATGATTCAGACACTTATCTCATGGCAGATTCTGTCTTGATAAACGGTTCAATGAAAGATAGCGTTGGCGTTAAGTATAAAGGAAACAGTACGTTTTCAGAAAATAACGATAAAAACCCTCTTAATATATCTTTAGATGAATTTAATAACAACCAAGATTATAGAGGCTTCCAAACACTAAAGCTCTCTAGTGGAGATAAAGACCCTTCTTTTTTGAGAGAAGTATTGTCTTATGAAATTGCAAGAAAGTATATGCAAGCTCCTAGATCCAATTTTGCTAGAGTTTCTATTAATGGTATTTACCACGGACTTTACAGCAGTTCTGAGTCGGTTAATTCAGATTTTCAAAGAAGGCATCTGTATGCAAACAATGACAATAGTCGATTAAAGTGTAATCCTGTAAGTACGTTTAACGGAGGCTCATCGTTGGAGTATCTTGGCCTTGATTCAGCCAATTACTACGACTACTATGAATTGAAATCAGACTTTGGTTGGAGCGATCTCATTACATTAACCAATGCCATTGCCAATAACCCTGAAAATATTGAGCAATTTCTAGACATAGATAGAGCTATTTGGATGTGTGCTTTTAACAATGTTTTGGTTAATCTTGATAGCTACTTGGGGCCGTTCAAACAAAACTATTATCTTATAAAAGACGATAATAACCGAATGAACTCTGTAGTATGGGACTTAAACGAATCTTTTGGAGGTTTTACATCGATAAACCAAGGCCCTCTTTTAGGAGGCCCTACTGATATTATTCAACTTGACCCCTTTCTTAGAGAAGGCGATGAAACTTGGCCTTTGTTGGATTTAATATATTCAAACCCTACTTACAAACGAATGTATGTTGCTCATATGCGAACCATAATGAGTGAAAATTTTTCTAATGCTTGGTATACTGAACGAGGCTTAGAATTACAGAACTTAATCAAGACGAGCGTTCAAACAGATCCAAACGCTATCTATAGCTATACCGATTTTATCAGCAACCTTAATGATGATGTTTCGGTAGGAGGAGGCGGTCCAGGTGGCGGTCAAAAATTTGGGCTAAGTTCATTAATGGAAAGTCGAATAGAGTTTCTAGAATCACAGGATGACTTTACAGCAACACCACCAACTATTGGTACAGTAAGTACATCGCCATCTGTGGTGAATATTTACTCAGGAGCGAACATTAGCGTACAAGTTGATAATGCAGAATCAGTAGTATTTGGCTACAGATTTAGACCATACGAAGTGTTTACTAAAACAGAAATGTTTGATGATGGCAATCACTCTGACGGACAAGCAAATGATGGAATTTACGGGGTTTCAATTGATGTTAACGCACTTGACGTTCAATATTATATATATGCTGAAAATAACGATGCTGGAGTATTTTCTCCTGAACGTGCAGAACATGAATTTCATTACTTACCAGTCGTTGGAGATTTAGTCATTAATGAGTTCATGGCTTCTAATACTTCTTCCGTTGAAGACACTTCTTCAGGCTTTACCGAATACGACGATTGGGTAGAACTATACAACAGGGGAAACTCAACCATTAATCTTTTGGGGTATCATTTATCTGACAATGAAAATTTATTAGACAAATGGACATTTCCAGATGTCAGCATAGCGCCAGATGAATATTTGGTGGTTTGGTTAGACAATGATATTGATGCCTCTAGTGGCCTTCATACCAACTTCAGGCTGTCTGCTGAGGGGGAAGAGTTGTTCTTATCAACGTCAAATAACTTCATAATTGATGCCTTATTTTATGGAGAATTACCCTCAGATTCAGGCTATGCGCGTGTCCCAAATGGAAGCGGTACTTTTGTAGTTCAAAACCATACTCATAATGCCAATAATGGATTAGGGACTTCCGTCACTCAATATTCAACGGATAAAATTATTTCTGTATATCCTAACCCAGCTCATCATTTGTTACATATTGTAGTGCCGTATGCTAAACATATGGAAGTTTATGATGTATTAGGCAAGACGTATTATAAAAACCAAGAGATTAGAAATGGCCTGACTATAGATGTAAGTAATTGGCAAAAAGGAGTTTATATATTAAAAATAGATGATGAGTTTCGTAAAATTAGCATACAATAAAGTGAAACATAGTGCACTTTTTCTACTTGGAATTAGCGCATTACTTTCATGTCAAAAAGAGGCAGGAGAAGGCGGGACTTCTTCTATTGTTGGTAAAATAACTACCTACGATATAAGGCATTTTGATGTGCCCGGTGGAAACCAATATGTTGACACTTTATCAGCATACTCAAGCGCCGATGAAGAAGTGTATATAATATATGGCGATGAAGACAACCTGTATGATGATTCCTATAATACTTCTTGGGATGGTTCTTTCGCTTTTAAAAATTTAAGGAAAGGTAAGTATACGCTATTTGTATATTCTGAATGTGAGGCGGATACAAACGGATTGGCGGCATTAAGCCAAACAAACCCAACTTACGCTCAAGCCCTAGCCTCTACCATTTGGCACCCAAATTGTGTTAATGGAGATTTCCCTCAAATAGTCGAAATAGAAATTACAGATAACAACTCCGTTTATAATTTAGGAGAAATATCCAGATATAATATTGCAGTTAATTAATAACATATTAGATTCTTTTGACCCCATTTCTTTGGAGCAAATGGACTCCGTTCGTTTAATGAACAGAACCGACACTAAATTTGTTTTTGAGTTGGAATTGTTAGGAAAAGTTTTAAATGAAATCAAAGAGCATTATTTTGTTTTAGATATCAATGGCGCTCGTACAAGTGCTTACCGCTCGTTGTATTTTGACACTGAAGATTTTGAGTTTTATTTTGAACACCATAACGGTAAAACCAACCGAAACAAAGTTCGCTTCAGAGAATACATTGACTCTGGATTGTGTTTTTTGGAAATAAAACACAAAACCAATAAAGGCAAAACAATTAAAAAAAGGGTAAAAGTGGATAAAATACCCGATGTGATAAATGCAGATGCAAATGAATTTATCACCTCAATTATTGGGGAAGAAAAAAAGCTAGTTCCTAAGCACTGGAACAGATTTAATCGCTTAACACTAGTAAATAAAAAATTAAAAGAACGATTGACCTTCGATATTAATATTAATTTTGAGGGTGATAATAAAACCTCTGAATTAGAAAATATGGTAATTGCAGAGGTTAAGCAGGAAAAGATTAATTACGCTTCACCCTTTATGCGAATCATAAAAAAGAATAGGGTTAGACCTTTCAGAATTAGCAAGTATTGCATGGCAACAGCAAGTCTTTACCCATTACTAAAAAACAATAATTTTAAACCTAAGTTTTTAAAGATTAATAAACTTCAACATCATGAATAGTCTATTATTACTAATTTCAGATATAGAGCTTTTTGGAACCGATATTTTTGACCAAAAAGATTTTATTGAGCTACTAGTTCGATCCGTTTTTAACTTTTTGATAGTGGGCTATATTGTTCGCTATTTATATTATCCAGCAACTAAAAACAAGGATTATCTATTTACCTATTTACTAATTAGTGTTACGGTCTTTTTCCTATGTTTCTTACTAGAAAACGTAAAGCTAGAGCTTGGGTTTGCTCTAGGACTGTTTGCCATTTTTGGCATTATTAGGTACCGAACAGATCCAATTCCTATTAAGGAAATGACTTATCTGTTCGTAATTATTGGTATTTCTGTAATGAATGCGCTAGTAAACAAAAAAATTAGTCATACAGAAGTAGTGTTTACTAATCTTATATTTATTGCCATTACTTATGGTCTTGAAAAGATTTGGTTGCTAAAACACGAATCTAGAAAGAACATTACTTTCGAAAAAATAGAGCTTATTGTACCAGAAAGACGGCAGGAGCTATTGGACGATTTAAAGCAAAGGACAGGTCTTGACATTACTCGTGTAGAAGTCAAGAGCATTGACTTTTTAAGAGACACCGCCCAGCTAAGAATTTTCTTTTTTGATGATGAACAGAAGTAGTATAGTTTTATTTTTTTTTCTGCCATTTCTCTTATCAGCACAAGAGCAAGATTTTCAAATATGGTCGAAAGTTGGGGTTTCACATTCGCTAAATAAAAAACTAAAACTTTCAGTAGACCAAGGGTTTAGGCTTAGAGAAAACGCATCATTATCCGATGTTCTTTTCACCAATGTTTCTTTACGTAATAAACTGAATAAATCGTGGTCTTTAGCAGCAGGATACCGTTTCATAAATGATTATGATAATGCGTCACAAATTGACGTAAAACACCGTCTTTTTGCTGATTTAAACTACCAGTATAAACACAAAAGGTGGAAGTTTTCGAATAGGTTACGCTATCAAGTACAGTCGTCAAAAAATACCTTTAGAGATAAACTATCTTTGAGTTACAATATTCGTAAAACACCCCTCGAGCCTTACACTTCCTATGAAGTGTTTTACCGGAATCAATCATTAAATAAATGGCGATATACTTTAGGGGCGTCATACCCTTTTACTAAAAACATTGACGTTTCTTTATATTACAGGCTTCAGCAAGAATTTAACAGCAATAACCCACAATTATACATCTTAGGTGTTGGCTTAGATTACGATTTTTAAAATGACACAAAAGCTTAACCTTCATCATTTTATTTTTCCTGCCTCATTTATTCTTTTGCTTGCTTTAATAGAGTTTTTGGAATTTTATTGGCAAGTTCGTTTTGTAAAATATGGTGTTCTTCCACGCACTGTTGAAGGATTGAAAGGAATTTTATTATCTCCCTTAATTCATGGAGATTGGAAGCATCTGACTAATAATGCCGTACCACTTTTTGTATTGATTTCCACCCTCACATATTTCTACAGAGGTATTGCTAATGAAGTTTTTTTGTGGTCGTGGCTAATGAGTGGCATTTGGTTGTGGTCAATCGGACGTCCAAGCTTTCATATTGGAGCAAGTGGGTTGGTCTATGCTTTAGCTTCCTTTTTGTTTTTTAGTGGTTTTTTTAGAAAGCATACTCGTCTAATGGCCATTTCAATGTTTGTTGTATTCTTATATGGTGGCATGATTTGGGGCGTTTTTCCAATGCAAGATCATATTTCGTGGGAAGGACACTTGTCAGGCGGATTTGCTGGTTTGATTTTAGCCTATTGGTTTAAAGAAAGTGGACCGCCAAAACAAATTTACCAATACGAAATTGATGAGCTTTTAGAAGAATCTGCCGAAGAGCAAGAATTCTATTACGATTACAAGCAAAAAGAAAAGGACTGAGCTAACTCAGTCCAATTTTTCGCCTTTTTTACAACAGTATTTTTTTAGCATTTAATCCTACAAATATAAAACGCTTGCCCATTCAACTATTAGGCCAAGCAAAAAGCCAGCATATACTTGTTTGTAGTTGTGTGATAGTGTTTTTAAGCGAGCAAAGCCAACAAGTCCAGCAAAAAGAACTAAAGCTATTATTAAATTAGAATGGTCAAACTGAAAGCGGTGTGAAATGCCAATAATGGCACCAATGACCCCACCAATTCCAAGCATATGTATGCTTATTTTCCACCTCGTAGTAATGATTAATGAAAGGCCAATAGCACTAATGGCTCCCAACATAAGTAGCAAGAAACTTTGAGGAATATATAGCCTAGAAAGTAGTTGTATTGCAAAGTAATACCAAGCCAGTGTAAAAATAAATGGCCATTTTCTTTCCTCAGAAGTTTTCATATATATACTATCAATCACCTTAAGTTTCTTGAGTATAATGGCTGAAAGTATGGGTAGTATTATAGTAAAAGTAGAGAGGATGATAATTATTGCGCTTTTTGTAGAGTCGCTTACCATCATATTAATGTATGGATTAGTATACATGAGTAAACCAAAGGCGTAGGATGGCATAAACAATGGATGAGCTAAAACCGAAATAAATTGAGCAAATTTCATCATAGTGTTCGTCTTAGTCGCGCAACAGGAAAGTCGAGTTGTTCACGATATTTAGCAACAGTTCTTCGTGCTATATGATAGCCTTTATCACTTAGTTTATCCGACAAATCTTCATCAGAAAAAGGCCGCTTTTTATCTTCGTTTTCAATAATTTCTTTCAAATGGCTTTTGACAACTTTATTTGAAATAGTAGTTCCATCTTCTTTGCTGTAAGCGTCAGAGAAAAAATCTTTTAATAAAAACGTTCCATAAGGCGTTTCAATGTATTTACTGTTTGTTACTCTAGATATTGTAGAAATGTCCAAATCTATTTTTTCGGCGATATCCATTAGCTTCATCGGTTTGAGTGTTCTTTCATCGCCAGATTTGAAATAATCCGATTGTATTTCAACGATACAATTCATGGTATTTAGCAGTGTCTGTTCACGTTGAATAAGGGCATTAGCAAACCAATTTGCACCTTCAATTTTATCTTTTAAAAATAAAATAGCCTCGTTATCACCCTTTGTGTCTTCAAGGTTTTTAAGCATATTTTTATAATACTCACTGCTTTTGAGTTTTTTTACTTTGCTGTTATTGAGGACTACTTTTAGTTCATCGTTTTGAACTTCTAGACTAAAGTCTGGCGTTATAAAATTGTTTCCTTCTTCTTGAGTAGAGAAACTTGCGCCAGGCTTTGGGTTTAATGAGCCGATTTCTTTGTAAGCCGCTTTTAGTGCCTCTTGGTTTAAGTTTAATTCACGGCCTAACTTCTCATAATTCTTGTTGCTGAAAGCAGAATACTCTTTTGTTAGAATTTCTATGGCGTTTGTGACCGATGAAGTCGCAGGCTTGTTTTCCAATTGAATAAGCAAACATTCTTGTAGGTCTCTTGCGCCAACGCCAATAGGATCTAGTGTTTGTATATTTTTTAATAATGGGACGAGTTCATATTCACTAATTTCTAGATTCATTTTGAACAATAAATCATCAGTGATAGACAAAAGGGAACGGCTCAAAAAACCATTATCATCCAAACAGCCAATGATAAATTCAGAAATAGAGGCTTCCTTCTCGTTGAGGTTTAGCATAGGCAGTTGCTGCAGCAAGAACTCTTGAAGGCTTAGCTCCCTTTGGTGGGTAAATTCTCTAACAGAATCTTCTTTGTTTGTGTTTCTGAAGCTGTTTTTTTCCCAGTTTTGCTCGTTAGGTTCTGGAGCGTTATCGTTTTCTGCTTGTTCTTCTAGTGCGGGGTTGTTTTCAAGTTCTTCTTCGATACGTTTCTCTAAAGACAGTAAAGGAATTTGCAACAAACCAAGAAATTGTATTTGTTGAGGGCTAAGCTTTAGTCCTATTTCCTGTTTTAGTCTTTGTTTTTGCATCAATTAAAATTCTGCATTTTGGGGGTATCGAGGAAAAGGAATAACGTCTCTGACATTTTTCATACCGGTAACAAACATTATTAATCGTTCAAACCCTAATCCAAATCCACTATGAGGACAGCTGCCAAATTGACGAGTTTCAAGATACCACCATAATTCTTCTTGGTCAACATCCATTTCGTCCATGCGGCGTTTTAGAAATTCCAGACGCTCTTCCCTTTGAGAACCGCCCACAATTTCGCCTATTCCAGGAAATAAAATATCCATAGCCCTAACGGTCTCTCCATCTTCATTCATGCGCATGTAAAAGGCTTTTATGTTTTTGGGATAGTCAGTTAAAATAACGGGTTTCTTAAACTTTTTTTCTACCAGATAACGCTCGTGCTCAGACTGTAAGTCTGCGCCAAAACCTTCAATGATGTATTGAAATTTCTTTTTCTTGTTGGGTTTAGAATTCCTTAAAATATTGATGGCGTCTGTATAAGTTAATCTTTCAAACTCATTGTTTACCACAAAATTTAGGCGTTCAATCAGACTCATTTCTGATTTTTGTTCACTAGGAAGATTTTTTTCTTCATTTGTCAAACGTTGATCGAGAAAAGCGATATCATCTACACAGTTTTCCAAAACGTATTTAATGCAATACTTTAGAAAGTCTTCTGCCAAATCCATGTTATCGTTGAGGTCATTAAAGGCCACTTCTGGTTCAATCATCCAGAATTCAGACAAGTGCCTGGAAGTGTTTGAGTTTTCCGCTCTGAAAGTAGGCCCAAAAGTATACACTTGCCCTAAGGCTAAGGCGCCAAGTTCGGCTTCTAACTGCCCTGAAACGGTAAGGTTGGTTTTTTTGCCAAAGAAGTCTTGTGTTTCATCCACATTGCCATTTTCGTCTTTTGGTGGGTTATTCCAATCTAAGCTACTCACTTGAAACATTTCGCCAGCACCTTCAGCATCGGCTCCAGTAATGATGGGCGTGTGTAGGTTTACAAAGCCTTTGTCATTGAAAAACTTATGTATAGCAAAAGACAGAGCATGACGAATTCTAAAGACCGCACTAAAGGTGTTCGTTCTAAACCGTAGGTGTGCTTTTTCTCTAAGAAATTCTAGACTGTGTTTTTTAGGTTGAAGAGGGTATATGTCAGCGTCAGCTTCACCTAATACTTCAATTTCTTGGGCATTAATTTCCACTTTCTGACCGCTTCCTTGCGACTCTACCAAAGTCCCTATTATCTGTACGCAAGCCCCAGTGTTAATTTGCTTAATCAACTCTTCATCGAAAGATTCACTTTCGGCAACAGCCTGTATATTATTTATTGTTGAACCATCATTAATTGCAATAAAAGAAACATTTTTACTGCCACGCTTAGTTCTTACCCAACCTTTAACGCAAATTGTTTGGTTAAGGCTTTCTCCAATTAATAGAGTTTTTACTTTGGTGTGTTTCATCTTATTTATTCTTTCAACAAAGATATTAAATCTTAAAACTTCTAATGCAATTAATCAGATAATTAAACAATAGAAACAAAATAATACAAAAAATGTTTCCAAAGTTTTTTTAGTTGTATCTTTGCGCCCCCAATTATGGAACCAAAAGATAAAATTATACACCAATCGTTAATTCTCTTTTTGAAAAAAGGAGTTAAGCAAGTAAACATGGACGAAGTGGCCTCTAACTTGGGTATTTCTAAGAAGACACTTTACATTCATTTTAACAACAAACAAGATTTGGTGCACCAATGTTTCAAATGGCATACCAAGATGTTTGAAGAAATGGTTAATAATTCTAATTCTCAAGTTCAAAATGCGATTGACGGCTTATTTGCTATTGACGAAGGGGTTTCATTAATGATGAAAAAAACAAATCCATATCTACTGGGAGAACTAAAAAGGTATTACCCAAAAACATGGGGATTACTGGAGGAGTTAAAGCAAAAGGTATTGTTTAATATCATGAAAAACAACCTCATAAACGGTATTCAACAAGGGTTATACAGAAGTAAGTTAGATGTGGATATCGTTACCAAATTAATTATAAGTAGAACGGATGCTTTGGTAAATGATGAAGTATTCCCGCTTACCGTTTACAATTTTAAGGATCTTTTAAAAGAAATCAGAATATATCACATTAGGGGAATAGCTACCCCAAAAGGAATCAAACACTTAGAAAATAAAATCAATGAATAACAAGCTATTAATAGTTGCATTTTTAGTTGCACTTACAGCCGGCGCTCAGCAACGGCTTTCGGTTGAAGACGCTCAGAAGTTAGGCTTAGCAAACAATACTGAAGTTAAAAATGCTCGCTTAGATGTTAAGTTGGCAAAGAAAAAGGTCATGGAAACTGTAGCCATTGGCTTACCAAAAGTTAATGGAGAAGTAAACATGCAACAGTTTTTAGAAATTCCTACAACTGTAGTGCCTGCTAATATGTTCATTCCTTCCGCCGCCGACGATGAGTTTACTGAACTGCAATTTGGTACAGAGTACAACTCGACTTCGACACTTTCGGCTTCGCAACTAATTTTTGATGGAACGTATATCGTTGGACTAAAAGCGTCTTCAATTTACAAGAGCCTATCCGTACAATCCTTAGAACTTACCGAACAACAAATTCAGGACAGTGTAGCAGCGGCTTATTACAACGTTTTGGTAGCTGAAGAACGAAAAGCGTTCTTACGATTGATAGCTGACATTCACCAAGATATTCTGGATGAGGTGACTACAATGTACGACTTGGGTTTAGTAGAAGACCTTGATGTGGACAGAATGGCATTGACCTTGTCTAATATGAAAATACAGTCTGAAAACATGGACCGAATGACTGAGGTGGCATATTTATACCTCAAGCTTATTTTAGGACTTCCACTAGATGAAGAGATTATTTTAACGGATAGCCTGAGCACCTTACTGGCTGAAAATGATAACATTCAATTGCAAGAGCCAACTATTGAAAACAGAAAAGAATATCAGTTGGCACAAACCCAAACACAACTACAGAAGCTCGATTTAAGACGGTTTCAGTCACAACTATTACCATCAATCACAGCATTTGCGTCTTATAGCAAGAATGCATACAGAAACGAATTTGACTTTTTTGATGAAGGAAAATGGTACCCTTCAAATGTCATTGGAATAAAGGCAAACTTGACTTTGTTTGATGGTCTTGCTAGAATTTCAAGAATTCAACAGGCAAAAATAAATCTAGAAAAAGCCAGAAATAACCAAGCTCAAACGTCAGAATATCTACAGTTAGCTTACGAAATGGCTTTATCCAATTACATTACAGCCTTTAACTCACAAGAGCAAACCGCAAACAGTTTGGAATTAAGCAAAAAGATTTACCGCAAAACCTTGCTAAAATACAAGGAGGGCTTAGTGAGTAGTTCAGAATTATCACAAGCAGGTGCAGACTACAGCCAATCACAAGCAAATAATGCACAGGCCATTTACAATTTACTAATAGCAAAAACTAACTATAACCGATCAGTAGGAAACTAATGAAAACAACACACACTTTAATACTAGCATCTCTAATTGCCTTTGTTGGCTGTGGAGAAAAAGTCAGCGAACTTGACCAAAAGAAAGCGTCTTTGAAAACCCTAAAAGAACAATTAGGAGAGATAAAAACCCAAATCCTTACTCTTGAAAAAGAGATAGACTTAGCCGACACATTAGCCGAGGACGGAATAGCCGTAAATGTGCAAGAAGTAGCCGAACGCTCTTTTGCACATTACATAAATCAACCAGGTATCGTAACATCTAGAGCTAACGTTGTAGTTAGTTCTGAAGTAGGTGCTACAGTGGTGCGCAGATTGGTTGAAGAGGGCAGTTGGGTCTCTAAAGACCAAGCCATAGTACAGCTCGATGCCAACGTTATGGTCAATCAAGTTGAGGACTTAAGACAGTCGGTAGAACTTGCCAAAACGACTTTCGAAAGACAAGACAACCTATGGAAGCAAGGGATTGGATCTGAAATCCAATTTCTACAAGCAAAAAACCAGTACCAATCGTTAAGTAAAAAACTAGCCGCTTCAGAAGCGCAGTTAGACAAATACGAAATCGTTTCTCCTGTAAGTGGTAGGCTAGACGAAATTTTCATTAACGAAGGAGAATTTACTTCACCTGGCAAACCAGCATTTAGAGTGGTGAACTCAAAAAGGTTGCAAATAGAGGTAGATGTAGCGGAGCGTTACTCTTCCATTTTGAAAAAAGGCGATTTGGTAAAAATCTCCTTTAACTCATTGGGTATAGACTTAGAGGCGCCAGTTTCTTTTGTTGGACAGGTTATCAATCCAGAAAATAGAACTTTCAAGTTGAAAATTAATTTAAGAAATGACTCAGGCGACATTAAGCCAAATGCCGTAGCGTCATTACAGATTAAAGATTTTAGCGCCGAAAATACGGTTGTATTGCCATCATCATGCATTAAGAAAGATATGCGTGGCTCATTTGTATTCCTTGCCGAAGGCAAAAAGGCCATTAAAAAATACATCGAAGTGGGCTTATCCCAAGGAGCAGAAACACATGTAACTAGCGGATTAGAGTTTGGACAAAAAGTCATTACAGTAGGTTTTGATGAGGTGTCAAACGGAAGTATTATTGAAGTAAAAAAATAAATAGATGAGTAAACGAAGTTTCAAAATCACGAATTTATCATTGAAGAATAAAACCACTGTTTTTATTCTAACAGCATTGCTGACGCTCTTTGGTATATTTTCGTACAAATCCATGCCCAAGTCTTTGTATCCAGATATTGTTATGCCAACAATAATGGTGCAAACTGTATATCCTGGAAACTCGCCTGCTGATATAGAAAACCTTATTACACGTCCTTTAGAAAAAGAAATCAAATCGGTAAAAGGCTTAAAAAAACTAACCTCTTCATCTATTCAAGATAATTCATCTGTTATTGTAGAATTTAATACTGACGTTGAACTCAAAGTGGCTTTGCAAGATGTTAAAGATGCTGTTGACAAAGCCAAAAGCGATTTGCCAAGAGATCTAGACATGGACCCCATGGTCATGGACATCGACTTTTCAGAGTTTCCAATTTTAAATATAAACCTCTCTGGAGATTTTAGTTTGGATGAATTAAAAATCCATGCCGAATATTTACAGGATGAAATTGAATCTTTTTCAGAGATTTCAAAAGTAGAAATCACAGGCTTATTGGATAAAGAAATCCGTGTCGAGGCAGACCTTTACCTCATGGAAAGCAGTCAGGTTAGTTTTGGCGATATAGAAAGCGCCATTGCTTTTGAAAACACTACAATTGCTGGTGGAAATGTACTCATTGGTAATACAAGAAGAATGGTTCGTACTTCGGCAGAATTTACATCTGCAGAAGAGATTGCAAACATCATTGTTAAGCATGAAAAAGGTAATATAGTTTACCTCAAAGACATTGCTACAGTTACGGATGGATATGAGGAAAGAGAAAGTTTTGCTCGATTAAACACACAGCCTGTAGTATCTTTAAATGTGGTTAAAAAAAGCGGTGAAAACCTTTTAGAAGCGACAAGCAAAATAATGTCTCTACTTACCACCGCAAAATCGACGTCTATTTTACCTCAAAACTTAACCATATCCATTACAAATGACCAGTCTGAACAGACAAGAGACCAGCTAAGTAACTTAGAAAACAGCATCATTTTTGGAGTAATTTTGGTGGTACTTGTTCTCTTGTTCTTTTTAGGTTTGAGAAACGCATTATTTGTTGGAATGGCTATTCCATTGTCAATGTTTATCAGCTTTGTAGTATTTGGCGGAATGGGAACCACTATGAATATGGTAGTGTTATTTGCCCTTATTTTAGCATTGGGGATGTTAGTGGACAATGCCATTGTTGTAATAGAAAACATTGACCGTATTTACAAAAAAGAAGGCTTAAGTAAATTTGAAGCTGCAAAGCAAGGGGTGGGCGAAATAGCAGTGCCTATTATTTCCTCTACTCTTACCACTTTGGCGGCCTTTTTTCCATTGTTATTCTGGGACGATTTAATGGGTGAATTTATGGGGTATATCCCAATGACTTTAATCATTGTACTAGGCTCTTCCTTATTCGTAGCTTTGGTAATAAATCCTGTTTTTGCATCACAGTTTATGCAAAAAGATGTACGTGCAGAAGTTAATAAACCAAAACTCAAAAAGACCAGTATTTACGCCGCTATTATTTCAATTGTTTTTTATCTATTAGGCGCTAGAATATTGGGTTCCTTAGCCTTAGCTTTTGGGTTGTTAAATTTGTTAAATAGTTTATACTTGACGCCACTATCGTACTGGTTTCAAGATACTTTGCTTGTAAGGTTAGAAGAAAAGTATTCCAAAATATTAAGTTGGGCATTAGAAGGAAGAAAACCGTTAAAACTATTAGCAGGAACTTTCTTTTTATTGATTTTCTCCATTGTGTTTTTTGGATTGATGAAGCCTAATGTTGAGTTTTTCCCTGTTAATGAGCCAAAATATATCAATGTGTTTTTAGAAATGCCTGAAGCCACAGACGTTGTGGCAACAGACTCTATTGCTCGAATTGTTGAGCAAGACATCATTTCTATTTTAAGTCCATACGAACATATCGTATCTTCTGTACTGACCAATGTAGGTGCTGGAACATCAGACCCTAACGAAATGGGTGGAGGCACAGGAAATACTCCACACAAAGCAAGGATTACCATCAATTTTGTTGAGTTTAAATTCAGAGACGGCATTGCTACTGGCCAAGTTATGAAAGAGCTTTCAGCCTCTATGAAGGAATTGCCAGGAGTAGAAATCAGTGTGGATAAAAACCGTGATGGACCGCCTATGGGACGACCCATCAATATAGAAATAACAGGTGAAAACTTCGATGATTTACTTTTCTTAGCGGAAGATATTCAGCAATCCATTGAAAAGGAAAAAATTCCTGGGATTGAAGGTTTAAAAGTGGATTTAGAATTGAGCAAAGCCGAGATGCTTGTGAAAATAGATAGAGACATGGCGCGTCGATTAGGCGTGTCTACCTCTCAAGTTGGGTCCACTATCAGAACGGCACTATTTGGAAAAGAAGTTTCTAAATTTAAAGATGGTGAAGACGAGTATCCTATTACTTTGAAATTAGCCGATAAATACCGCTACAATGTGTCTTCGCTAATGAACCAAAGCATAACGTTTAGAAGTCAATCCAACGGAAAAATTATGCAGATTCCTATTTCTTCTGTGGCAAACTATACTTACAATAACACTTTCGGTTCTGTAAATAGAAAGGATATGAAAAGGCAGGTAACACTCTATTCGAATGTAATTGAGGGCTACAACGAGAATGCTATTAACGAGCAGTTGAAAAAGCTATTAGCTGATTATCCATTGCCAGAAAATTGCGACTTACAATTTACAGGTAAACAGCAAGAGCAAGCCCAAACTCAAGACTTTTTATCTAAAGCCTTACTAATTGCAGTGGCTTTAATTACATTGATTTTAGTATCACAGTTTAACTCTATATTCAAGCCAATAATCATTATCATGACGGTATTGTTTAGTACCATAGGTGTGTTCTTGGGCTTAGCGATTTTCAACATGGATTTTGTCATTATTATGACGGGTATTGGAATAGTGTCACTAGCAGGAATTGTGGTAAATAATGCCATTGTACTAATTGACTACATTGACCTTATAAAATCTAGAAAAAAAGAAGAGCTTGGCTTAGACGATTCACAGGAACTAGGCTATGAGTATTCTATTGCAAGTATTAGAGAAGCAGGACAAAAAAGGTTAAGACCAGTATTGCTAACGGCCATCACAACAGTTTTAGGATTATTGCCTTTAGCAACCGGAATGAATATCAATTTCAACACCCTGTTGACCGAGTTTAATCCACAAATTTTCTTTGGTGGAGATAACGCTATCTTCTGGGGGCCAATGGCATGGACTGTTATATTCGGACTGACTTTTGCTACATTCTTAACTTTAGTGATTGTACCCGTTATGTACCTTTTAATTGATAAGTTAAAAATCAAAATTATGTCCAAATTAGGGAACTAGTTTTTACCTGTGTTATATCAGATGTTAAATTGTTTATATTTGTACCCATAAATTAATCCAAGTTTGAGTTCATTAGACAATATCAATTTACCAAAAGATTTAAAAAATCTTAGCAGTAACGATTTGCCTAAGGTCTGTGATGACCTAAGACAGTTTATTGTTGATGTTGTCTCTCAAAAGGGTGGGCACTTCGGTGCTAGTTTAGGCGTTGTTGAATTAACCGTTGCCCTGCATTATGTTTTCAATACTCCATACGACCAATTGGTATGGGATGTAGGCCATCAAGCATACGGACACAAAATCCTTACAGGAAGAAAAGAACGTTTTCATACCAACAGAATTTACAAAGGCATTAGTGGTTTTCCAAAACGTTCGGAAAGCGAATACGATACTTTTGGAGTAGGTCATTCATCGACTTCAATCTCTGGAGCTTTAGGAATGGCAGTTGCGTCTAATTACAAAAATGAAAAAGATAAGCAACACATAGCGGTAATTGGCGATGGCTCAATGACTGCCGGTTTGGCTTTTGAAGGGCTTAACCATGCTGGAATTGAGAATTCTAACCTATTGGTTATTCTTAATGACAATTGCATGTCTATTGATCCAAACGTTGGTGCGCTAAAAGAATATTTAACGGATATTGCTACTTCTCACACCTACAATAAGGTAAAAGAAGAGGTGTGGAATTTATTAGGAAAAGTTAGTAAGTTCGGGCCTAACGCTCAAGCCATAGCAGCCAAGTTAGAAAACGCTATAAAGTCAGCCGTACTGAAGCAGAGCAACTATTTTGAATCTCTAAATTTCAGGTATTTTGGCCCTGTTGACGGACACGATGTTGTTCACCTGACTAAAATTTTAAGCGATTTAAAAGATATCCCTGGTCCAAAAATTTTACACTGCATTACTAAAAAAGGCAAAGGCTACGAGCCAGCTGAAAAAGGCAGCCCCACTAAGTGGCATGCACCGGGCTTATTTGATAAGAATACGGGGGAAATTATAAAGTCTACCTCTACTAGTCCAGAGCCACCAAAATACCAAGATGTGTTTGGAAAAACCATTATTGAGTTGGCTAAGGAAAACGATAAAATTATGGGGATTACCCCAGCTATGCCAACAGGATGTTCTCTTGGTATGATGATGAAAGAAATGCCCGACAGAGCTTTTGATGTAGGTATTGCCGAACAACATGCCGTTACCTTTTCAGCTGGATTAGCTACTCAAGGTATGGTGCCTTTCTGTAACATTTACTCTTCCTTTATGCAAAGGGCCTATGACCAAGTGGTGCACGATGTTGCCATTCAAAACTTGAACGTAGTCTTTTGTTTAGACAGGGGCGGTTTGGTAGGTGCTGACGGTCCAACGCATCACGGCGTTTACGATATGGCTTATTTTAGGTGTATCCCTAATATGGTGGTTTCTGCTCCTATGAATGAGCAAGAACTAAGAAACCTCATGTACACCGCTCAATTGCCTAATCAAGGTCCATTTTCAATACGCTACCCCAGAGGCAAAGGCATGATGGTAAATTGGCAAACCCCTTTTGAAGAAATAAAGGTAGGTCAAGGAAGAAAGGTATCGGACGGTAACGAGATTGCGATACTTACTATTGGCCATGTAGGTAATTTTGCTACTGAAGCTATAAATGAATTGGATACCTACTCCATTGCGCATTATGATATGCGTTTTGTTAAACCACTAGACGAATCATTACTTCACGAAATCTTTAAAAAGCACGATAAAGTAATAACGGTAGAAGACGGATGCCTCCAAGGCGGTTTCGGAAGTGCCGTTGTAGAGTTTATGACAGACCATAACTACCACTCACAAATAAAGCGTTTGGGTATTCCTGATGAGTACATAGAGCACGGCACACAAGCCGAACTATGGCGAGAATGTGAATACGATAAGCAGGCTATTAAAGAGACTATACAACAATTGGTCGGCGTAAAAAAAGTAGCCACTACAGCATAAAAAAAGAGCCGAAATCGGCTCTTTTTTTTAGACTACCTTTTTTCATTTTTAGCTAAAACAAATCCAAAAGTCATGAAAGGGAGGAGTCATTTAAATAACGGTGGTTTCGACTCCGCTCAACCACCAGAAAAGTTCGACTCCGCTCAACCACCAGAAAAGTTCGACTCCGCTCAACCACCAGAAAAGTTCGACTCCGCTCAACCACCAGAAAAGTTCGACTCCGCTCAACC
>Ga0209653_1001305_pt1 | contig 20348 bp, 15 predicted proteins | sample SaaInl6LU_22_DNA_FD_184644 | JGI IMG/M metagenome (GOLD analysis project Ga0209653, IMG submission 184644) | Marine microbial communities from expanding oxygen minimum zones in the Saanich Inlet - ESP_116LU_22_DNA (SPAdes) (version 2) | ecosystem: Environmental > Aquatic > Marine > Intertidal...
TGTTATCCAGCGAAGAAAATATTCGTATGCTTGCCAATTTACTTAATGAATACCCAAATATTCCCGTGGTGCTCGATCCCATTATGGCCTCTGGCCGGGGAGATGAATTAACATCTGAATCGATGCGTCAACTCATGATTGAGCTCATTTTGCCACGAGTGACAATACTCACACCCAATATCATGGAGGCTAGACAGCTGGTGAAGTTAGATGATCAAGTAAAAGAGATTTCGATTGATGAGGCTGCTAAACGATTATTGGCAACCGGCTGTGAAAATCTATTAATCACCGGAACCCATGATGTCACCGATGATGTGGTGAATAGATTGTATTTATCTGATGGCGAGACCGAGTCTTATGCCTGGAAGCGATTACCTCATGAGTACCACGGATCAGGTTGTACCCTGGCATCAGCCATTGCTGCCTATGTGGCGCAAGGCTTATCCCTCAAACAAGCCGTTGAAGAGGGCCAAGATTTTACCTGGCACACCCTTGATGCAGCAATTCAAACTGGCCAAGGCCAGAGGATCCCCAATCGTTTTTTTTGGATTAATGACTTCGATGACAGTGATGACGACCCCACGCATCATTAAAGGCTTGTATGCCATCACCCCCGATTGTGACGACACGCCACTGTTAGTTGCCAAGGTAACAGAGGCAGTTGAGGCAGGGATATCTGTACTGCAATACCGTAATAAAGTGGCTAGTCAGCACCTGAAAATGCAACAGGCCTCATTAATTAAGGATATTTGTGATCAGCGTAAGGTGCCTTTCATCATTAATGATGATGTTGCATTATGTGACACTTTAGATGCAGATGGCGTTCATTTAGGTAAAGATGACAGCACAATAGACGATGTTCGTCATATATTAGGACCAGATAAAATCATCGGCATCTCCTGTTATAACGATGGGAAGAGGGTGGAGACGATGTTATCCCAAGCATGCGACTACATTGCTCTTGGGGCCTGTTTTCCTTCATCCACAAAACCTAATGCACCCCACGCGTCTACCGAATTTATCAAAAAAGTTATGACAAAGGCTAGCAAACCGGTGGTTGCAATTGGCGGGATAAATTTAGATAATTGCAGGTCATTATTAAATTGTGGTGTGAGCGCAATCGCCGTGGTCAATGAGATATTTTCATCTCAAGACATTACCCAGACGGTTAAAACATTTAACGAGATTTTAAAAACTTATGAGCAGAAATAAAGAATTATTTGAACATTCCCAACACTTTATCCCGGGTGGGGTCAACTCTCCTGTGCGAGCATTTGGATCGGTCGGCGGCACCCCCATTTTTTTCAAGTCGGCTCAAGGCTCAAAGTTATGGGACGAGGATGGTAAGGAGTATATTGACTACATTAACTCTTGGGGACCAATGATACTGGGACATGCTCATCCCGAAGTCATTCAGGCTGTGCAAGAGGTTTCTCAAGATAGCCTCTCATTTGGTGCGCCAACTGCACGTGAACTAGATATGGCGAGGGAAATTGTTAAAATTGTTCCATCAATTGAACAAGTAAGATTAGTCAGTTCGGGGACCGAGGCAACCATGAGCGCAATACGCTTAGCCCGAGGATTCACAGGAAGAGACAAAATTGTTAAATTTGAAGGCTGTTACCATGGTCACGCAGATTCATTATTAGTCAAAGCGGGTTCAGGAGCGCTTACTTTTGGGCAGCCCAGCTCAGCAGGAGTGCCAGTCGATACGGCGAAACATACTTTAACCCTTAGTTATAATAATACAGAAGAGCTTGAAGAATTATTTCTGAATCAGGGAAATGATATTGCTTGCGTCATTCTTGAACCGGTTGTTGGGAACATGAATTTAATTGTTCCTTCAGAAGAGTTTTTAACAACACTTCGCTCAATTACAGAAAAATATGGCGCATTACTAATTTTTGATGAAGTAATGACTGGCTTTAGAGTTTCTTTAGGGGGGGCACAAGAATTATTTGGCATAATACCTGACCTTACAACTCTTGGAAAAGTTATTGGCGGAGGACTTCCAGTTGGCGCCTTTGGTGGTCGAAAAGATATCATGCAAAAACTTGCCCCACTCGGCCCTGTTTATCAAGCTGGAACTTTGTCCGGCAATCCAGTGGCAGTTGCCGCAGGTTTAAAAACACTTGAATTGATTCAAGCAGAATATTTTTTTGAAAAACTAACCGCTCAAACTAAAAAATTGACTGATGGATTAACTCAAGCAGCTCAAGCTAGTGGTATTGATTTTTGTGCGAGAAATGTTGGCGGAATGTTCGGGTTGTACTTTAGTAAAACTCCACCAAATTCATTTTCTGATGTGATGTCATCAGACCGTGAGATGTTTAACAAATTTTTTCATCAGATGTTAAGTTTAGGAATATATTTCGGACCTTCTGCTTTTGAGGCAGGATTTGTCTCAGCGGCTCATTCAGACACTGACATCGAATTCACGATTGATTGTGCAAAAAAAGCATTTAAAAACATTTAATTTTTGAATTATAAATCGCTCTTCAGCATTGAATTTGCTGGATAAAACCAGTATTATTAACAGTTCCGCTTAACGAAACAATAAAGAATTATTTATGGCAGAAACAGCAAACATTCAAAAACAAGGACTTTATAACCCGGCAAACGAACATGATGCATGTGGCGTTGGTTTTGTTGCTAACATCCATGGAAAAAAAAGCCATGAAATCGTTGAACAAGGGTTGACGATCCTTGATAATTTAACTCACCGTGGAGCCACTGGATATGATCCAAAATTAGGCGACGGTGCTGGCCTTTTAAGTCAAATTCCTCACGAGTTTTTTGTTTCTGAAGCGCAAAAAAATGATTTCCACTTGCCTGAAGTCGGCCACTACGGCATCGGTATGATTTTTTTCCCTCAAAATGAGGCCCTGAGACAAGATTTTAAAACTCTCATTGAAAGAATAATTGCTGAAGAAGAGCAGACATTCATTGGCTGGAGAGATGTTCCTGTCAACAATCAAAATATTGCAGAGGCTGCCAAAGAGGTTGAGCCAGTCATACAACAAGTTTTTATCAAAAGAAATATCGAGTGCGATACACAGACTGCTTTTGAAAGAAAATTATTTGTTATTCGCAAGCGTATTGAAATTGAAATATCTAAGCTTAATAAGCAGGATCCCGCAAAATTTTATATTCCATCATTATCATCAAAAACGATTGTTTATAAAGGCATGTTACTTGCTGCTGAAGTGGGCATTTATTTTAAAGATCTAAAAGATAAGAGGTTTATATCGGCAATTGCGCTTGTGCACCAACGTTTTTCGACTAATACTTTTCCATCTTGGGATCTTGCTCACCCGTTCAGAATGATTGCTCACAACGGCGAAATAAATACCATGCAAGGAAATGTTAACTGGATGCATGCCAGACATGAAACAATGAAGTCAATATTGCTTGGAGATGATCTTGAAAAACTTTGGCCACTCATTGAAGATGGCCAATCTGATTCAGCTTGTTTTGACAACTGTCTGGAGTTACTTGTTGCGGGTGGATACAGTCTTCCACATGCAATGATGATGCTAATTCCGGAAGCTTGGTCCGGTAATCCTTTAATGGATAAAGAGCGAAAAGCTTTTTATGAATACCATGCAGCATTAATGGAGCCCTGGGATGGCCCAGCAGCTGTCGCTTTTACAGATGGTCAGATGATAGGCGCTACACTCGATCGCAATGGATTAAGACCTGCAAGATATCTTATGACGGATGATGGCGTGGTAATGATGGCATCAGAAATGGGCGTGTTAACTTTTCCTGAAGAAAAGATAGTTAAAAAATGGCGTCTTGAGCCTGGAAAAATGCTTTTAATTGATACTGAGGCAGGCAGAGTGATCGACGACCAAGAAGTAAAAAAATTACTTTCAACTGCAAAACCTTATGAAAAATGGATAAACGATTCACGTTTCTTTTTAGGCGATTTAAAAAATGTTGAGATAAAAACAACTCTAAATCAACCAATTTTAGATATTCAGCAAAATTTTGGTTACACCCAAGAAGACCTGAAATTTATTCTTCAACCAATGTTTGAATCGGGACAAGAGGCGTCCGGCTCTATGGGTAATGACGCAGCCTTACCGATTCTTTCTAATAAAGCTAAATCTTTTTATAATTACTTTAAACAACTTTTTGCTCAAGTAACCAATCCACCAATAGATCCGATTCGAGAAGAAATTGTAATGTCATTGGTGACTTTTATTGGACCTAAGCCAAATCTTTTAGGAATTGAAGAAACAAATCCACCATGGAGATTAGAAGCTAGTCAGCCAATTTTAAGTCTTCAAGAATTGGAGCAATTGAAATCTATTGATCAACTAACAGATGGGCACTTTAAGTCAAAAATCATCGACATCACTTATGAAGTAAATTCTCAGGACAGTGCTGAAAAAAGGATGAAAACAGCATTGGATAATGTTTGTGCCGAGGCGAATCAAGCAATCCGAGATGGCTTTAATATATTAATTTTGTCTGATCGAAATATTTCTAGAAATCGAATTGCAATACCGGCTTTACTTGCATCTTCTGCAACCCATGCATTTTTAGTCCATGAGGGTAATCGAACAAAAACTGGACTTGTGGTTGATACGGGATCAGCTAGAGAAGTTCATCACTTTGCTTTATTGGGAGGATATGGGGCAGAAGCAATTTGCCCATGGCTAGTTTATGAAACCATGAAAGAAATAAGTGATGACGCTGATAAAGCTCAAAGCAATTTTATTAAAGCTATTGGAAAAGGGCTTTATAAAGTAATGTCAAAAATGGGTATTTCAACCTTTCAGTCTTATTGTGGCGCGCAGATATTTGAAGCTATTGGTTTAAATTCCAAATTTATCCAAGATTATTTTACTGGGACAACTACTAATATTGAAGGCATTGGCCTTTCACAAGTTGCCATCGAAGCGGAAAAATTACACAGCGATGCTTTTGGTAATGACCCCATTTTAACGAATGCTCTTGATGCCGGTGGAGATTATGCTTTCAGAATTCGGGGTGAGCAACACATGTGGAACCCGGAATCAATTGCAAAACTCCAACATGCAACCCGTAAACAAGATTTTAAAACCTATAAAGAATATGCTGAACTCATAAATAATCAGGCAAAGCGATACATGACTTTAAGGGGTTTATTTAAATTTAATTCGAGCAATAAAGCAATTAATATTGACGAGGTTGAGCCAGCTACAGAAATTGTTAAAAGATTTGCCACTGGAGCGATGTCCTTAGGATCAATTTCAACAGAAGCTCATACCACTCTGGCAATTGCAATGAACCGAATTGGTGGTAAATCAAATACAGGAGAAGGTGGAGAAGACAAAAAAAGATTTATTCCACTTACCCAAGATTCAACATTGGCAGACTTTCTTGGAAAAGAATTAATTGAATCAAATATAGATCTTAAGAAAGGTGACTCCCTCCGATCAAAAATTAAGCAAGTTGCGTCTGGTCGTTTTGGAGTGACAGCTGAGTATTTGGCAGCTGCAGACCAAATACAAATTAAAATGGCACAAGGGGCAAAACCTGGTGAAGGGGGACAGTTGCCAGGTCATAAAGTAAGCCCATATATTGCTCAATTAAGATTTTCGGTTCCAGGTGTTGGATTAATATCGCCTCCACCCCATCACGATATTTACTCTATTGAGGACTTAGCTCAATTAATTCATGATTTGAAAAATGCTAATCCAAAAGCAGACATTTCTGTGAAATTAGTATCAGAGACTGGTGTTGGAACAGTTGCGGCAGGTGTTGCCAAAGCTAAATCAGATCATATTGTTATTGCTGGGCATGATGGAGGAACAGGGGCTTCTCCACTTTCATCAATTAAACATGCTGGAGCACCATGGGAACTAGGATTAGCTGAAACTCAACAGACATTAGTTTTAAATAAACTTCGTAGCCGAGTGGTGCTTCAAGTGGATGGTCAGATGAAAACAGGACGTGACGTTGTCATTGGCGCATTATTAGGTGCAGATGAGTTTGGTTTTGCCACAGCACCTTTAGTTGTCGAAGGTTGCATCATGATGAGAAAGTGTCATTTAAATACATGCCCGGTGGGTGTTGCGACTCAGGATCCTGAATTAAGAAAAAGATTTACAGGTCAACCAGAACATGTGGTGAATTACTTTTTCTTTGTTGCAGAAGAAGTTCGTGAAATCATGGCAGAGCTTGGAATAAAGAAATTCAACGATCTAATTGGACGCTCAGATTTACTAGACATGCAAACAGGTATTGATCATTGGAAGATTAATGGACTTGATTTTACGAAAATTTTCTATAGACCAAAACTGGCAGATGAAGTTGGAACTTTCCATCAAGAAAATCAAGATCATGGTTTAGAGAAAGCGTTGGATCATGAGTTAATCAAACAAGCAAAACATGCGATTGAGTCAGGATCAAATTGTGAAATACATATACCCATTACTAATATTAATAGGACTGCTGGAACACTGCTTTCTCATGAAATTGCAAAAAGATATGGAAACGATGGATTACCAAATGATTCAATAAGAGTTAACTTGACTGGAACAGCCGGTCAAAGTTTTGGAGCTTTCTTGGCCAAGGGGATTTCATTTAATCTTATAGGCGAAGGTAATGATTATGTTGGAAAAGGTTTATGTGGCGGAAAAATCATTATTCGACCGCCAGCTGGTTTTAACGCAAAAGCGAGTGAAAATATTATTGTGGGTAACACGGTCATGTATGGCGCTACTTCTGGTGAAACATATTTTAGTGGCGTTGCTGGTGAGCGTTTCTGTGTTCGTAATTCAGGAGCGAGTGCAGTAGTGGAAGGTGTTGGAAATCATGGATGTGAGTACATGACCGGAGGTACTGTAGTTGTTTTAGGTCAAACTGGGCAAAATTTTGCAGCCGGCATGTCGGGAGGCGTAGCTTATGTTTACGATGTAAAACAGTTATTTAAGCCCAATTGTAATTTATCAATGGTTACTCTTGAACAGGTTGTAAAATCAGAATCACAAGAAGAGCACGCAAGGCATTTGAATAAGACAGATGAGGTCATCTTAAGGGAATTAATTCAAGCTCACTTTGATAATACGCAAAGTGAAGTTGCTAAGATGATTCTCGATAATTGGAATGATTCATTGAATCATTTTGTTAAAGTGATGCCTATTGAATATAAAAGAGCTCTGAATGAGTTAAGTGAAACACGGAAGAAGGAAACTGCATAATGGGAAAAGCCACAGGTTTTATTGAGTTTAATCGTTTATCTGAGCAAAATATTCCTCCGCATGAGCGGGTAAAAAACTATAAAGAATTTGTATTACATCTTTCTGATGAAGAGGCGAAAATACAAGGCGCTCGTTGTATGGATTGCGGAATCCCCTTTTGTAATAATGGCTGCCCAGTAAATAATATTATTCCAGATTGGAATGACTTGGTTTATAGACAAAATTGGGCAGAGGCAATTAAAGTTCTCCACTCAACAAATAATTTTCCAGAGTTTACTGGACGTATTTGCCCTGCTCCCTGCGAAGCGGCCTGTACTCTAAATATTAATTCTGATGCGGTGGGGATTAAGTCGATTGAGCATGCAATTATAGATAAAGCATGGGAGCTAGGTTTAGTAAAACCTGAAATTCCATCGTTGAAAACCGGGAAAAGGATAGCTATTGTTGGCTCAGGTCCAGCAGGTATGGCAGCAGCACAGCAACTAGCAAGAGTCGGACATGATGTTGATTTGCTTGAAAAAAATGATCGTATTGGTGGATTACTAAGATACGGTATTCCAGATTTTAAAATGGAAAAAACGCATATTGATAGAAGAATGGATCAAATGCAAACTGAGGGTGTAAATTTTAAAACAAATCAAAATGTAGGCGTTGATATAAATCCAGATGATTTAATTAATGATTATGATGCTGTTATCCTATCTGGTGGAGCTGAGTGGCCAAGAGATCTTCCTGTTCCAGGAAGAGATTTGAAAGGTGTTCATTTTGCAATGGATTTTCTTCCCTCACAGAATAAAGTTGTGGCCGGTGATAAAGTTGAAGAGCAGATCTTAGCCACTGATAAACATGTCATTGTTATCGGCGGCGGCGATACAGGTTCTGATTGTGTAGGTACTTCAAATCGCCATGGTGCTAAATCAGTTACTCAATTTGAATTGATGCCACAGCCACCGGAAAAAGAAAATAAAGCCATGGTTTGGCCATATTGGCCACTTAAATTAAGAACATCAAGCTCACACGAAGAAGGATGTCAGCGTGATTGGTCGGTCGCAACCAAAGAGTTAATAGGTGAAAATGGTGTTGTTAAAGAATTAGTGGCGAGTCGCGTCGAATGGAAAGATGGAAAAATGGCAGAAGTCGCAGACTCTGAATTCAAAATCAAAGCAGATCTTGTTTTGCTTGCAATGGGTTTTGTAGGACCACAACAAAATCTTTTGGAAAAATTTGGAATTGAAAAAGATGAGCGAGGAAATGCGAAAGCAGAAACAGAAGGAGAAAAAGCCTACTTCACTTCACGTAATAAAGTTTTCGCCGCTGGTGATATGCGCAGGGGACAGTCTTTAGTTGTTTGGGCAATAAGAGAGGGCAGACAATGTGCGCGTGCTGTTGATGAGTTTTTAATGGGCAGCTCTATCCTCCCAAGATAATATCAATGAAAATTATTAATGATTCATTCCTCAAAACGTTGAGGCTGGAGAAAACTCCATACACTCCAGTTTGGATCATGAGACAGGCAGGCCGCTATCTTCCAGAATACCAACAAACCCGTAAAAATGCAGGATCATTTATGGATCTTTGCCGTAATGTAAATTTTGCCACAGAAGTAACCCTCCAACCCCTTGATAGATACCCATTGTTAGATGCATCAATCCTTTTTTCAGATATCTTAACTATTCCAGATGCAATGGGATTGGGGTTAAATTTTATCCAAGGTGAAGGTCCAATTTTTGATAACCCTTTGCAAAATGAACAAGCAGTTCAAGCTCTTGATATTCCTTTAATGGATAAGTTGTCATATGTATTTGATGCAGTAAAATCCATTAAAAATGCTCTGAATGGAAGAGTACCATTAATAGGATTTTCTGGAAGTCCTTGGACATTAGCTACCTATATGGTCGAGGGCCAAGGAGGCTCAGATTTTTTAAAGATAAAAAAAATGGCTTATGAAAGACAAGATTTAATTCATCATATATTAAAAATCAACGCAGAAAGTGTAACTCAATATTTAGCTGAGCAAATTAAATCGGGGGTAGATGCTGTAATGATTTTTGATTCATGGGGAGGGGCATTAAGTCATCATGAATACAGCGAATTATCTTTAAATTATATGAAAGTTATCCTCGATAATTTAGATATTTTGGGCTATGAACATATACCTAAAATTATTTTTACTAAAGGGGGAGGTCAATGGATTGGTCAACAAATTATTGCCCGGCCCGATGCGATAGGTCTGGATTGGCAGACTAGTTTAAAAAAAGCACGCGAAATAACGAATGATAAAATTGCCCTACAAGGAAATATGGATCCCGCAATTTTGTTAGGCTCAGATAAAAAAATCGAAGAAGCAGTTAAAAAGGTCCTCGATGATTATGGTCGCGGTGAAGGACATATTTTTAATCTAGGCCATGGAATAACTCAATTTACCGACCCGGATAAGGTCGATTTAATGTTACAAACCATCAGAGAATACAGCAAACAGTATCATTAGTGCCCTTTACCTTGTTCAATTCCTTTGCCTGAAATTGATCGGTAAAATTGATCATTAAATTTTGACCTTTCTTTTTTTGCTTGAGAGGATTTATCGGCTAAGGAAATTAAAATGACAAAGATAAAAGTTGTGCTCATAGAAAATAAAGCAGGATATTTATAGGGAAATATAGCTGTCTGAAATTGAAATACGTCAACCCAAACAACGGGACTTAGAATAACTAAGGCAATGGTTGTTACTAGCCCAATAATCCCTCCGTAAAAAGCACCATGGGTCGTTAATTTTTTCCAATACATGGATAAAAAAATAATAGGAAAATTTGTACTGGCTGCAATGGCGAATGCTAAACCCACCATAAAAGCGATATTTTGATGTTCAAAAATAATGCCAAGCCCAATGGCAATGAGCCCAAGAAAAACTGTGGCTATCCTTGAGACATTTAATTCTTTTTTTTCATCTTTGTTATTCGGCTGTATGACATTAGAAAAAATATCATGAGATATTGCTGAAGCTCCAGCCAGAGTTAGACCCGATACTACTGCAAGAATCGTTGCAAAAGCAACTGCAGAAATAAATCCCAGAAGTATGTCTCCACCGACTGCATGAGCAAGATGAATGGCTGCCATATTATTATTCCCTAATAAACCGCCATTTGAATCAAGATAGACTGGATTTTTGCTGACAAGTATTATTGCTCCAAAGCCGATGATAAAAGTAAGAATATAGAAGTAACCAATAAAACCAGTTGCAAAGGCAACAGATCTTCTTGCTTGAATAGAGTCTTTAACGGTAAAAAATCGCATTAAGATATGGGGTAATCCAGCCGTTCCAAACATCAGAGCCAATCCAAGTGAAATCGCCGATATAGGATCTTTGATTAAAGCTCCTGGAGCAATTATTTGTTCAGAAAGGCGATGGTAATTAATCGCTGTATCAAAAAAAGTATTTAAGTTGAAATTAAATTTCCACATAACTAAAACTGAAATTAAAGTTGCACCAAATAATAATAGAATGGCTTTAATAATTTGTACCCAGGTCGTGGCAATCATCCCACCAAATGTAACGTATAAAATCATCAGGAAGCCAACAATATAAACAGCCACGTGATAAGGTAAGTTAAATAAGATTTGAATTAATTTACCTGCCCCAACCATTTGTGCAATCAGGTATAAACTCACAGTGGCCAGTGAGCCAAAAGCAGATAGGATGCGGATAGGTTTTTGTTTTAACCGATAAGAGGCCACATCCGCAAATGTATATTTCCCTAAATTTCTCAATGGCTCAGCAATGATGAGAAGCACAATTGGCCAACCCACAAGGAAGCCTATTGAATAAATTAATCCATCAAAACCAGAGGCAAAAACCAATCCAGATATACCTAAGAATGAGGCCGCAGACATAAAGTCACCGGATATTGCTAAGCCATTTTGAAAACCTGAAATATTTCCACCAGCCGTATAAAAAGAGTCTCTATTGCGAATTTGTTTTGCAGCCCAGTAGGTTATGTACAGGGTTAAAAGAACAAAACAAAAAAACATTGAAACAGCAATAATATTCATGACTTAATTCTTTTCACAATAGGCTCTACTAATTTATTTGATAAAAAAACGTATACCAATGTGATAAAAAAGATTAGAAAAATAAGAAAGAAACCATAGGCAATTCCATAAGAAATGGATGAATCAGATATTTTCTGACTTAACCAATTTGGATAATAGGCAATAAGTAAAATGAAAGAAAAGTATGAAAAAATGATGATGAATAAAAGCGGGTAGATGATAATTTTTTTTAAGTGAATAAGCTTTTCATAATCTTTCATAAATATCAATATATCATTAATAATATCAAAGATGGATTAAGGGAAAATATCAATCAAACAACCAATTTGATTATTGATGTACTGCTGAATATAAGACAGCTCCTCTAAATCTAATCTTTGGATATCCACTTCACTTTTTTGATAAGAGGGCCTTGCAAGGCTATATATGTGAATGCCTTTAAGCCTATTTGAAAAAGGATTTATAAAATTAATATAATCATCTAAAAATTTATTAGACGGGACCGAGCCTTCAAGTTTTAAGAAACAACTTTGGACTACTGTTGAAACATGCTGAAGACACAAATCTAAATTATTTTGAATTTGCTTCATAGAAGGATTAATCTGGTTAATTTGCTTCATAGCCAATGTATTTCCTGCATCAACTTTAAACCAGACCTCGCCGTTATACTCACTGATGGTTTTCATTGCATCAAGATTTTTATGGATAAAGCTACCATTAGTGATTAATCGAATCGGTATCTTGTTAATTAAGTGAAATTCATCTAAGAGTTTAATTACTCTATCAACAGCATCACCAAATTCCTTTGCTGCTGTAGGTTCGCCATTCCCTGAAAAAGCAATATCAGCAAAAGATGTATTTGGCGGACTATTTTCCTCAATAAAAGAAGTATGATTTATTTTAAAAAGCCATTGACGTAATTCATCTTCTAACAAGTTTAAGTCAATTGGTTCTGGATTACCTCTAGTTAAGTTAGGAATCTCGCAATAAATACATTGCCAATTACATGCGTTATTGGTGTTTAAGTTGATTCCAAGAGACAAGCCCCCAGCTCTCCTTGATAGAACTGGATAAACATATTTAGAATCAAAAATATTACGATCATGATTTTCAGTGTGTAGCTTAAAAGTTTTTTTATCCATTATTTAGAATTATAGCGAATAAAAAATTCCATAGGGTTTAATCAATCTATAGGTTAGTTATCCATAAAACTTGATAGGGTTTTAAAGTAATTTTTTTGGATTCAATTTTTTTATTAGTTATTAAATCAACCCAATGCTTATTAAAAATTAAATTAATTTCATTAAGATCAATTGATTGTTTATTATTTGTGACATTGGCTATCACAAATATACTTTGTTTCCGATTGTGACTTTGGCGCCAAATTGCAAATATTTCTTGACCTAAATTTAAAGTAAATTGAGTTGCATTTGGATGAAATGCTGGTTGTGATTTTCTGATCAGAAGTATTTGCTTTAACGCATTTAAAATTTTTTGTTCTTTTGTTTTATTTTGCAAAGCCTTTAAAATCTCAGTGATTTTAAATTTTTTTCGATTTATAGTTCTTTTTTCATTCGTTTCTTTTACACCTTCATAATAATTTTCAGTTCCAAGGAAACTATGCACGTAAATAGCGGGGATACCCTCTAAACTAAACATAATAATATGAGCACAAATAAATCTTTGGATTTGATAGTTATCAGATTCATGTATTGTTTCTTTAAGAGCATCAAATAAAGCTATATTAATTTCATAAGGTTTTTGTTTATTGTTAATTTTTCTATATGAGATTTGACCCCCTAAGCTCTTCATTTTTTTTAAGATTGCTTTAATATTTTTTTCTGCTATCAATCCCTCTGCTGGCCTCATTCCAATACCATCATGAGACGCAATAAAATTAAAATATGTATTACCTTCCATTGGTGGAGGCATAGACATTAACCATTTTCTTAAAATAGAAGCATCTCCAAAAAGCATGGTATATAGAATAATTGGAGGAAGTGAAAAATTATAAATTAAATGAGCTTCATTACCGTTGCCGAAATAGTCAAGATTTTCTTTATTGGGAAGATTTGTTTCAGTTATTAAAAAAGTTTTTTTAGAATAATTATCCATAATTAATCTAATTAATTTTATAATTTCATGAGTTTGCGGAAGATTAATGCAGCTTGTACCTATCTCTTTCCATAAAAATGCAACAGCATCTAATCGAAGAACGCTAACTCCATGATCAAGATAAAATTTGATAATTTGTAGAAATGTTAATAAAACATCTTGATTTGAAAAGTCTAAATCTATCTGATCTCGACTAAAGGTACACCAGACAAATTTATCCCCACTTCTAGTTTTATACTTTTGTAATAACTCATGACTTCTGGGTCTTGTCACAGAAGTTGTATCAAAAGGTTTTTTAAAATAATGGAAAAAACTCTTCCCGGGCGATTGATTATTTAAAAACTGTTTAAACCAATCTGATTGGCTAGAGCAATGATTAATGACCAAATCTCCCATAATTTTGTAATTTGCTGATAGTTTTTTGATATCACTCCACGTGCCCAATCCCTTTTTTATTTGAAGATAATCAATCACTGAAAAACCATCGTCAGAGCTATACGGGAAAAAGGGTAAAATATGAATTATGGAAATAACATCTTTTAAATGTAGATCCATAAATTTTCTTAATGAATCAATATGTTTTTTATCTTTTTCTTGAAATGTATCCATGTAGGTAATCATGACAATATCAGACTCATTCCATCGATTATCAGCATGATTTATTTTTAATTTTTTTTTATTTAAAAAAATTGTAAAAATTTTTTTTGCAAAATTAGTATTTTGTTTTTTGGGGTAAATGTTATTTAAATGAGTAAGAATCTGTTGATATATGATATTACTATTTTGAGAATTCATTCATATCCTCATTGACAGCGACTATAAAGTCTTCTTGAAGATCTGGAATAGCACTATTTACTCGTGTCCAGGATGGAATAAACGGGGTTTCCATGGGGTTATCAAGATAGCTGTTGCCTGCATCAAGAATATTTTGTGCAAACATCTCTACGGCTCTTTCCTCAGAATGGATATCTAATTTTAACCCATTCATTGCAGCATCATTATTGTAAGTTTCAATAAAGTCTAATGCAATTCTAAAATATGTAGCTTTGATTGAGCGAAAAGTTTCAGTATTGAAAACCAACCCATTGGTGGCTAGTTTTCTGAAGATTGATTTACAAATGTCGATGGACATTTTAGAAAGACCTTTTTCTTTATCATTTAAGCTAAGGTCTTGATGCTTATGATCATAATGATCTGCAATGTCTACTTGACAGAGATGATTGTTTGAATAATTTCTATTAACTTCAGATAAAACACCAATTTCTAAACCCCAATCACTTGGAATGCGGATATCACTAAGCACATCTGTACGCATTGAAAATTCTCCAGCAAGGGCATATCTAAAACTATCGAGATAATTTAGATAATCATTATCATTAAATATTCTTTTTAACGAACGAATTAATGGTGTCACCAAAAGACGACACACTCGGCCATTTATTTTTTCATGAGCTACTCTGGAATAGTAGCCTTTACAAAATTGATAGTTAAAATTAGGATTAGCAACTGGATAGATTAGTCGAGCGAGTAACTCTCGATTATATGTGACAATATCACAATCATGTAAGGCAACTGATTTTGCTGTTCCGTCAGCAAGAACAAAACCAAAACAAAACCAGACATTCCGACCTTTACCCAGTTCTTTTGGAGATAAATCAAACTGTTTGAGTTTTTGATCGATACCTTGAAGACGAGGACCATCGTTCCAGAGTACAAAATGTTTTTGAGGTAGTTGATTAAAAAATTGAAGCGCATACTGATATTGTTCTTTTGTTGCTTGATCGAGTCCAATTACAATTGAGTCTAGATAGTTAACTTTTTTTAATTCATCAACAATTAATTGCAAGGCAGGCTTTTCAAGTTCAGAAAATAAACTTGGAAGTACTAAAGTCATCGGGCGGGACTTAGAGAATTTTTTTAAATCAGTTTCTAAATCTGATAGGGACCTTGTTCTTAAATTGTGGAGCGTACTTATTATTCCATTTTGATAAAAATCACTCATTTTTTAGCACCTTTAATAATTCATCATTCCATCCTTTTGGTCCAGTTTGCTTACTGAATATCCAGTTTGATTGTTTGAGATGGTCATTATTATTTTTAATTAATATTTTTATATTAGAAGCTTCTATCATCTTAATATCATTTTCTCCATCACCCAAACCAATGGTTAGGAATGATTTTTCATGTTGCTTTTCATACTCATTTTTGATCCACTTTAGTGCATTTGATTTATCATGGTGCGAACAAATAGTTAAAAATCGACCTCCTTTGATGACATTAAATCCAAGCTCAGAAACGATATTAATAAATTCATATTGTTTGTCCTCTCTGTCTAACCATATGATTGGATCAGAAAATAGTCTATTTTGTGACGCTTTTGCTAGTTGACGACTTAATCCTGTGAGTTTGATTACTTCTTCTACATTTAATTTTGAATAGAAATTAAAATTAAATTCTTTATTCAATGAGTTTATCTTGTCATGAATTAAGGAAAGATTAAAACCAAATTGAATTATTTTTTTTTGATAGTGAATCCCTGAACCATTTTCAAAAATAAACGGATGATCAATCGTTAATTTTGATTGAAAATGAAGCATTTCTTCATAGGTTTTGCTTGAGGCAAGGATTAGGGGAATATTTTTTTTCTTTATCCAATCTAAAGCTGGAAGTGCTTGGTCAAAGGTATAGTCATTATGATCTAGCAAAGTACCGTCAAGATCAGAAAATATTAAATAATCCTTCATATGGATTAGTATGAAAAGAGGAAGAAAAGTTTAGACCTATTTTTTAAACCACATCCTTTTTAAAACACCATCTTTATTCATAAAGGTGTGTTTGAGAGCCCCAGCTAAATGTAGAATAAATATCAATAAAAGAATTTGCCCAAATATTTCATGAAATTCTTTAAAAAGATCCCTTAGCGTTTCATTATCAATGCCAGGAAGAAAAGGAATGCCAAACCAATGAATACCATATTTGCTCCCGATAGACATGATGATTCCAGTTAATGGGATTAGGAACATTAGGAGGTAAAGTGAATGATGAGCTGCTGTGGCCAACTTAACTTCAAACGGAGTCATGGTCGATAACATTTTTGGAGGCTTATTTGTGATTCTCCAATATATTCTAAATAAGACTAAAAAGAAAATGGTGACTCCAATAGATTTATGCAAATTAAAGTAAAAAGTTCTTATAGAAATTTCTTTTGCGGTGTCAATGGTAATTAGACCTAAGTTAAAGAGATCAAAACTACTAACTTTTGGACCATCTTTTGGTAATTCATGCATATACCAACCTAAAATAAACATAAAGATTATGGCAGCTGCAATAATCCAATGAAGGGCGATGGCTACATTAGTGTAACGATCTTTTTTTGGTCCAAAATAACTATTCTTTGACTTAACCATAGATAAATCATATAGATCTTAAGTAAAAATTACAACATAATGGTGTTGATGAGACTTCTTGCCACTGCAGTATTTTTTTTATTCTTTAATATATCGAATGCGATTGCATTCGTGCAAGAAATTGCCCCGGGAGTATTTGTTCATATTGGTAAACATCTGGATGTTGATGAGGGCTATGATGGCGATATCTGTAATATCGGTTTTATCGTTGGCGATGATGCCATTGCAGTGATTGATACGGGGGGAAATTATTTAGTAGGCAATCAGCTGAGACAATATATTACTGAAAATTTTAAACAGCCTATTAAATATGTCATTAATACCCATGCACATTTAGATCATATTTATGGGAATATTTCATTTGATGAAGCAGAGATTTATGGACACGAAAATCTTCCAAAGGCCATGAAGCTTAGAGCAAATGTGTATGATCGTTTAAATGAAAAGTATCAAGGTAAATTAGCAGGTAGCAGTCCGCTTGTTCTGGCGACAAAATTTGTAGAAATTGGACAGGATGTTAATCTTGATTTAGGTAATCGCATTATTACATTGAGCGCTTACCTTGTTGCCCATACGGAAGCTGATCTGACTGTATATGACCAGAAAACTCAACTCTTATGGTCAGGCGACCTCGTTTTTAAAGAGAGAACACCGGTCATTGATGGAAATATTCATGGATTTATTAAAGCTCTGCAATCTATAAATGAGTTACAAATTTCTCAAATTGTGCCTGGTCATGGGATACCTTCATCTAAAGAATATGCAACACAACCTATGTTAGATTATCTCACCACACTCAGGGATGATATTCGTCAATACATTGATGAAAGTCAAAGTTTAGAATATGCCTTAGAGCATGCGGCAAAATCAGAAAAAGAAAAGTGGTTATTATTTGATATTCAAAACAAGAGAAATGTAAATCAGGTCTACCCTATGATGGAATGGGAATAACTAATTATTCCCATAAAATCTCATCGGGTTTATTTTTTACCCATTCTTTGATCAATACCACAGCCAGTGTTCTCTGGATGAGCCCCAACCAGTAACAAGCCACCAGTGATCGCTACATATAATAAACTCATAATAAGCACAGGCTGGCCCTGCATTGCGTTCATAAAGTAGACTGCCGCCCAAAGAAAAGAATAAGCAGCTAAGATATATGCAGCAATTCGAGTTTTAAATCCTATAATCAAAGCTAAGCCACCCAGAAATTGAACGAGAATACTCAGAGGTGCCATTATTCCAGGGAGGCCCCGTGCGCCTAACATATCTTGGTACATTCCATACCCACCCGGTGTAGAAATAATATTATTGAGTATAAATAAGATCGAAATAAAAAATATTTGCGCCAATAAAATTCGTGCTATAAGTCCAATATGTTTTGTCATAAAATTTCCTAAGTGTGTAATTTTTTAAGATGATGCCCTCAAAATTAAAACTATGCAAGTAAACGAATTAGATTTTCAAATTCTTTCATGGAAAAAAAACCTAAACGAAATAAAAAAAATTCGTACGGATGTTTTTTTACAAGAACAAAATATTCCAGAAGAATTAGAATGGGATGAGCATGATAATAAGGCATTACATTTTGGTTTATTTTATAAATCTTGTTTAGTTGCTTATGCGCGGTCCATAGAAAACAATGTCTATTGGATTGGGCGAATGTCCGTTCACAAAGAATACAGAAATATAGGTATTGGATCTCATTTATTACAATTGGTTATTGCTTTTCTTCGTGATCGTAATTCTCAAAAAGATATATTTGTCTCAGCTCAAGTTCCAGCAATTTATTTTTATGAAAAAAATAATTTTAGTGTTAAGGGAGAGACATATCTTGATGCAGGTATTCTGCATACAGATATGATTTTACGGCGATAGCTCAATTAATAATTTTTTGATTGGTGCAGGTAAGCCTAAATCTTGTATATCCTGCCAATTTATCCAAAGTCCTTTTAATTTAATTTCAGGTTTAGATAACGCTTTAACAAAGGTGTATTCAAATACTAATTTGTAGTGAGAAAAGACAGATTGCCTATGTCCATATTTAATAATTTTTTTATTTTTTAATTTTATTTCTTCATTGGGGGGAAGCCATAATCCATTCCATACACCTGATCTATTTTTAACTAAAAATACTTGCTTTTGATATTCATAGATATAAAAGTGCGTTTTTTTTATGTCATTGTTTTTAACGATATTTTTTTTTGGAATCTGAGCGGTGAGTTCATTCACATATGCAACACAAGATTGTGTTACCGGACAAATATTACATTTGGGTTTTTTAGGAATACAAAGAGTCGCTCCAAAATCCATAATGGCCTGGGTATAGATATCAATATTTTTTTTAGGTAAGTTTTTTTCACTGAGTAACCATAATTTCTTTTCCGTTGATGAATTATTGATAGGTGTTGTTATTCCATAAACACGAGAGAGTACCCTTTTAACATTTCCATCCAGAATGGGGTAGGGTTTATTGAAGCAAAAAGCCAGAATGGCACCGGCCGTTGACCTTCCAATTCCAGGCAGTCTAATCATATCTTGAAAATTATCTGGAAAATGACCGCGGTATTCCTTCATGATCATGATTGAGGCAGCATGCAGGTTTCTAGCTCGTGAATAAAAGCCCAAACCACTCCACATACTTAAAACTAAATCTTCGCTTGCTTGAGCTAATGCTTTAATAGTTTTGAATTTGGTGATAAATTTTTGATAGTATGAAATGACTGTTACGACTTGTGTTTGTTGTAGCATAATCTCGGAAACCCAAACATGATATGGATCTTTTGACTTTTGCCAGGGAAGATTATGGCGCCCAAATTTTTTATGCCATTTAATAATTGAAATATTGAAGGCAGGTTTTTTTTGAACTTCCACTGTTTAATAAAATAATATTAAAAATAAAATACCGACTAGGATTCGATAGTAAGCAAAAATTTTAAAATCATTGGTTGCCACAAAGCGAATTAAAAACCGAATAACAATAAGGGCAGAATAAAACGATGTTACAAAACCAATAAAAAAGAAAAGAGCATCGTCGCTGGATAAGGAATCAAGGTTTTTAAATAGATCGTAAAAAGATGCTGCGAAAATAATTGGAATGGCCAGAAAAAAAGAAAATTCTGTTGCAGATTTTCGGTCCAAATTAAGTAACATCCCACCCATGATCGTTGCCCCCGACCTTGAAACTCCGGGTATGAGAGCAAAACATTGAAATAGACCTATTCGTAAAGCGGTTGAAAGTGAAATTTGTTCAATACTTTTATAACGTCTCTTTTTCAGAGAATTTTCAATAACAAGTATTAGCAGACCACCAAAAATCAGTGCAAGGCTGACGCTCATGGGATTAAATAAATATCTCTTGATGCTGTCATGAAATAACAACCCCATAAAAGCAGCAGGAAGAAAAGCTAGGAGTAAATTGATAAAAAAGTGTCTAGACGATCTTTGTTTAATGGATACAACTTTTTGAGATAACAAATTTCTATATTCATACACAATAGCCAAAATAGCTCCAAGTTGAATAAAAATTTCAAAGACATGAATGTTCGAATAGTTAGCATCCAATAAATAAGCTCCAATGATC
>Ga0209653_1001306_pt1 | contig 20324 bp, 18 predicted proteins | sample SaaInl6LU_22_DNA_FD_184644 | JGI IMG/M metagenome (GOLD analysis project Ga0209653, IMG submission 184644) | Marine microbial communities from expanding oxygen minimum zones in the Saanich Inlet - ESP_116LU_22_DNA (SPAdes) (version 2) | ecosystem: Environmental > Aquatic > Marine > Intertidal...
AAATTTGGATCGAACACAACCTGCCCCCCATTCGCTCGGAACATTGCAAGAATATCTCGAAGGTGCCGACGATCTTCTGGCGGCAAAATCGCAAGCGTTATTCCTGAGAAATAGGCATAATCAGCGCCACTCAAGGCCGCGATCAGCGCTGCCTTGTCACGTGCCAGCGTTCGCGCCGCACTTTGACCGCGCCAGTAATTGAAACTGCGTTCGCCGTTGTCCAACTGAATAACATAAAGACCGATGGTCCGGTCGCTGCGCTGGATAATCCGATCCACGCCAAGCCCGGCCTGTCGCAGGAATGCAATCATCTGCTGTGAGGCGGAATCGGTCCCTACCGCTGTAAAGTAATCTACTTGATGGTCCGCGCCGAGCAAGCCGCGCAAATACCAGGCGGTATTCATCGTGTCGCCCGCAAAGTCCATCCGGAATTGACCCTCGACGTCGGTCGGGGCCATTTCGATCATACACTCGCCAATGCAAACAGTTCGCGTCACGCGTTCGTTTCCTGAAAGAAGCTGTGTTGCTGGTTTTTGACCTCGTCGATCAGGATGGCAATGCGCGACAGATGCTCTGTCATTGCGGCTTCGGCTGCATCCGCGTCACGCGCTGATATGGCATCAAGGATCGTAACATGTTCATGAAGCGCCAATTTTTGGGATGTCGTATTCAAAGACAACATGCGTACTCGGTCCATGTGGGCTTTGCTGTCATGAATTAAGTCCCAGACGAACCGGACGTCAGCCAACTCACAGATCGCGATGTGGAATTCCTCATCCAGTACATGAAACAGATCCCTGTCATGTGAGGCGATGGCTTCTTTCTGCTTTGCGATCAACGCATGTAAGGGTGCCAAAGTCTGAGGTGTCGATGTCTCGCAAGCTTGGCGACAGGTCTTTACCTCGAGAGCGGTACGGATGAAGCGAGCGCGCAGCACCGCTTCCTCGGAGATCAGGCTGACGGTCGTGCCGCTTTGCGGACGGATGTGCAGAAACCCGAGCTTGGCCAGCCGTTTGAACGCCTCTCGAACAGGTTGACGAGAGACACCCATCAACTTCGAGACTTCAGTTTCGGATATCTTGGTCTGCGGAGGAAGCTCCAACGTCAGAATACGCTGCTGTAGTGTGTCAAAGACCTGATCGGCGACCGTCGGATGAGGGTCTTGCCGAAGCAGGGGCAGAGTTATGTCCGGGGCCCCCGTCAACATTGAACCGTTCATTGTCATGGCTTTTCCTCCATTCAGTAGGCGACCTTTCCAGTTATCTCGCAGAAAGGTTCATCTTGCAACTAGGTTATTAGTTGACAGAGATTTTCTGATAACCTAGGATATTAGGAAGGAGATTCGGAAGTGATGCTGACATTGTAGGCGGGGGCAAATGCCAATACTTGATGAGAACCGTCTGTTTGCGACGGACCCCGCAGTTCGGGCCTTGGCGCGAGATCTGTATGAAGACATCAAAGACCTGCCGATCATCAGCCCTCATGGTCATACAGACCCGCGCTGGTTTGCCGAGAATGAGTCATTCCCGGACCCTTCAAAGCTTTTCGTGACGCCAGATCATTATGTGTTTCGGTTGCTGCATTCTCAGGGCATCGCCCTTGAGGACTTGGGCGTCCCGCGCGTCGACGGTGGGCCAACGGAAACCGACAGCCGCAAAATTTGGAACCTGTTTGCGTCCAATTATCATCTATTTCGCGGCACGCCCTCGCGCATCTGGGTCGACCATGCCCTGCAAGAGGTATTCGGCGTGGACGAGCGGTTGTCCGCAGCCTCGGCGGACGCGATCTATGACCATATCGACGCCAATCTGAAGACCGACGCCTTCCGCCCCCGCGCCCTGTTCGAGCGGTTCAACATCGAAGCAATTTCGACGACCGAAAGCGCGATTGACGATTTGAAGTGGCACAAGATGATCCGCGGCAGCGGATGGACCGGCAAGGTCGTGACGGCCTATCGCCCCGACGCCGTGATCGACCCGGAGTTCGATGGTTTTGTCGACAATGTCGCCCGAATGGGCGAGATGGCGGGCGAGGATGCAACGACTTGGGACGGCTATCTGGCCGCACACCGCAACCGCCGTGCGTTCTTCAAATCTTTTGGGGCCACATCCTCGGATCATGGCCACCCGACCGCCCGCACCGAAGACCTGCCCAAGGCAGAGGCTGCGGCGCTGTTCGATCGTGCGCTGCAAGGCAAATGCTCGGCCGAGGAAGCTGACCGTTTCCGCGGCCACATGCTGACCGAAATGGCGCGGATGTCGCTCGACGACGGGCTGGTCCTGCAAATCCACCCGGGTTCTGCGCGCAATCATTCGGCTGACATCATGGCCCGGTTTGGTCGCGACAAGGGGTGTGACATCCCAATGCGCACGGACTACGTGACAGCACTGCGTCCACTGCTGAATGCAGTTGGCGGCAAAGCTGGGCTGACGATCATCCTGTTTACGTTGGACGAGTCTTCCTATTCGCGGGAGCTGGCGCCTTTGGCCGGGATCTATCCTGCGCTGCGTCTGGGCCCGCCGTGGTGGTTCCATGACAGCTACGAAGGGATGATGCGGTTTCGCGAAATGGCGACCGAGACCGCAGGTTTCTACAATACAGTCGGGTTTAATGACGACACCCGTGCATTCTGCTCAATTCCCGCCCGCCACGATGTGGCGCGCCGGGTCGATTGCTCGTTTCTTGCCACTCTGGTCGCGACTGGCCGGTTGGACAAAGACGAAGCACCCGAGGTCGCTCATGACCTCAGCTACCGACTTGCAAAGCAGGCCTACAAGCTCTGATGAGTATATTTTTCTGCGAGGAAAACATGACCTACACCAAAACACTTGCTGCGGCCTTGCTCGCCAGCGTCGCGACGATTTCCTCTAGCACAGAAAGACAATGATCATGTTGAAGACCGAAACGCGCCACGCCGTCGATCCCGCAACGGCAAAGACGCTCGACACCGACCAGTTGCGAGATCATTTCCACGTGGGTGGACTGTTCGCGGACGGTGAAGTCAACCTGGTCTATAGCCACTATGACCGCCTGATCCTTGGCTCTGCGGTGCCTGCGGGAAAGACGCTGACTTTGGACAAGGTTGAGCCCACAGGAACAGCGGCGATCCTTGAGCGCCGCGAGATGGGCATCTTGAACATCGGCGACACCGGCACCGTATCAGTGGGTGGTAAAAGCTATGAGCTGGAAAACGGTGAGGTTCTGTATATCGGGATGGGTGCGGGTCCGGTGACCTTTGAAGGGGCCGGACGGTTCTATGTTCTGTCCGCGCCTGCGCATCAGACTTACCCCACGACCTTGATCAAACTCAAGGATGCGCGCCGCGTCGAGATGGGCGCGCGCGAGACCGCCAACGAGCGGGTTATTATCCAGTTCCTGCACCCCGAAGTTTGCAAATCTTGCCAATTGCTCATGGGCTACACCCAGTTCGCCGAAGGGTCGGTCTGGAACACGATGCCCGCCCACCTGCATGATCGCCGAATGGAGGCCTACCTTTATTTCCAACTGCCCGAAGACCAGCGCGTCTTTCACCTGATGGGTGAACCGGACCAAACCCGCCACATCGTCATGGCCAACGAAGAGGCAGTGATTTCACCGCCGTGGTCGATCCATGCAGGTGCAGGCACGTCGTCCTACACGTTCTGCTGGGCAATGGCTGGCGACAACGTCGATTTCACCGACATGGATATGGTCGCCATGGGGGATCTGCGATGAGTAATCCGTTCGATCTGACGGGTCAGCGCGCACTGGTGACGGGGGCCAACACCGGCATCGGGCAGGCGATAGCGGTCGGTCTTGCGCAGGCCGGAGCAGAGGTAATTTGCGTGGGCCGCCGGGCCTGCGACGAGACGGTCGGGATGATCGCAAATGCGGGCGGTGCTTCGTCGTCCGTGCTGGTGGATTTCGCCGATCCCATGGCGGGGCGGGGACTCTTCGAAGACCAGCCCATCGACATTCTGGTCAACAATGCAGGCATCATCCGCCGCAACGACGCGGTGGATTTCACCGAAGACGATTGGGACGCGGTAATGGATGTGAACCTCAAGGCACTGTTCTTCACGACGCAGGCCTTTGCCAAGGCCGTCCTAGCTCGGGGTGCGCAGGGCCGTGTGGTCAATATCGCGTCGCTGCTGTCATTTCAGGGGGGCATTCGCGTGCCCAGCTACACTGCGTCCAAGCACGGGGTCGCGGGTCTGACCAAACTGCTGGCCAATGAATGGGCGGCCAAAGGCATCAACGTGAATGCCGTTGCACCCGGATACATCGAAACCAATAACACCGAAGCCCTGCGCGCTGATCCCGACCGCAATCAGGCGATCCTCGAACGTATCCCTGCCGGCTGCTGGGGCGAAGCGTCCGACATCGCGGGGGCTGCGGTTTATCTCTGCACGCCCGCGGCCGGATATGTGCATGGCGCGGTCTTGAACGTGGATGGAGGCTGGCTTGCCCGCTGATGGTCAAATGAACGACGCAGCGACGCGTCCTGCAACGGGCATCGTCCATCTGGGGCTAGGTGCGTTCTTTCGTGGCTTTGGGTGCGTCTATGTGTCCGACGCGATGGCCGCCTCGGGCGGGGACTGGGGCATCGTGGGCGTGTCCTTGCGCAGCCCGGACACTCGTGATGCGCTGAAGGCGCGCAACTGGGCCTATACCTCTGTTACGCTGGCGCCAGAGGGTGAGCAACTGCGCGACATCACGGTGCTCAATGACGTGCTTGTCGCGCCGGAAGATCCCGGAGCGTTGCTGACCGCGATGGCTGACCCCAGCGTTCGAATTGTCACGCTGACGGTTACGGAAAAGGGCTATTGCCACAATCCCGCGACCGGGGAATTGAACCTCGACCACCCCGATATCCAGCACGATCTGTCGCACGACCTTCCCGTGTCCGCGCCGGGCTATCTGGTACGGGCACTGGCGCGGTGCAAGGCGGCGGGAACGCCTCCGTTTACGGTGCTGACTTGTGATAATCTGCCCAACAACGGCAAGCTTGTGCGCGAAATGGTTCTACAACTTGCCCGGAAGATTGACCCTAACCTTGCCGATTGGATTGCGTCTGAGGGAAAATTCCCGTCGACCATGGTGGACCGTATCACCCCCGCGACCACCGAAACTGACATCACGCGGGTTGCGACACTGACTGGTACCCCCGACGCGGCACCGGTGCTGCACGAGCCGTTTTCTCAATGGGCCGTCGAGGATGATTTCGTGGGCGGCGCCCGCCCTGATCTTGAGGCCGCCGGCGTCGAACTTGTCGCGGACGTGACCGCACATGAGGACATGAAACTGCGGATGCTGAACGGCACCCATTCCGCGCTCGCCTACACTGGCTATCTGGCCGGGCACGAGACTATCGCGGACACGGTCGCGGACCTGGATTTCGCCATCTACGTCCGCGCCCTTTGGTCAGAGATCGCGCCCGCCGTAACCGCGCCACAGGGTGTCAGCTTGACCGACTATGCCGATGCCTTGATGGACCGCTACGCCAACCGCGCGATCCGCCACCGGACCTGGCAGATTGCAATGGACGGTAGCCAGAAACTGCCGCAGCGCTTGCTGGGCACGGTGCGCGACAATCTTGATGCGGGACGACCCGTAAAGGGACTTTGCATGGCCATTGCCGCCTGGATGCGCTACGTCAGCGGCACGGACGAAGCGGGGCAGCCGATCGACGTACGCGATCCAATGGCCGACCGCCTGCGTACGATGGCACAGTCACAGGATGACCCTGCCGAGATCGTCGCATCCTTGCTGTCGGTCGAGGACATCTTTCCCGCTGATCTGTCTGACCGCCTGCAGGGGCCTGTGTCGCAGGCCGCCGAAGTGATTTGGCAGGACGGTGTTCGTGCCGGCATCAAGGGAAGCTTCCGATGATCGAGAGTTGGCGCTGGTACGGAGAATTCGACAGCATCCCACTTTCGGATGTGGCACAGACCGGCGCGCGCGGTATCGTAACGGCGCTGCACAACATTCCTTATGGCGAGGTCTGGTCGCAAGACGCCATCGCCTCGCGCAAACGACAGATCGTGGACGCTGGGTTCGACTGGGTGGTCGTTGAAAGCCTTCCAGTCCATGAAGGCATCAAGAAGGGCGATGGCGATTTGACGACCCTCTTCGCGAACTACCGCCAGTCTCTGTCCAATCTTGCGGCGGAGGGCGTGACCACGATCTGCTACAACTTCATGCCGCTGTTGGACTGGACGCGGACCGATCTCGCGGCCCCTGTCAAGGGCGGTGCCACTTGCCTGCGGTTCGAGGCCGTGCGCATGGCCGCCTTTGAAATCCATATGCTGGGAAGGCGCGCAGCAGAGGACGACTATAGCCCCGAAGTGCTGTCCAAGGCCGCTGCGTGGTTTCAGGCTGCGACGGAAGAAGACCGCGCCGGTTTGTTGTCTGCTATTATGGCTGGATTGCCGGGGGCGTACGATCGCTATGATATTGCGGGCCTGAAGACGGCCCTTGCCGGTTATGACGGCATCGACCGCGATGTCTTGCGCAGCAATTACAAGCGGTTCCTTGATGAGGTGGTGCCGACAGCGGAAGAACTTGGCATGCTTCTGTGCGTGCATCCAGACGATCCGCCCCGTGACATTCTGGGACTGCCACGCATCGTGTCGAATGGCGATGATCTGGATTGGGTCCTGAACGCCCAAGCTAGCCCCGCCAACGGAATCACGCTGTGCTCAGGCTCGCTTGGCGCAAATCCGGCAAACGATGTCCCGGCGATTGCGGCACATGTGGCGGACAGGATCCATTTCGCGCACCTGCGAAACGTCCGGAAAGACCCTGATGGATCGTTCGAGGAAGCTGCTCATCTGGATGGAGATACCGATATGGTCTCGCTGATCAAAGTGCTCTTGGCGGAACAGGCGCGCCGCCGCGATTCAGGCCGTGCTGACCATGCGATCCCGTTCCGGCCCGACCACGGCCACCACATGCTGTCGGACCTGACCCGAGATATGGTCCCCGGCTACCCCCTGATAGGCCGCCTGCGCGGATTGGCAGAGCTGCGGGGTGTGATCAAAGCGTTAGCCGATGTTTGATCCGCTGGTCCTGCACGCGAGTGATATAGTCGCCGTCCTGACCGAACGCGCTGGAACCGGAGCAGATCCATTGGGCCTTGGTACGCCGCTGACAGCACCCGTATCCTCGGACTATAAGATTGCACGTGTGACGATGCCCGCAGGTCATCAAGTTCGGAAAGTTCATTGGGCAAGGCCACCGAGGCGATTGGCGCAGGCGCGCATGTTCAGACCCACAACTGCATCTTCGCCAACTCCGAAAAGGAGTACGCGATCGGGGCTGATCGGGCTTTGGCGAAAGCGGCTACCCCATAGACCGACGCTCTGACCTTCTACAGATACGCCCGAGCTGATGGTCACGCAGGCGCGCGTAATTACATCGCCCTGGTGGTAACGGTGAATCGCTCAGCAACGTAATCCGGCGTGCGGCCTCCGGGATCGAGGCTAATAATCTGCTGAAAGACTACCAGAATGTTGACGGCATCGTGGCGCGGGCCCCAAGCCATCGGTTGTGGCGTGGCAAAGAGCGGGCGCAGCTTTGATATGCTGGACCGTGCCTTATGGGGCAATGCGACCCACCCGCCCGTCGGTGCCACTGTTTTTTCGGTCTTAGTTGCGAAGTGATGCAAATCGCGCGGAAGCAATAGCACTTAGGCGACGCAGGCATTGACCGGTTGAACGAGCTGACCATTTAGGTCACCGGCAGCACCCGCGTCACGGTGGACGCGATTAAGGCCAATGCGGCGCAAATCCCGCCGAGGGGGTTGCGAGAGATTTGATTATCGTCACTTTTTGATGATTACTATAAGCCAGAGATCCTCGGCTGGCTAAATCTTAGTTCTGCCCTATAAGTGCTGTCTTCAGAGATAAGTTTAAGTGGGCTTCACGAAAGGTCGATCTGCACTTTCATGGCTTGGCTCCGATTTTTCGCCATTTCGAATGCATCTACTGCGTTGTCCAGGCTGAATTTATGCGTCATCAACGGTGTAACGTCGATAAGTCCTTTCTGCATCATTTCCACTGCTATTGCGAATTCTCCGTGAAACCGGAACGACCCACGAAGCGTCAATTCTTTCGCAGTGACCGTTTGCATTGGGATGGTCATATCGCCACCTATGCCAACTTGCACAAGCGTACCCTTTGGGCGCAATGCCGCAATCCCTGACGCAAGTGCGGCTGGAGCGCCAGAGCATTCGAACTGCACGTCGATCTGGCCTTTTCCAAGTGTGAAGGACGAAAGCGAGTCGCTATCGCTCGCCAAGTTTAACACAACGTCCGCACCGCATTTTTTAGCGATACTAAGTGTGTAATCTGACAAATCGGTCACCACGATTTTTGCAGCACCAGCGCGGCGGGCTGCAAGTATCGTCAGCGCACCAATGGGTCCGCAGCCTGTTACCAGAACGGTCTTGCCTACCAAGTCACCTGCTTGACGTATGGCATGTAAGCAAACGGCTAATGGTTCGGCCATTGCAGCAACTTCGGGACTTAGTCCATGGGCTGGGACGCATTGGCTCGCGTCAACGATGAGCTGTTGGCTGAATGCACCTTGGATGTGTGGGTAGGGCATGGCGCTTCCGTAGAAACGCATGTTTTCGCAGTGGTTAGGTTGGCCATGCAGGCAGTAATGGCATGTGGCGCAGGGTCGTGATGGTGAGATTGCCACTAACTGGCCGGCGACGAGCGCTTTGACGCCGTCACCGACAGCAGCGATATGACCCGAGACTTCGTGGCCTAGTACCATTGGTTGTCGAAGGCGTACTGCGCCAAAGCCGCCGTGACTGTAGTAGTGCAAGTCGGACCCGCAGATGCCACCAACAGCCATATTGATGCGGATTTCGCCAGCGTCTGGTGTAGGTACTCCGGAGTGCTCTTCGATCCGCAAATCTTGTGCTCCGTGAATAACGATTGCCCGCATGATTGACCTCACTTTGTTATGTACAACCCGGGAAAACATAATGATAGTTCTTGAACTATATCAAAGGGAAATATCATGAGCCTCTCTCTTTTTGACCTGACGGGTCAGCGCGTTTTGATTACTGGGTCTAGCCAGGGTATTGGGTTTGCCTTGGCAAAAGGGTTGGCGGCGACAGGTGCAGAAGTTGTATTGAACGGTCGCAACTTAGACAAACTAGCACAAGCAGCAAAAGAGCTTGGTGGCGGCGTGCGAGTCCTTGCATTTGACGCGACCGATCATGATGCGGTGCGTGCAGCTGTTGATGCGTTTGAGGCTGACATTGGTGCGATCGATATTCTGATAAATAACGCAGGTATGCAGCATCGCGGTGCGTTAGAAGAGTTCCCGGCTGATGCGTTTGAGCGGTTGTTGCAAACCAATATCGCTAGTGTTTTCCATGTTGGCCAAGCTGTTGCTCGGCATATGATTGAACGCAAAAAAGGCAAAATCATAAACATCGGTAGTGTGCAAACGGCCCTCGCGCGTCCTAGCATTGCACCTTACACAGCTACAAAAGGGGCCGTGGGGAATCTCACAAAAGGTATGGCGACGGACTGGGCAAAACATGGGTTGCAGTGCAATGCGATAGCACCGGGTTATTTCGATACGCCGCTGAACTCAGCTCTAGTCGCAGATTCTGATTTTTCCGAGTGGCTGTCTAAGCGCACGCCGACGGGCCGCTGGGGGAAGGTCGAGGAATTAGTTGGCGCTGCGGTATTTTTATCGTCGGCGGCATCTAGCTTTGTAAATGGTCACACGCTTTATGTAGACGGCGGGATCACTGCGTCACTTTAGGTCTTCGACCAAAGTGCCAAGCCGATAGCTATCAGCATTGAAAGCGCCATAGCTATATTCACGCGGCGTTGCGCTTGTGGGCCAAGATCAAGGCCGCGTAGGCTGATTCCTGCGCCTAGCCAACCAAGGTGCAGTGGAATCCATATCAAGTTCATGATCAGGAGTTTAACTGCTGTCTCTAGTACTAAAGCGTCTGGTATAAAACTAAAGCCAGTGAACAATGTTGTGTTAACAACATAGGCTTTGGGGTTGATCGGTTGCAGGGCCAAACCGTTCCAAAACCCGAGAGGCCTTTGGGCTTCGCTAAAGCCAATTTTTGCGCCTGCGCTGGCGATACGCCAAGCGAGCCATAGTAGGTATCCGAGTGATACAAGCAGTAGCGCTGTACGTAGCCATGGAAGCGCAAGCGCGGTCGTTGCGATGCCTGAGATCACAAGCATTGCAACAAGATTGCTGCCCGCAAACAACCCTGCGACGTATGCCAGTCCAGTGCGGTAGCCATAGGCGGCGCCGACGCCTGCTGTTGATAAAACACCTGGGCCAGGAGAGATGATCAGGAAAAAAACAGCAGCGGCAAATGCGAGCATCAGGTGACCTCGAACTGGGTAAGTTTCGTCCAATTAAATGTAACACCAATTCCAGCCACATCCGGGGCTACGGCGCGTTGATTTTCGAGCACCAGAGGACGTGTGGTGTAGCGATCGATAGGGAAGCTATGCACTTCAAGCCAGCCACCATGCTCTTGTGATGAGACCAGTGACACGTGCAATTCTTGCATCCCGTGCGAACAGACAGGAACGTTCGTGCCTCGTGTGATTTCAGCGACTTTCAGCCAGCCTGTTATGCCACCGCAGTTTGACGCATCGGGTTGAATGAACCCTAGATTACCTTGGGCGAGGGCCATTTCGAATTCATGGATTGTGTGAAGGTTTTCACCTTGTGCGACCGCTATCCCAGAGGCGTTTGTGACCTCGGCGTACCCTGCGTAATCTTCAGGGATGATAGGTTCTTCGAACCAGAAGATATTTTGATCTTTGACTGCTAAGGCTAGTTCAACCGCCTGTGAGCGGGTGAAGGAATAGTTTGCGTCGATCATGAAGGTCGCTTCGGGTCCGATTTGCTTTCGTACTGCGCGAATGCGGGCGACGTCGTTGGCCATGTAAGGTTGGCCAATCTTGATTTTGACGGCGCCAAGGCCTGCGTTGATGTAGCTTTGTACATGGGTCAAAAGTTTAGGCAACGGAAAGGCTAGATCAATGCCACCACCATAAGCCTTGCAGGTTTTTGACGCGCCTCCTGCGGCCCGCCATAATGGTTGTTCCAACTTTTTGCAGCGCAAATCCCAAAGGGCAATATCGATAGCTGAAATTGCAAAGCTGGCTATACCGCCGCGCCCGACGTAGTGCACATGCCATTGCATCTCCTCGTACAGAGCCTCGATGTCGCCGGCATCGCGTCCGATAAGCATGGGCGCAAGGTCATGAGTAATCATGGCCACCGTCGCGTGGCCGCCGCGCCCGCCATTGTAAGAATAACCGGTAGCACTGCGCCCGTCGTCTAGTGTGACGGTCGCAGTGATCAGGTGGAAGTGCGTGTGGTCGCCATGTTTGGCATCTACTAAGACTTCATCAAGTGGTACGGCGAAGAGTCTTGCTTGGACGGCTGTGATGCGCGACATGGCGCTACATCTCCTTACATTCTGGTACAGGGCTAATCACGGTGCCGTCGCTTAAATGTTGCAGCAAATTATCAACCGTTAACGCCCCCATCGCGGCACGAGTTTCAACCGTAGCACTGCCGACATGGGGCAACAGAACCGTGTTTGGTAGGTCACGCAGTGCTTGTGGTACGTGAGGTTCTTCAGCAAAAACATCCAAGCCAGCCCAACCAAGCGCCCCAGACCGCAAAGCGGTGATCATTGCTTGCTCGTCCACGACAGAGCCACGTGCGACGTTAATTAATGTGCCCTTTGGGCCAAGAGCTGCGATTATATCTGCATCGACGATTTTATGCGTAGCAGGACCACCTGGAGTAATGCAGATAAGCACGTCACAGTCCGCCGCCATCTTACTGAGGTCGCTGTAATATTTGTACGGAACGTCCTTTTTGTTGCGGCTGTGGTATACGATTGTGGGATTCCAAGGCGCAAGTTTATTGGCGATCGCTTGGCCAATGCGACCCAGGCCCAAAATACCGATTGTTTGATTTTCGACTGATCGGGTGAGGGGGGCGCTGCCCTTGCTTTCCCAAGCACCAGATCGCACATAGGCATCGTCGCGCAATGCTTCGCGATAGCAGGCAAGCACGAGTAAAACGGCAGTAGTAGCGACTTCGGCGTTCAGTACATTTGGTGTATGAGTGACGACAATACCGCGTTTCACGGCTTCAGTAGTGTCGATGGCGTCGTATCCTACACCATAACACGAGATGTGCTTTAGGTTGGGTAACGAGGCCATGACATCGGGTTTGATCCCGTCGTGTCCATTGGTGCAAACATAAGTGATCCTATTTGCAGGGTAATCGCCATCTGCCAATTTATGAATAGTGAATTTGGCGGCCATTCGGGCCATCATTTTGTCGGTGGCATCACCGATCAGCAACAGATCAGTCATCTTGACGGACCTCCTGTCTCTGTTTGCCGAGACCTTGTATTGTCAATTCCATAACATCGCCAACTTTCAGATAAACTGGTTCTGGCTTCATGCCCATGCCCACGCCAGGCGGTGTTCCGGTGGTAATCACATCGCCTGGATGCAAGGTCATCAAGCTGCTGAGATGTTCAATAATTTCCGCAACTGTGAAGATCATTGTTGATGTATTTCCAGTTTGCATCCGCTCACCGTTCACATCAAGCGACATCGCAAGGTTTTGTGGGTCGCCGACTTCATCGCGGGTTACTAACCACGGACCAGTAGGACCATATGTGTCGCAGGATTTACCCTTGGTCCATTGTCCTGTTAATTTCGTTTGGAAGTGTCGCTCGCTAACATCGTTGATTACGCAGTAGCCCGCGACATGATCAAGCGCATTTTCGCTGCTGACATATTTTGCGGTTTTGCCAATGACGACACCCAGTTCGATTTCCCAGTCAGTATGAGTGGATCCGCGTGGCATGATCACATCGTCATTCGGGCCGACGACGGCGGAGTTGGCTTTGAAGAACAGGATCGGATGCTCAGGGATTGCTGCTCCGGTTTCGGCTGCATGGTCAGAGTAGTTCAGACCTATGCACAGGAACTTTCCAATGTTGCCAACACAGGCACCAATACGAGGTGTGCCGCTGACAATAGGCAATGTACTTGGGTCAAGATTGCGCAGCTTGTCCAGTGTTGCATCGTCCAGCATGTCGCCCGTTATGTCAGCCACATGGGCCGACAAATCGCGCAGTGTATTGCCGTCCATTATGCCAGCTCTCTCAGCACCCATATCTCCGTAACGTACTAGTTTCATTTTATTTTCCTTTTAGTGATTGTCGCGTGGCATGTGCTTTCTTGCAACGTCTTGATAGTCGGCGGCGCCGTCGAGCGTCATACCTTCGTCAAAGCGGCCGACCTTTTCGCGGAACAGCGCCTGCCATGGGGTTTGGCTTTCAGGAATGCCGTAGCCACCTTGGCCAGCCAGATGGCGGGCGCGATCCGCTAGCTCGTTCAATGGAACAAGCATGTCAGCGGTGCATTTGTTCAAGTCGATGCGTACGCGGTCGCCTGTTTGCAACAGCGCTAGCCCGCCACCATCCGCGGCCTCGGGCGAGGCGTTCAAGATCGAGGGGGAACCAGAGGTTCCAGATTGCCTTCCGTCTCCGATACAAGGGAGCGCCTCAACACCCTTTGTGAGGAGATAGGCAGGCGGGCGCATGTTCACGACCTCCGCTCCTCCTGGGTAGCCCTTGGGTCCAGCACCACGCATGAACAAAACGCATTTCTCGTCGATATTTTCAGCGGGATCATCGATACGGCGATGGAAGTCTTCTGGCCCCTCGAATACAATTGCTCTGCCTTCAAACGCATTTGGATCGTTAGGATTTTCAAGATAGGTGGCGCGAAAGGCGGCGCTAATCACAGAAGTTTTCATTAAGGCACTGTCGAATAGATTGCCCGTCATGTTTATAAAGCCTGCCTGCGTCTGAAGCGGATCGCTTACGGGCTTGATCACGCGCTGGTCCTCGCTGCGCCGTGCTGCGCAATTGTCTGCTATGCTGTGCCCGTTTGCGGTGATCACGTTGGGATGGGGCAGTAAGCCAGCTTCTATCAATTCGCCGACGACGGCAGGAACGCCACCTGCATGCTGGTAATCTTCTCCCAAAAATTCACCTGCCGGCTGTAGATTGACTAGCAAGGGGACGTCATGGCCAAGCTTTTGCCAGTCGTCATTGTCTAGTGGGACACCAAGGTGGCGGGCAATCCCGTTGAGATGAATGGGTGCATTTGTCGATCCGCCAATGGCTGAGTTAATTGCAATAGCGTTTTCGAAAGCCTCCCGCGTCATGATATCGGAGGGACGAAGGTCTTCCCAAACCATCTCTACTATACGCTTGCCTGTCTCATAACTGATTTGACCGCGCTCTCGGTAGGGGGCGGGAATCGCTGCAGAGCCGGGCAATTGCATGCCCAAAGCCTCAGCCAGGCTGTTCATCGTCGTTGCTGTGCCCATAGTGTTGCAGTAGCCCACGGATGGCGCCGAAGAAGCTACTAAATCCATAAAGCCGTCATCGTCTATTCTTCCCGCTGCAAGCAGTTCGCGGGCTTTCCACACTATGGTGCCGGAACCGGTACGCTCTCCCTTGAACCAGCCGTTGAGCATGGGGCCCACGCTAAGTGCTATGGCGGGGATATTCACTGTGGCTGCCGCCATCAGCAACGCCGGTGTAGTCTTGTCACAGCCGATGTTGAGGACTACCCCGTCTAGCGGATAACCAAACAAGGTCTCGACCAGTGACAAATAGGCCAGATTGCGATCGAGCATGGCCGTGGGGCGTTTACCGGTTTCCTGAATTGGATGTACAGGCACTTCGATACAGGTGCCACCTGCTGCGATGATGCCGTCGCGGACCCGTTTTGTCAGCTCAATGTGGTGGCGGTTACAGGGGCTAAGATCACTACCTGTTTGGGCGATAGCAATGATCGGTTTGCCAGATTGCAGTTCCGATCGGGTAAGACCATAATTTAGATACCGCTCCAGATACAGCGCAGTCATTTCGGGATTATCGGGATTCATGAACCATTTTCGTGACCGAAGATCTTCGATGTCTATTTTCTTAGTCATTGGCCTGACCAGCCTCCGTCGATGATATGTGGATGCCCTGTGGTAAAAGCACTTTCATCACTTGCAAGATAGACGACCAATGCGGCTATTTCTTGAGCGGTTGCGACGCGACCCATTGGTTGGCGTTCGACAAACTGCTGAAGGGCGGCCTCTTTACTGCCCAATTTCTTACCCAACTCATCCACGCGGTCGTGCCAGCTTGGGGATTCTACAGTGCCGGGGCAGATACAGTTACAACGAATGCCTCGCGATACATAATCAACTGCGACTGATTTTGTTAAGCCGATAACAGCTGCCTTCGTCGTGCCATAGATAAAGCGGTTTGCCGCCCCAATCACGCTCGAACACGCGGACGACATATTGATAATAGATCCTGAGTTGCGTTCCAGCATGCCAGGCAATGCTGCACGTATTGTACGCAGCATTGAACGGACATTGAGGTCAAATGCAAAATCAAGTTCATCATCCGTAGCTTCCAACACTGAGCCGTGGTGAACAAAACCTGCACAGTTGAAAAGTACGTCAGGTTTTGCGCGTGCGACACCTTCGGCTACACTGTCATCGCTGCAAGCATCGAGGGCGAATGTTTTGATACCCGTCAATGTCGCCAGCGCTTCGGTGTTGACATCGGTGGCGAAAACCTCCGCTCCTTCAGCAGCCATCGCAATAGCACTGGCGCGCCCAATGCCTTGGCCAGCTGCGGTGACTAAGACGCGCTTCCCCTCAAGCCTTTTTTTTGTCATCGATATTTCCCCGTTACAGATTTAAATAGTATCCGAAAGCAATTCCACTATGACCAAGTTTGGCGGGTCACATCAGTTTTCGCTTTGACTTTTCCGGAGTATACGCGTTTTATTATTTTGGTATACCAAATTATTCGTCATTTTGAACCCAAGAATCTTCATGAAGTTCGCAACCGAGTAAGCTCGTATGAGATTCACGCAAATTGAGAAAGTGAAACTATTCTATGGACTATGTCCGCCTTGATTCCTCCGATAATGTTGTAACTGCAACCCGTGCGTTTACTGCGCATTCTAAGCTTGAGGGCATTTCGACAACGGGGCCAGTCCCTGCTGGTCATAAGGTTGCTACAATGGCGATTGTCCGGGGCGAGGCGGTCCGCAAATACGCGCAAGTCATTGGCTATGCATCTCAAGACATCGCGGTGGGCGATCATGTGCATACGCATAATACGGAATTTCGCAATACTGATGCGGATTATGAGTTTTCGACCGACTTGCGCCCCGTCTCGATGGTGCCAGAGTTTCAGCGCGATAAGTTCATGGGATACCGTCGTGATAATGGCGGCGTTGGAACGCGTAATTATATTGCCATCGTTACCTCTGTGAATTGTTCTGCCACGGCGGCGCGGATGATCGCTGATCACTTTACGCCTTATATCATGGCGGAGTATCCCAATGTCGATGGTGTTGTGGCTTTTGTTCATGGCACGGGGTGCGGCATGGCCGGCGACGGTGACGGGTTTGAGGCGTTGCAGAGGGTAATGTGGGGCTATGCTCGTCATCCAAATCATGCAGGCGTTTTGATGGTGGGTCTTGGCTGCGAAATGAACCAGATTGATTGGTTGCTAGACGCATGGGGTCTCAAGCACGGGCCGTTGTTTCAGACAATGAATATTCAGAATGTTGCTGGTTTGCGACGCACGGTCGAGCTGGGTATCGAAAAAGTTGCGGCGATGTTGCCTCTAGCGAACGAAGCGCGGCGGACGCCTTGTCCGGCATCTGAATTAAAAGTTGCTTTGCAATGTGGCGGATCGGATGCGTGGTCGGGGATCACAGCGAACCCTGCGCTTGGCCATGCTTGTGATTTGTTGGTAGCGCAAGGTGGTACTGGTGTATTGGCTGAGACACCGGAGATTTATGGCGCAGAGCATTTGCTGACACGTCGTGCAGTGGATCGCGCGGTCGGCGAGAAGCTGACCGGATTGATCAGTTGGTGGCAGGACTACACGGCGCGTAACCGCGGATCTATGGATAACAATCCGTCTCCTGGCAACAAAAAGGGAGGGCTAACGACGATACTTGAAAAATCGCTGGGTGCTGCGGCAAAGGGTGGTACCTCGCCTTTGACCGGTGTCTATAAATATGCAGAAACGGTCACGGAGCATGGCTTCACCTTTATGGACAGCCCTGGCTATGACCCTGCATCGGTCACGGGGCAAATCGCGGGAGGCTGCAATTTAGTGTGCTTCACCACAGGGCGGGGATCGGCGTTTGGGTCAAAGCCCAGTCCGACGATCAAGGTCGCCACAAACTCTGAAATGGCTGCACGCATGTCTGAAGATATGGACGTGGATGCGGGTGTAATTCTTAACGGTGGTGTCAGCGTCGCCGAAAAAGGGCGTGAGATATATGAGCTGTTCTTGGCTGTTGCCTCGGGTAAGGCCAGCAAGTCCGAAGTGCAGGGCCTTGGCGATTATGAGTTTGTCCCATGGCAAATTGGAGCTGTGATGTGAAACGGCTTGTCGTCATCGGTGGTGGGCTGATTGGTATCCGGCATGTACAAGTTATTCAGGCGCACGATGACTGCGAACTGGTCGGCTTGGTTGATCCTGACATGGGCATTGATGCAGGGGATGTGGAGCGGTTTGCCGATATGGCAGACGTGCCTTGGGGTGTTGATGGTGCTGTCATTGCGACTCCCACGGGGCTGCACGCGGAGCATGGAATCGCGGCAGCAGAGCGCGGCTGGCATGTATTGATCGAAAAACCGGTTACTGCTGATGTGAGGGGTGCGCTGGAATTGAAAGCGGCTTTGGAAAACGCTGGAGTGCGATCATTAGTAGGTCATCATCGCCGCTATCATGCGAACGTTCAGCGTCTGCGCGCTATGTTGGCAGACGGTGCTATTGGCACCCCTGTAACAGCCAGCGTGATCTGGGCGATGCGCAAACCTGATAATTATTTTGATGGAAATTGGCGTACGGCGGGCGGATCACCGGTGATGATAAACCTTGTCCACGACATTGATATTTTGCGGTTCGTCTTGGGCGAGGTTAGTGACATCGCCTGCCTATCTGGTGCGCCGTTGCGCGGTGGTGATCGGATCGAAAGTGGGGCAGTTGCCCTGCGTTTTGAGCGGGGTGCCACTGCGACGATTAGCTTTGCAGATACAGCACCAAGTCCTTGGGGGTTTGAGGCTGCTACGGGCGAGAATCCAAATATAGGCACTACACACCAAGACATGATGTGGATCACAGGCACGCAAGGCGGGATCAGTTTCCCGTCTTTAACCTCGTGGAGCGGTGTAGACTGGGGGCAAGCGGCCAAACGGTTGCCCGCCGAAGTAGCGGTCAACGAAGCTGTCCCATTGGTGTCGCAATTGAATCATTTCTTGGATGTAATCGGGGGGGCTTTACCCTTGATCGATGTCGCCGACGCTACACGGACCCTGCAGGTGGCGCTAGATATTGAAACACAGTTGCTTGATGCCGGTACCGTGTCATAAACATTATGAAACAGATAGGATGATATCATGAGTACACCAGCAATCGGATTTATTGGACTAGGCTTGATGGGAGCTGCGATGGCGGGCCGTTTGCTGGATCAGGGCTACGCTTTGACAATCACTGCCAACAGATCCCGGGTCAATATCGACAAAGCCGTTTCACGTGGGGCTGCAGAAGTAGGTACCGCCCGTGAGGTCGCTGAGGCCAGTGATATCGTGATGCTCTGTATGGACACCTCGGTCAGCGTTGAAGCGCGGATGCGTGGTGCTGACGGTGTGATCGCGGGGCTACGCAAGGACGCAGTAGTTATTGATTTTGGCACGTCATTGCCCGGCAGTACGCGGACTTTAGGTGCTGAGGCTGCAGCAGTAGGGGGTCATTATCTTGATGCCCCTTTGGGTCGCACACCCGCTCATGCCAAGGACGGTTTACTGAACATCATGGCGGCGGGTGACAAGACTGTGTTTGATCGCGTTGAGCCTGTGCTAAAAGATTTGGGCGAGAACGTCTTTCACCTTGGTGCGTTGGGGGCGGGGCACACGATTAAGCTACTCAATAATTTCTTTGGCATGACAGTGGCCAACGCGATGGCCGAAGCCTTCGCTATGGCCGACGTTGCGGGGATAGAGCGTAAAAGTGTTTATGACGTGATGTCGGCTGGACCACTGCATTCAGGCATGATGGATTTTGTCAAAGGATATGGTGTTGATGGAGACGCGACACAATTGGAATTTGCGATCAAGAACGCGGCTAAAGATGTGGGCTATTATGCAGCAATGGCACAAAATGCGGGTGTCGACAGCATCATGGCCAAAGGTACGCTTTCTGCGTTGACGCAGGCGCGTGACGCGGGACAGGGCGATGACATGGTGAGCCAAATGGTTGATTTCTATGTCGCTCGTTTCAAGGTGTAGCAGCATAATCTGCTACGCTTGGCCTGCAATGAAATGTGAGAGACCATTAATGCGGAAATCATTAGGAACGACCAAAGTCCTCGCTATGGAAGAAGTGGCGGTCCTGGATCAGAGTGCACGTTGTAAATCTATCGCTGCTAGACGGATCTCTCACAGTCTCTTTTTGCCTTCGTGGGATCTGAGATGACAACCCGTCAGGCGTTCTGGTGTGGCTATCTTGATTGTGCTCCTTTCATTCTGATTGTCGTGCCTTATTCGATGCTGTTCGGTGTAGTCGCCCGCGACGCAGGACTGGACATATTGCAGACAATGGCGATGTCGGTACTGGTGATTGCTGGCGCATCGCAGTTTACAGCCCTCGCACTCCTGCAAGATCAGGCTCCAGTCTTTGTCGCGCTCGCTGCGGCACTTGCGGTGAACCTGCGCATGGCGATGTATTCAGCTGCCCTCGTCCCGCACATCGGTCATGCGCGGCTGGGTTTACGCGCCATAATGGCCTATCTGATGGTGGATCAGGCATTTGCCGTCGCTGTTCGTACCTACGAGGACAGGCCTGAAATGACACCGCCTATCAAGGTGGCCTACTACTTTGGCTGCATGGCCCTGATCTGTCCATTCTGGTACGGATTCACGCTAATGGGCGCCCTGGTCGGTCAGGCGATCCCAGCAGCGTTCAGTCTTGATTTCGCGGTACCCGTCTGTTTCATCGCGCTTACAGCGCCACTTGTGCGGTCAGGGCCTCATGTTATTGCAGCGCTAGTCGCAGGCATCACGGCGCTTGCCTTTGCATGGGTTCCTTGGTCACTTGGCCTGTTAATCGCCGCTGGGCTCGGTGTCTTTGTAGGGGGGCAGGCCGAAATTCTTCTGGCTCGCTGGGCACAAGGATCAAACCCATGATAGACACCACG
>Ga0209653_1001310_pt1 | contig 20304 bp, 9 predicted proteins | sample SaaInl6LU_22_DNA_FD_184644 | JGI IMG/M metagenome (GOLD analysis project Ga0209653, IMG submission 184644) | Marine microbial communities from expanding oxygen minimum zones in the Saanich Inlet - ESP_116LU_22_DNA (SPAdes) (version 2) | ecosystem: Environmental > Aquatic > Marine > Intertidal...
ATGACAGACGGCGCATGGCAAGCCAAAGGCGCATGCGATATCACTTTGGACGATTTGGCCAGCCACAGCCAAGACGTACAACTGATCGTAATTCCAAACGAAAACATTGATCATTTCAGCGCCGGACTGCCTCGCTTGCAACGCGCCCTACCAAGTATGAAATATATCGCAGCCAGCTATCTTTACCGCGGTAATGACCGCGCGCGGATCAACCATCTTGATCAAATTGCCCGCGCCAACGGGTTATCTATTCTGGCCACCAACGATGTTCAGTACCACGCCCCCGAGCGACGTCCGCTGCAAGATGTCATGACCTGCATTTTACACAAGACAACCATTCATAGAGCGGGTTTTCTATTGCAGGCGAATGCAGAACGTCACTTGAAGTCACCGGCGCAAATGGAAACGCTTTTTGCGCAGTGGCCTCATGCATTGCGAGCCACGCGTGAGGTTGCAGATGCGTGCCACTTTGATCTGCGGGAATTATCCTATGAATACCCAAAAGAAACTGTGCCACACGGACGTACAGCCCAAGAACACCTTGAGAAACAGACATGGGACGGCGCTCGCTGGCGCTACCCCGAAGGCGTTCCCACGACTGTTACTGCCACTCTACACAAAGAGTTGGCGCTCATCGCCAAGCTGGATATTGCGCAGTATTTCCTGACCATCCAAAATATTGTGAATTTCGCACGGTATAAATGCAAACCGCCCATCTTGTGCCAAGGGCGTGGGTCTGCCGCCAACTCTGCGGTATGTTACGTCCTTGGTATAACGGCAGTTGATCCGGCAACCAATGATATGCTGTTTGAACGGTTCATAAGCGAAGAGCGTAAAGAGCCCCCAGACATCGACGTAGATTTTGAGCACGAACGGCGCGAAGAAGTCATTCAGCATATCTATGACACCTATGGCCGCAATCGCGCAGCCCTGTGTGCTACTGTAATTCACTACCGCCCCCGCATGGCCGTGCGCGAAGTGGGGAAGATCATGGGACTGTCCGAAGACATCACATCCGCGCTTTCCAAAACAATTTGGGGATCATGGGGGCGTGAAGTGGGTGCCCGTGAAGCAAAACAAGCCGGGCTTGATTTAAGTGATCCTTTGCTCGCACGTACAATTAAAATTGCAGATCAAATGATTGGAATGCCCCGCCACCTCGGCCAGCACGTGGGCGGCTTCATTCTAACCGAAAGCCCGCTGAGCCACACAGTGCCCATCGGAAATGGTGCAATGCCAGACCGAAGTTTTATTGAGTGGGACAAAGACGACATAGAGGAGTTACGCATCCTTAAAGTAGATGTGCTAGCGCTTGGAATGCTGACCTGCATTCGAAAGGCCTTTGATCTGATCAAAGTATATCATGGGCGCGAAGTTACCCTTGCTACAGTCAAACAAGACGACGAAGCAGTCTATGATATGCTGTGCAAAGGCGACAGCCTTGGAGTATTTCAGGTTGAAAGCAGGGCGCAAATGAACATGCTGCCGAGGCTCAAGCCGCGCGAGTTTTACGACCTAGTCATTCAAGTTGCGATTGTCCGACCTGGCCCAATCCAAGGCGACATGGTGCATCCATATTTACGCAGGCGTAGCGGCAAAGAGCCCGAGGAATACCCGTCCCCTGCCGCGCCCCATGACCCAGATGAACTGAAAAAAGTTCTGCATCGAACTAAAGGCGTGCCGATCTTTCAGGAGCAAGCTATGAAAGTGGCCATGGTGGCAGCTGAATTCTCGCCAGATGAGGCAAATCAGCTACGCAAGGCAATGGCTACGTTTAGATCACGCGGCACGATTGGTGCACTAGAAGAAAAAATGGTCGGACGCATGATCAGGCGCGGTTATGATCCAGACTTTGCAAACCGCTGTTTTCATCAGATCAAAGGGTTCGGCGATTACGGATTTCCAGAAAGTCACGCCGCAAGCTTTGCTCATCTTGTTTATGTTTCGAGTTGGATCAAATGTCATTATCCAGACGTTTTTTGCACCGCTCTACTAAACTCACAACCTATGGGCTTTTATGCACCCGCTCAGATTGTCCGAGACGCCCGCGAGCATGGCGTTACGGTCCACCCGCCCGATGTAAATTACAGCGATTGGGACAATACTCTAGAGCCCCTAAGCATAGGGAAAAGCAAAAGCACTTTTGCCGTGCGCCTTGGCCTACGCCAAATTGACGGAATGCGGCAGGACATGGCCCACCGAATTATGCAGGCACGCCATATGCCTTTCACAGATTTGCTTGATATCAAAAAACGCGCCCACCTTGATGCAGGGACAATCCGTAAATTAGCGGCAGCGGATGCTCTGCGCTCAATGCAACTAGATAGGCGGCAAGCTCTCTGGGACGCTCGCGCCCTTCAAGACGCACCCGATTTACCACTATTTCAAGACAAGCCAGACGAAGGTGGTGAAGTACAGTTTACTCTACCTCAAATGCCCCTTTGCGAGCATGTCGTTGCAGATTACCAGACCACCCGATTGTCCCTGAAGGCGCACCCAATGGCCTTCTTACGCAAAAGCATGACCAAGCAAGGGTACACAACGACCAAATCACTTGACCACATGCGAAACGGCCAACGAGTAAAGCTGGCTGGCATTGTTCTGATCCGTCAACGCCCGGGTAGTGCAAAAGGAGTGTGCTTCATAACCGTAGAAGACGAACTTGGGGTCGCTAATTTAGTGATTTGGCCAAAGATGATGGAGGCATTCCGCAAAGTAATCATGAACGCGCGCGTGATTGATGTGACTGGTATCGTGCAACGCGCAGATGGCGTAATCCACTTGGTCGCCCACCACTTAGAAGATCGAAGCGATGCACTAGACCGCTTGTCTGATGACACAATCGTTACGACACTTGCCCACGCTGACGAGATCAAAAAAGCGCTACCTAGCCCGCCACATGGTCATCCACGTGACGCGTGTGTCATCCCCAAATCACGCGATTTTCACTAACGGCCATTTACAGCTTTCCAGCCATCGAAACCAACCAAGCACACCAGATCAATGGATGCGCACCCCTTGCCCTTCAATCACCTTCTGGATGGCTTGGATATCAACACCTTCAAAAGCAACTTTGTTCTTTACAGACCACGCAGCCGCAACACCCGCCCCCTGGCCCTGCACCGCGCAGCACGCCATGTTTCGGGTCGCCGCGTGGGAAATACGATCTCCGCCTGTGGCCCGTCCTGCCACAATTAGGTTCTTCACGCCCTTTGGCAGCATCGAACGATAGGGAATATGCATGTACCGCCCCGTCGTCGGCAAAATCAAAATACCGTAGCCATCGATGAACTCCGGATAGATGCCGATGCTGTCCTCAAATCTGGCCTGTCCGCGCACATCTTGTTCGGTCATATTATACACCGCATCAATTTTGCGCGTGTCGCGAATGCCGATCGACATTCCAAAGTTCCGCAGCCGCACGCCATCACAACCCGGTGTATACTGGCGAAGCGCGTCAATCGCGTGCATCGCCTGTTTGCGGCCCTCGATTTCGAACTGTGTCATGCTGTCGGGGTCCGTGCCATCGCAACCCGCCAGATGAATAAGGTTCATGTAGGTCATCTCACCACTGTCGTGCACCGCGCCCCACGTGCCACCAATCGTGTTCAAATGCGCAGGGATGACACCGTCGCGGATTGCCTGCTCAAACGGCTTACCCAAGAAGGGGGAAAACATCGTGTCTTCTTTGCCGTCCGTTTCAACTTCCCACTCGCCCGAGGACCAGTCTTTATAGGTCTGCGGATTACTGCGGACGCCCTCCATAAACTTGGCCTTATCCACACCAGCCAAATGGAACATGACGCTGGCGGCCTGCATCTCTTCGACGGGTGTTTTTACCGTTGCGCAGCCCGCTCGGGCCGCAACGTCAGCGTCGCCTGTGGCATCAATAATGCGCTTGGCCAATATCGCTTCACGCCCCGCTTTTGATTCCACAATCACCCCTGAAACAGCGCCATCGGTTATGATGGGCGCTACAAACTGCCGGTGCAGCATCGGGTAAATACCTGCCTCCTCAACAAGGCGATCAGCGACCAGCTTAAACCCCTCGCTGTCTAACTCATAGCTCAGCGATTGGCTTTCAGGCACAGCAGCACCCATTGCTTTGGCGCGCTCTTCAAACTCGCGACCGATACCGTTCGCTTCTACGGTTTGCTCGTGGCGGTACCACGCAAACCCTTCGACGCCGACGACAGTAATGTTGCCACCAAAACAGCCAAAGCGCTCCAACAAGGTCACTTCTACACCGCATCTTGCAGCCGCAAGCGCCGCGGCCAAACCGGCGGGGCCAGAGCCGACAACAAGCACGTCCGTTTTGTGAACCACAGGGGTTTCACGCGCCGGTTCCAAAATTGAGGTCAAAGACATCACGCCTCCCGCATCAGCCTTTAGTTTCTTTCAACCGCTACGGTACCGCGGGCACACACAGGCGCAATGAATTTTTACCCCTACATATGATCAGCACACTATCCTTGCCGCCGTTTCTCACCAAGCATCAGCATTGCAGGTGTCACCACGAGGGTGAGCACAGTTGCAACGACCAACCCGCCCGCAATCGCCGATGACAGCTCGGTCCACCACTGCGTCGATGGTGCGCCATACACGATCTCTCGGGTGAAGAAATTCAGGTTCAGCCCGATCACCATTGGCATCAACCCCAAGGCAGTCGTCACCGAGGTCAAAATAACCGGCCGTAAACGCTGTGCGCCCGTCCGCAATGCCGCCTCCAAAGGCGATTGGCCCAGCTTTTTGAGGTCATTATATGTGTCGATCAAAACAATATTGTTGTTCACGACGATCCCCGCCAAAGCGATCACGCCGATACCGCCCATGACAACGCCAAACGGACGCCCCGTGATGATCAGCCCAAGCAGCACCCCGGCGATTGAGAAAATAATTGCTGACATGACAACAAAGGCTTGGAAGAAATTGTTGAACTGCAGCACCAGAATGACAAACATCAAGAAGATTGCAGCAGCGAACGCAGACGCGAGAAAGATCATGCTTTCTTGTTGGTCTTCTGCCTCACCAGCAAAACTGAACTCAACACCGTCGGGCAATTCTGCCTCTGCCAATGCGGTCGTCAGGGCAATCACTTGATCATTCACCAAAAAGCCCGGCGCCACGTTTGCCTCAATGCTTGTCACCCGCTTTTCATCGATACGGCGGATGACGCCCGTGCGATCAGACGGCGCAAAAGTAACAAAGTTTGCAATTGGCACCAACCCTGAAGACGTGGGCACGCGCAAACTACCAAGCTCCGACAAAGACCTGTCTTCACGCGGAAAACGCACGCGAATATCAAGTGAGCCGTCGATGTCATCAGGCCGGTAGTCGGCAACAGTGATCCCTTGGGTAAGCAGTTGCACCGCTTGCCCCAAAAGACTGACATCTGCCCCAAACCGTGCAGCCTCAGCGCGATTAACAAGGATGGAAACCTCCACACCCGGCACGGGCCGCGTATCAGTGACGTCCGTAAAGCCACCGAGTTTGTCCATGATGTCACGAATTTGCTGGACAGCTTTACCCTGAACATCCGGATTGCGGGCGGTAATCTGCAAGTTCACGGGCTTGCCCGCAGTAGGGCCGCCACTTTCTGTCTGCACCTGCACATCGATACCCGCAATATCAGCAACGCTTTCGCGGATATCCACACCAATTTGCGCAGCCGTGCGCCGCGTATCCCACGGTGTGAGTTCAAGTTGTAGCGTTCCGATTGTTTCCTCATCCCCTTGACCCGCCGACATCATCGAGCGCGCGTAAATGCTGGCAATCTCATCATATCCAAGCAAGCGGTCTTCCACAGCACGCACCAAAGCATCCCGCTCAAAAATAGAAAAGTTATCCCGTGCGCGCACCTGTACTTGCATGAAATCAGGCTCAACTGACGGGAAGAAACTGATCCCGCGCCCGAACTGACCGTAGGCCCCGAAAGCCCCCAGCAAGAGAGCAACTGCCAACAACAGCGTAGCCGTTGGCCGCAATATGGCCCATTCCAGCACGCGCACATAGGCACCTGTAAAGCCGCTCATATTGCGCGGATCACCCACTTCGGCGGCATGCAAAGCCGCCTTGGCTTTGGCGGTCTGTGGCTGACGTTTGCCGATCAGCCCACCGACGACCGGAATGAAAATCAACGCCATAAAAAGCGATGCGAAAAGCGTAAGGATCACAGTGATCGGCAAAAACTTCATGAATTCGCCCACCATGCCGGTCCAGAAAAGAAGTGGAAAAAAGACAGAAAGTGTAGTGGCCGTTGAGGCAATGATCGGCCACGCCATGCGCTTGGCCGCAAAGGAATATGCCTCAGGTGCGCTTGCCCCTTCTTGCAGTTTCCGGTCCGCTAATTCGGTCGTGACGATCGCACCATCTACCAGCATCCCCACCACCAAGATCAGTGAGAACAGCACAACGATGTTCATCGTGTAATCCATACTCCACAGCGCAATTACACCCGCCAAAAACGCACCAGGAATTGCAAGCCCCACCAAAATTGACGACCTGAACCCCAACGCAAGAACGATCACAATCATGACCAAAATCACGGCAGCAATCACATTGGCTTCCAGATCACTCAGCATGTCTTTCACCTGCTTGGATTGATCTTGAAGGTAAGTCACTTCGATGCTGTCGGGCCACTCAACGCGCAAGGTTTCAACAATTGCGCGGACCTGTGCGACTGTATCGATGATGTTCGCGCCTGAGCGTTTTGTCACCTCCAGCGCAAGCGCGGGCTGGCCGTTGATGCGCGCAAACGAATTGGGGTCCTCAAACGTGCGGCGGATCGTGGCCACATCCCCAAACGTAACAACTGCGTCACCACGCACTTTGACGGGCATGGCCATTACGTCTTCCAGATCCTCGATAAGACCGGGAACCTTCAGCACGATGCGCCCGGAACCCGTTTCAATTGCACCCGCCGCGATCAGCCTGTTGTTGCGTTGTATCTGCCCGATCAGCTCGTCAAATGACAGGTTATAAGTTTGGAAAACCGTCGGGTCGATCAGCACCTCAAGAAACTCAAAACGCTGCCCGCCGATCTCTGCCTCGAGAACACCTTCAAGGCCTTCGATTTCTTCCTGCAGAGTTTCCGCAAGAGAGTTCAAAGTACGTTCTGGCACAGGCCCTGAGATGATCGTGGTGATGATCGGGAACAGAGCCGTGTTGATCTCTGTAATTGTGATGTCGCGTGCATCCGTGGGCAGATCACTCTGGGCCCGATCCGCCGCCTCGCGCACCTTATCAAGCGCCTCATCGTTATCACCACCGGGCGTGAACTCAAGCTGGATCGAGGCAAAGCCTTCGGTCGCATCCGAACTCATCCGGTCCAACCCTTCGATTGATCCAAACTCGGCCTCCATCGGCTCAAGAAGCAACCGCTCAGCATCACTGGGACTTATGCCATCGAGACCTGTTGAGACATAAAACAAAGGCAGTGGCACCTCTGGATTGGACTCTTTGGGAATTGAAACATACGCGAACGCTCCAACGGCCAGCACCATGACAAGCGCCATAACCACAACGCGCGAGCGCGAGAAAGCTGCATCAATCAAGCTGTTCATTGCGCGGCACCTTCAACGCTTGGGGCAACCAATTCACCCTCATTTACAAACCCCTGCCCCACCGTGATCAGCTGTACCTCGTCAGGTAATCCGGTGACCCAAATGCCGTCGATCTGCGCCTTGACGATGCGCACAGGAAAGAACGCAACCACGTCATCGTCATTGACCGTTTTGACCCCAAGGTTGCCGGCCGTGTCCAAAGAAACGATCGACGGTGACATGAAATGAGCAGTGACCTCGCCCGTTGGAATAACGATTTCGGCTGAAATACCTGCGGGGATCTCGCCGCCCTCATTGGCAACTTCGACCTCGGTCAAGAACGTCCGTGTTTCTGCAGCAGCAGACGTGCCCACAAAAGTAACAACGCCTTCACGCTCTTCGCCCGTGATGAAGCGGACTGTCGCAGCTTGCCCAACCTGCAGTCGGGTCAGCGCCTGCTGAGGTACTTGGATCGCAACTGTCAGTGGCGTAATATCAACCAATCGCCCAACGTCTGATCCGGCCGAAACATATTCACCAGCATCAACATCAAGGGCCTCGATACGCCCGTCAAACGGCGCTTTGATGTTCAACGCTTCGGCCGCTTGCTCTACAGCTATGACCTGCGCCTGTGCGGCAGCCAACGTTGCACGCGCTTGCGTGACACGGTCTTGGGTCGCCACGCCGCGCTTCAAAAGGGCCTGCGCATTTTCAAACTCACGCTCGGCGCGGATCAACTCTTCTCCGGCGCGCTTTGCATCCGCGTTGTTATTTGAAGGATCGAACTGCGCAATGATGTCACCGGCGCGCACGTCCTGCCCTTTTGAAACCAACACTGCTGCCACATCACCGGATGTTTCCGCACGAAACACTGTATCGCGGTCCGGAAGCGCTTGGCCTTCGGCTTGGAAAAACTGCTGAACAGTTTGCGCTTGGGACGCAGAAACCGCGACAGCCACAGGTTTGGGGTCTTGGCGGGCAACACGCGGTTCTCCTGTCTGCGATGGAATTACAAAACCGCTACCCATCCAGCCGACAATCAACAAAACCAAAACACCCGCTATCCACGTAGAGCGGGACGCACCGGGGTCTGAGTTGAACTCAAGACCTGTGTGATCTGGCGTTTCAGGTGCCGCATCCTCACCGCCTTGGCTTTGGTCCACTACCACATCTGCCTCATCCACTGTTTCAGCTTTTGTTGATTTTGATTTTTTAGGGGAACTCTTGGAACTCATCTGATGCATCCTTTGGGACGGGTAAGTGGACGAAAGCGGCGTGGCCAGCTTAGGTATTTTGTTTTGAATTAAGATCGGTGATCGCGTTGCCCGCAGCCGTATCGAGCGAGCCGTAAAACTCGGCGTAGGCTTGCAATCGCGCTTTGGCCTCAGCGTTCTGGGGAAGCGCATCAATCGTATCTTGCACCTCTGCACGGGCCGCACGCGTACGCTTTTGAACGCCCTCAAGCATGGTCGCATAGGGGTTTGAGGCCAGCTGAAAGTAATCTTGTCGGTCGCCGGCTTTGGCAACACGTTTGATCAGACCGCGCTCTTCAAGCAGTTTGATGCTTCCACTGATACTGCCGCGACTGACCTGCAAACTGCTGGCAAGCTCGCCAAAAGACACAGCCTCACCATCAAAGATGAGCAACCCAAAAACGCGGCCGGCGATGCGGGGCAAACCTTCTGCTTGGGTAATCAAGCCAATCTTTTCGATGAACTCAGCCCGTGTTTGGGATAAGTTTGTAGCCTCGGTCATGTGTGTCTCCAATTCATTCGAGCGTCTATGTAGCCATATTTTCGTGGCGTCAACTTTGTTCAGTTAAAACTGAATAGACCTTACGTGAGGTAATTTAGCTAGTTTCCTAAAAAGCCATCCAATGCCGTAGACAGGCTGTCATCCAAAAGCAGTGTCATGCGAAGATACGCCCCTTCTTGGTACATCTCGGATTGACCGCTGACATGCCCACGGCTGTGATTGTACCCGACCGCCACCATTGTACCGGCCGTAGGCGTGAACCCAATTTCGCCACCAAGCCCGCGTGTGCTGTTGCCTGCATCGTCAAACAAATACGCGCCGTTCAGACCCAGTTGAAACCGGTCTTTCCACACGTCCACCGCAACGCCAGCCTGCGCCAACTGTGTTCTTGCCTTCAGGGTTGGCGCACCGTCTGCCTCAATACGCTGATGACGACCTGCAAATTTACCGTTCAAGCGAACATCATCCGTCGCCTCAAACGATGCATCTACGGAATAGAGATGGGTTTGGCTGCGCTCATCACGGTCCTCAATGCGCGCTTCGTACCAGGCCAAAACCTCCAAGCGCGGGTCCTGCAACGGGCGATAAGCCGCGCCGATCCGCGTGCGATAGCGTGAGAACCGCTCGTCGTTTCGGGTGTCAAGCGCCAAGCGGCTTCGGGCGAGCACTGCCAAATCAGGAATAACCTGCGCAGCAAGGCCAACGCTTGCGTAGTGCGTGCGGCCAGTCTCTTCCCAAGTGGTATCAAAATCAGCATCGCCCACATAGCGGTCCGCAAAATCCGCCCAATCAACACCAACAGCAAGGCTTGTCAGGGCGTCCTCGCCGGTATCCAGCTTACGAGAGTGCTCAAAGCCAGCATGGACGCGAAAGTGCTCATCAAACTGCCATGCCATATCGATGTTTTGTGAGGCGGTCTCATCTGTATCGGACGCGGCTTTACTCACCTCGGTCGATCCTGAAAGCCATTCTGTTACCTGATATTCGCCACCGATACGCATACGGGTGGAAAGTCCTTCAGCTTCGAATGACAGCTCTGCTTCTTCATATGTGCGCCCACCCCCTTCAAGATCGCGGTAGACACCGAAAACCACTTCCGCATCACGCGTCGCATTGCCCGCGACAGGCAGCTTCACTGTCGCCTCGGCCCGCGTGCCCGGTTGGTCCTTCGGCGTCCAAGCACCGCCTAAGATAACCGCCGCCGCGTTCTCGGTCCGGTCTGTGCGAACGTCGCGCGATACCTGCGCGCCAAATGTTGCAACAAAGCTGTCGTTAATGCGGCGGTCATAAAGGGTTTCAAGCGCCAACTTTTCAGTATCGCTTACGGTGTCGCGGTTATATTTCGCCTCAAAATCTACTACCTCTGTTGCGCTTAGCTTCTGCCCAAAAGACAACCGAACCTGCGTGGTTCCAGCCCGCAAAACCCCGCTGCCGGCCGCAAAATCGCGTGTTGCGTGAAGGGCCTCAAATGACAGATCGCGCGTCTGATCCGTCAACTCATAGGTAAGGCGCGCCGCGTTCCCGCTGCGCCCTGCGCCGTTCTCGCTTTGGGCAAGCTCTGTTTCCCACAGACCGCCATTTTCACGTTTTTGGGCTACATAAGCCGCGCGCAAACGTTGCCGTGTTTCGGTATCAGCAGCACCATCGGAGTTGAAAATCCGCGCGCCAATTTCTGTATTCTCGCTTAGCGCATAAGACGCTTCAGCCCCGTAAAGCCAGTACTGCGATGCACCCTCAGTACGAACTTCATAGCTCACACGGGCAGATATAGGATTACCATCAATATCAAATTGGCCGAGTGCTGCATCAAAAGTGATCGTGTCCGCAAAGTAGTTCAGCAGGTAATCTGTACCGCGGCGCAAAGGCGTTTGAGAAAGAATATCTCCGCCGTCGGCATCGCGCACAATAACCTCTACCCGCTCGGACCCTGCAACATAGCCGTCCAGTTCAAGATCATAGGGCCCTGAAACACCACGCCCAGCAATCTCAACGATCTGTTGGGTTTGATCTGTGCGCACTGCAAAAGTTGACAGCGACAGGCGATCGTTTTGCCAGAATGCCTCCGCGCCCGTTGCAACACGACGCTCACCGCCCAACTTGAATGCGTTTGATTTTGGCTCAACCGAGATGTCGCCATAAAGCGCATAGGCTCTACCTCGCTCAACTTTTACGAATAAATTATCTGACGATTGCGCATCAAAACCTGTTTCAGAGGCGTCCCCGTAAATGGGGTAATGCGCGTCACTGTCGATATCGCGGAACAACTGATCCGTACCATCGTCATCTGACGCATAGCGCAGCGTAACCAACGCCGAACCCGCAACAGCCCCCTTAAAATACACAGAGCCATTAAGACCCGTTTTGGTGTCTTCAAGTGGACTAAAGCGCCCTTCAGGTAGGACTACACCGCTTGCCGCGCCACCAAAGGCAACTGTGCCTTCGATAATGCCCACCAAGGTTTGCTCATCCAAATTCGGTGTAAATGTAATCGCAGCTTGCCCGCGCCCAAACGCGCTGGTGACTGTGATCATGTCAACGCCAGAGGCTTGGGGCGGGATCAACCCAACCGTCACTTCACCCCCTTCGACATAGGTCTGCACACCGGGGGTTTCAGGGCGTATATCAGCCACATTCCAACCAGATCGATCAGCCGCCAAAGTGATGACTGCAGATGACGGCACAACGACGCCTGCGGCATCAAGAATTTGAACCTTAACAGGAACCACACCACTCGGGTCTGCGGTTGCGACTGCGGGCAGTGTAACACTGAGCTTGGCAGGTTCGCCCGGTGCAAAAACCGAAACCGATTGGCGCAGGCGTTCAATGCCAAAACCATCGCGCCCGACCATTGTCAGCGTGTTTGAACCCGCACGAAAATCAACCGCAACGAACTCGATAATCTGAACATTACGCTTTCGCGAGATCACCTGCTCACCAATGCGGTCAGCGCCCAACGGGGCATCATTCAGCATGAGTGAAACTGCCAAATCAGCGGGGGCTTTTACTCTGAACGTATGAACCCGCGAGGCCAACGCGCCCTCATCTGTCAAATTCAAAAATGCAGGTACTGCTGCCTCAGTCATAACCAAATCGGCCAAGGATTGGCGCGTGGGTGGGACAGAATTAGCCACGGTTCGGGCGCTGGCCTTAGCGTCTACATCACCGATAATTTGCGTTGTCGTTGCAACGCCTGCGGCATCACGGGTGGACACAGCCTGCGCGCCCAGCACCAAAGATTTTGCACCCCCTGCTTTGTTCGAGCTGTCAAACACAGCGCGACGATCAGAAACTGATTTCAGATTTGCTTCAGTACACGCGCCTGCGGCAAAGTTCTCGGCCCGCATCTCGCCACGGCGTAGCGGCACAATCCGTGATCCCCCGCGGCGCAAGTCATTCGTGCGCGTTGCGTTGATACGCACACCCGTAGGCAATGTGCGGCGTTGAACTTGCAACGCGTGTGTTACGGGGCGCAGGCCACGAATTGAATATTTGCCGTTGAGATCAGTAACAACAAAAAGGCCGTCTTGGGTCACCAACCGAACACCCGGGATGCCCGGCTCGCCCGCGCTGCCACGCAGGCCGTTTCCATCGCAATCCATGAACACGGATCCAACAATCGTGCCTTTGCGCGTAAACACACCACCCGAGTTATCAAGCTTTACCACCGACACTGATACAGGCGTCTGACGCAATGTGCCCGCAGCTGCTTGGCGCCCAGACAAAAGCGCCGCGTTTTCCAGATCACCCTCCTGCGCGGCCGCTGTGACCCGCGTCAGATAGCTCAACTCATGTTCAGACACGGGCGGCAAGTCACCCAACTCGAACGTCAAAACACCGTCAGGCGACACAGCAGCGTCTGCAATCACCGCACCGTTCAACCGCGCAGAGCCCGCAACAAACCCAAGACCAAAAGACGGTGTGTCCACAACCTGCGCTGCAATCAATGCTTGGTACATGTTGTTATTCAGATCGATCGTGTACTTCAGGAACTCTCCTGCCGCGACAACATCACGCGCCGCAGTTTTGCTAAGCACCAGAGGGGTTGGGTAATATGGATCAATTGGAAGATCAGTGACCCGAACCGTGCCACCGCCATGATCAAATGCAGCCCCCCGCCCAGCACCCGTAACTGTCCGCTCATAGCCAGGCAACGCGTCGCGCACCGTTGGAAAACTCCAACGCGGTGCATCTGCAAGATCAAATATGTAACGACCCGCAGGGATGTCCTCAAAAATGAACAGGCCCAACTCATCGCTTTCAACGCGTGCAACTTCACGTTCAGTTTGCGCATCCAACAGTACAATCGTGATGCCGCTTAGGGGGGTGTTATCCATGGCATTGAACACAGTCCGTGAGCCGCCAATTTCCAACTCGGCTGTAAGGCTTTGACCATCACACGTAGCACTGGCCGCCAACGTATCGCCCCCGCGTACAGCCATAACACCATCGCCCGAAACGGGGCTTGTCATCTGCATCAAAGAAAGCGGCGCCGTTGTGAACAATGCGGTGTTCGCACCGGTCTCACGTGCGATGACTGTCTCGGCATCGCCGTTTCGACTGTTCACAACCGTGACCTCAAACGTATCCACTTCAAAGCTGGTGTTGCAGGCGCCGGACCACACGGTGATTTGAGTGTCCTCACCCAACTCACCGTATTCAGCCTCTGCACCAGTCTCTGGGTCGATGAACAGCATCCGCGCCTCTGCGCCTGATGACACAGTTGTAGAGACTGTGTTGGACTGTTGTGAGACCGTCTGGCCCGAGCGCACCACAAAAGTCTGCGCTGTATTAGACACGCGAAACGTTCCGTAGCCGTCGCTGCTTGCAACAGAAAAACTCACATCTTCAGAACGCCCTACGGCAAAGTCGCCTTCCGCAAAGAAAGCAATCTGATCAATCTGGTTCTGATCAGAGGGACGCTGGGTCACATATGTATGAGGACCGGCACCGCGCAGGTGAAACAGGGCGTCCATGCCCGCCGCGTACTGCACTTCATCAAACGAGGTGTTGAGCGGGATTGCATCATTAAGCAACACACCCGTAGCTGGGGCACCGTCGATGGTAATTGGGCTCCCATCGATCTCTGCGTAGCCACTGATCGGCTCGTTCGAATTATTACGAAGGCGTAAAGTGTAATCGAGGTACGTGGCACCATCATTTTCACGGACGTTTTGGAGTTTCTCCAACTCAAGTGCCGCATCCACAAGCGTCAGCGTACTGGTCACACTGGCGGTCATACCTTCGGGTGCTGCGGCCATCAGCGTTGCACGTGCTGACTGCCCAGCAGTTGCGTCTGGGGCGACTTGGAACGCAAAGATAAAGCTGGCCTGCTCGCCTTCCGGCAACATCATTTCTGCCCCATCGGCGATCTGCGGCTCTTGCGGGTCAATGATACCGTTCTCGTTCACATCACGGTACAGGCGTCCTTGCTCAATGGCGGCCACGTCACCAGAAAGACTGAGGGATGTTGTCATGTTGAGATCGGCGTTGCCTGTGTTGCGCAGCTGAAAGAAGAACTGATCCATCGCGCCGCGTGACAGCATTAGGTCAACCTCACCGCTCATATCCATCCCCATCACAGCGCTTACACGCGCCTCAACGGCGTTTGAGCTAACTGTTTCACGCACGCCGATAGCGGGATTGAAGTATGTGGCCTCGGCTACGTTGCGGATAAGGCTATCTGGCGAAACCTGTTGTGCTTTAATCGGTGCAGCCATGGCCAGCATCACAAACAAAACCGCGCAAAACAGAAGACCCGCATCACGGAACACGACCGATGACATGTGGCAGGAAGCGACGCGTAGGGCAGCACCTTGCCCCGCACCGCGAATGAAGTTTTGTGTCGTGCCGGCCATCGTGTCATCCCCAGATATTTACGGGGCACAGCCATGAAACAACTTGGGGCGCCCGTTCTCGTGAACGAAGATGGCAGAAGCGTTAGCGCGCCATGATACCGCGAAGGCATATCTTTGCCGCGCAATCAGACATGCACCTACCCGAAGGGATAGAGGTACTTGCCGCGGACATAAAAATGCCCCCGTAAGTTGAACCTACGGGGGCAGTACTCGCCGACTATGAGGGGATTAATTTGCGTCGACGAGAACACTGAACTCAAGCGAGGCTGAGCTACCGGGGAGCACCTGACTGTATTGGCCAGTGATGCTATCTGCTGAAATTGTTGGGGTGCCTGAAGGCTCCATTGAGGCGTCACAATCGCCCGAACACTGGGTGATCGAAGTGTACGCAGGTGCAGCATCAAAGATTTCGACGTCAGTGGCCGTGAAGGCACCAGTGTTTTGCGCTACGATTTTATAGCGAATGCATTGGCCTGGTTCGACATCAAGGCGCGCTTTGGTGAAGGTCCCGCCGGCACCTGCGTTGTCATCACAAGTGGCGTCAACGTATTGGGTTTTCTCCAACGTCACATCACCAGTGACGATGGTAATTGTATCTTCGAGCGTGTTGTTTTCCGTGTTCACATCACTACCGGAACCACCGTTTAGCGTGCTGCCCAAAGACAAAGTCGCAACTTCAGACACACCCGTTGTTGCAGCAGACGGGCTTTGCACACGGTAGATCACTGTCATGCTTTCACCCGCAGCCAGACCCGATGGCAGATCATCAAAGTTATCAATGACAAGGTCGTCTGCATCGATCGCACCATCGTCGTTCACATCGCGGTAGATCGCGCCCGAGAAGTTATCCAACCCATCTTCCGAGATTGTCCCTGACGTAATGGTCACGTTGCCGTAGTTGGTGATGGTGTGAAGGATATCGACAACACCCCCCGGTGAGGCCTGAACCGCTTGGTCAGAGGCAATACCAACGTCATACATCTGCCGAATACGGATGGCGTTCACGATGCGGTCAGATTGCCCTGACACTGCGCTTTGGACCTGCACATCAACCGGCGTGTCACCGGGTGCGGCATCTGCGGCGGGGGTGACAGTTACCGTGAAGGTCGCCGTTGCATCTTTTGCCACGGTGCCAGTGTTTGTCACGATCGAGCCTTCGGCATTGCGGAACTCTACTGTCCAGCCGTCTGGTAGGTCCTGTGCCAGCGAGATGTTGTAGCTGTCTGATGATCCGCCATTGTTTTCAACGTTCATCTCAAACGTGTAGGCATCCCCTGGGGTAAGACCTTCGCTGGTCACCCATGGATCACTTCCATCAGTTGGCGCAGCACCGTCCCCCTCACGCCCAGAAACTGAATTCTCAAGATCAACACTTGCCGCCAAAACAGCGCCGTTAAATGCCGCCAAAGCTTCGTCTGTAACGCCTGACGCGTCTGAGCGCGTTTGCAGATACACCTCGTAATTAGCGGTGGTAGTGCTTGCCGCAACGGGCGCCGCGTCACTTGGCAATGTCGCAAGCAAACGTACTTTCGCGCTTTCCCCGATAGCAAGTGGTCCCACGGGGCCAATGATGGGCGTCTTACCGTCAGTGCTTACAATCCGAAACGTGGTGCCTTCCGGGTAGGTGTTGCGGACGTCATCAAGCACCGAGACAGAAAGGCTATCAGCCTCGTTTGAGGTATTGGTAATGACAAACTCATGCTCGATCACACCGCCTTGGTACACGGATGTGTTTTCAGTCACTGTGTCATTTACGGCGTCATCATCAGTGGCTGAACGAACGGTGCCATCAGGTGATTGATCCGAAATATCCACACTAAAGTTTGCATCCACAGTCACCGTCGCGGTGTTGGAAGCAGGGAAAGCGTTACCATCCACACTTTGCTGGGCCGTGTTGCTGATCACGCCAGCATCTGCATCAGACGTGATACGCGCCTGGAATGTCACGCTGCCAGACCGCCCCGAGGGGACACTGTCAATTGTGAAATCAACCGTATCCGAGCCGTTGAAATTCCACGCAATCGTGTTGCTGCTGCCGTTGGTGGCGTCCGTATCTGAGAAGCCGTTGGTTTCATCAAGCGCACCTGACGCGTCTGACCAAACTGCTGAGCCAGCCACATACTGCAGCTCATCGCCCAGCACGTCTTCGACTTTGTAGTTGTTCGCCGCAACAAGACCTGTGCTTGAATATGTCAGCGTCACAGTGACCAAATCGCCTGCATCAATGCGCGTGTTGGCATTCGTGTCATCGGCAACCATCGACTTCACCAGATCAATAATGGCACCGCTTGAAACCGTGAGTGTGTCCGTGTTGGTCGCCAGCGTCGTACCATCAAGCGCAGAGGTCGCCGTCACTGTCATATCGTCAGTGCCTGTGGCCGCTGAACCTGCCGTTGCCTCAATGATTAGGCCAAATTGCTCACCTGGAGCCAACAGTGGCGTTTGGGTAATCGGCGTTGCACTGTCGGCCACGCCGTCCATGTTAGCATCGGGATAGAACACCAGCGATTGTGCGTTAAAGGCGCCTGTGTCTTGCTCGACGACACTAAGGGTAAACGCATCAGCGCCGTTCCCTTCGTTGGTCACGATATGCGGCAGAAAGGCTTTGCCGCCTGGCGCAATGTTTTCGCTGTTATCTGACGTTAGCGTGACACCAGCCACCTGACGCACAATAGTCTCAACAGTGTTGGAGGTGATCGTAATAATATCGCCGGCCGCGTTTTCATAGGTCGCAACTGCTTGGTTGCCGATCACAGATCCTGCTTGCGGGGCCGCAAGGGCCGGTGTTGCTGCGAAACTTGTCAGCAGGGCTGTGGTGCCGAAGGCTTTGATGAAAGTGCATTTACGTGTCATGGGATTTTACCTTGTCGTCTAAAGAAAATGGGATGGGGAAAGCCGCTTAATCGACCAGCACACGGTAACCGTTCAGCACGGTTGCATCGGCTTCGAGCGGATCAGATAGGGTCCAGCGGACTGCTGTAATTTCGTCTTGCGGCAAAGGTTCTTCACGCAAAGACCCATCATCGCCAACAACCCAGCGCAGCGCAGGCAACGTTGACCACTCAAGGCCCTCTGCTTGCGGGTTCAACTCAGCCTGCACTTCAAAGCGTGCATCAATTGAACTGAAGAAGGCATCTTGCTGTAATGTGACACCAACCGGCACAGGTGCGCTGATCACAAGACCACGCAAATCGTCTTGGGTCGTGTTTTTGTGGCTGAGCGCGTATTGAATGGTCTCGCCGGGTGCAACGCTTTGGCGAGAAACAAGCTGCTCTGCACCATCGCTGCCAAGCTCTACCACTTGGAATGAAAAGGTACTCTCAAGGGTTTGCGCAGACGCGATCCCACCTATGCCAAATGCGATGAGCGCGACACACAACCCAGTTTGAATTTTCGGCCTCGAAACAAAGTGAGAGTAGAGCATGTTATTTTTCCTTTGGTGTCGGGCGGGCCGAGTTGCAAACATCGCACCGAGAACTACGATGCCTGCACACCATGTCCGTTCAGAAAAACAAATTCGGGGCACCTATCGGCGGATAAAGCCGTTCTGACAGGTCGCTCTCTATCCTTTGGGATAGCCTGTGATGCCGCGGCGCAAACAAACAAAAACGCGCGCACCCCGACAGGTACGCGCGCCTCAATACGTCACAATAACGAAGGTTTATGAGTTAGATAAAGCCTGCGTCGCGGGCGATCATCGCAGCATCGGTGCGGTTTTTTGCATCAAGCTTACGGCACAGCGTTTTCACATGCAGCTTGATGGTTGGCTCCTGCAGGTCCAGATCAATAGCTATCTCTTTGTTTGATTTTGCTGCCAACACGCCGCGTAAAACCTGACGTTCGCGCTCTGACAGAGCCTTTTCAAAATCTGTCTCAGGCGCATCACTTTTGCCCGCCATAAAGTCTGCTGGGGCAAAGACTTCACCCATGGCCATGAACTTCACCGCGTTGACCAAGCTTTTCGCGGGCATGGTTTTGGGCAAGAAACCCGCGGCCCCAAGATCCAGAGCTTGCTGCGCAATCAACCGTGTTCCAGTACCCGAAATCAATCCAACGGGGTTACCGCCGCTCAGCTTGAGCGCTTGTTTCAGACCCTCAAGTCCCCGCATCCCGGGCATGGTATAATCAAGAAGGACCAGATCAAATGGCCCATGAAGCTTCATCTGCTTTAACGCGTCCTCAAGTGTACCGGCCTGAACAACTTGCCCCGTGCCATCGGACTCTAGGAACATAGAAATCGTATCTCGGACCAACTCATGATCATCAGCAACTAAAATTCTCAGACCCATGGGCTCATCCTTTTCGCAAGTACACCGCATGCGGCTAAGGGCAGAAAAAGTAGCAAATTGACCTTAACGTCAAGCATTGCCCTTGGGGACGTTACGGCACAAACACTTCGCCTAAGAAAAGGACGCATTTACCATATAAATAGCTGATATCTATTGATACTTACTCATATCGAACGCGTTAATTTATGCGAAAAGTCCTGCAACCTATCCTTAAGGATAGGCGCCTATCCCGATACGCTGTCTCGCCCAATTTAGTCTCAAGGTAAGTGAAGCGGGAAAGGAACACTCAATGTTCAAAACTTCATTACTTACCCTTTGCCTTAGCCTGCTGATGTTCATCAGCGCCGCTCCAGCAGTGGTACAAGCCGAGACAACAAGCGTGGTCTTGTCAATCGAAAAAGGCGAGCGTGAGTACCGCTTAACCCTTGAAGACATCAAAGCCTTTACACCGGTCACATTTGAAACCGAGACGATCTGGACACATGGGGTCCAGAGTTTTGAAGGTGTACGCCTTAAGGATTTGCTCGATAGCATCAACATTTCAAGCGGTCAGTTACGCGCCATTGCCGTGAACGATTATGCGGTCGATATCCCTGTGGCCGATGCTGTTTCTGACGGGCCAATCATCGCATACAAGCAAAACGGATCAGAAATGAGCCGGCGTCGCAAAGGCCCGCTGTGGATTGTGTACCCTTACGACGACAAGAAAAGCTATCAGACTGAAACTGTCTACTCGCGCTCGATCTGGCAGCTTGATCGCTTGATTACCCAATAAAGAACGGCACCCCGCATGAGCTCACTCCCGCTATCCGTCGCTACCAAATTGTTCCGTTGGGCGTTTGGCACCATTTCGATTGCCATCAT
>Ga0209653_1001313_pt1 | contig 20261 bp, 16 predicted proteins | sample SaaInl6LU_22_DNA_FD_184644 | JGI IMG/M metagenome (GOLD analysis project Ga0209653, IMG submission 184644) | Marine microbial communities from expanding oxygen minimum zones in the Saanich Inlet - ESP_116LU_22_DNA (SPAdes) (version 2) | ecosystem: Environmental > Aquatic > Marine > Intertidal...
CTGTTTAAGCTAGACAAAGACTTCAATAAATTTGATTCGATTCCAATAGATTACCACAAACAAAAGGATAAGAAAAACTGGGAACAACCTTTAATCAAAGACAAAGAAGAACACAAATTGTATGTTTTATTTTTGAAAAATGGTTTTTACTACCTAAAACCGGTAGACTTAAATAATGGCTCTACTTATGTTTCTTTCAAGCTTGCCAATAAATATGTAGAAAATGTAAAAGTAGAAAATGGCTACGTGTATTACCTCTACAGACCGTTTGAATCTTCGCAAAAGAAATATTTGTACCGAGAAGTAATCAGAAGTAGTTAAAACTTAATTGAAACCCCTACTCTTACAGTAAACTCATTAGGAAAAGTTGTGGACTTTGAGTATACATTCTTTCGGTGTTCTACCAGAATCCGTGGATTCTCGGTGGTGTACGAAAACCTAGAAAATGAATATACACCGTAAGGTATATTTACGTCAAGCATCATATTTTTACTCAAGCGAAACGTAACTCTTGGTATAAACTGAAGTTGAAATGATTGATTTGAATATTTAGTGTGGAAAGAAGTGCTTGAATAGGCTGGATTTCGATCATAACTCAGGTTAACCTGCCCACCCAATCCTGCGTAAAATTTCACTTTTTGGTCAGGGTTCATTCCTCTACCTATTCTCGTGTTATAGCTATAATTTATTGTGGTTCTCAAGTTTTTTGAAAAGTCATTCAGTTGCACATTCACATCCTGGATTCCAATTTCATGAAAATCACCATACTCCTTCCCCCAGGCTAATGTAGGCGAAAATGTGCGCAACAAACTTATGAAATTTGAGGCGTTCTTTTCAAAAACAAAATCAGAATGGGTGAAGATTTTTACCGCCTTGAATTTGGGCGAAATAGTCTCTTGTTGTTGCGAAAAAGCGCAAGAAAACAGAATCAACATTCCCAATGTAGCACTATTTTTCTTCAGTAAACTCATTTTATTTTCTCAATTTGATTAAAACTAACTCTTAGAATATTGTTCACCAAGTAATTTAACTTTTTTAACAATTACTAAAATCTTACAGTCGCTCCCACTTTCAGTGAGAGTGCCCTTGGCAATGCTTCAAAATCATTGAATGTAGAAGTTTGTTGATTTACAGGTATTGTTGGGTCTTGCTCATTGGTTCGAATATTTTCGTAGGCGCAAAATTTATAGGGTAAACTTAAATCTAGTAAAATGTTGTTTCTTAATTCGTAAGTTACCCTGGGAATAATAATCCCATGAAAACGCAAGTATTTTCCTGAAGAAGCAAACCCTTGTGCAGAATTTCTAAAAATCTCTGAGTAGTTACTCTGGAAACTTCCTCCGAGTCCTCCTCCCACAAAAAACTGGAACTTGCTCACGCCCTCATCACTCATTCTATAATTGAAAGAATACTCGGCACCTGCGCTGTAATTTCTTGCTTGATTTCTACTAAAAAAATTTATGGACAACAGTTGAATCTCATGAAAGTTTTCTCCCTTTCCCCAGGCAATTGCGGGCGAAAACACTCCCAATTCTATGGTACGAGTACCAGCAGTTTGCCCTAATTCAAATTCGATATTTTTGTATAGTTTAAACTGAATGAATTTTCCGTTTTGACCGAAAGCTGCTTGCAACAACAAAGTGGTGAATAAGAGTAACAAGATTTTTTTCATAACACGAATGGTTTAATTAATCATTTAACTTAATAGTCTTTAAAGATATTGCAGAAAATCGAGATATACTTCTGTTTGACCGATTTTCATTTCTAAATTAATTGACAATTTCCAAACCTATTTACATTTATCCCTTTATCTTTGTTTTCAAATTCAAAAAAAAGCACTATTTCTGTGAAAACAACAACTATAAAAGAAGCCTTAACGATTTCCTCGTTGATAGGAGAAAAAGTAACCATTTGTGGCTGGGTAAGAACTTTCAGAAGCAATCGATTTATCGCCTTAAATGACGGATCCACGATTCATAATATTCAAGCGGTAGTGGAGTTTGAAGAAACAGAAGAGTCTGAATTAAAAAAAATAAATACGGGCGCAGCCATCGAGGTTTCTGGAAACATAGTAGAATCACAAGGAAAAGGACAGAAAGTAGAAATTCAAGTTACTGAATTCACTATTTTGGGAGAAGCTAATCCCGAAGAATATCCACTTCAGCCTAAGAAACACTCTTTGGAGTTTTTGAGAGAGAAGGCTCATTTGCGAATGAGAACCAATACATTTGGTGCAGTATTTAGATTGAGACACGCCATGTCTTTTGCAATTCATCAATATTTTCACAACAAAGGTTTTTACCAAATGCACACACCCATAATTACGGGAAGTGATGCTGAGGGTGCTGGCGAAATGTTTCGTGTTACGACTTTGGACCTAGACAATATTCCAAAAGGAGAGGACAAAAAAACAGACACATCCAAAGATTTTTTTGGGAAAGAAACAAACCTAACTGTTTCTGGGCAATTGGAAGCTGAACTTGGTGCCTTGGCACTTGGTAAGGTTTATACATTTGGACCTACATTTAGAGCCGAAAACTCTAACACCACGAGACACTTAGCGGAGTTTTGGATGATAGAGCCAGAAGTAGCTTTTGCCGATATTATCGACAACATGAATTTGGCCGAAGATTTCTTGCAGCATCTTGCACAATATGCGATTGACAACTGCATGGATGACCTGGAATTCTTGAACGAAAGAGAAATTGCTGAAGACAAATTAAAGCCTCAGATTGAGAGAAATGAATTAAACCTTATCGATCGGTTGAAATTTGTTACTGCTAATAACTTTGAACGAATTACGTACACCGAGGCGATTAAAATTCTAGAAAATTCAAAGCCTTACAAAAAGAAAAAATTCAATTACATGCCCGAATGGGGCAGTGACCTGCAGACTGAACACGAACGGTATTTGGTCGAAAAACATTTCAAAAAACCAGTTGTAATTTCGGATTATCCCGCGAGTTTCAAAGCGTTTTACATGAGACAAAACGAAGACGGAAAAACTGTTGCTGCCATGGATATTTTGTTTCCAGGTATCGGAGAAATTATTGGAGGATCACAGCGAGAAGAAAGGCTTGATGTATTGAAAGAAAAATGCAAAGAATTCAATATTCCGGAAGAGCACGTTTGGTGGTACCTCGAAACGAGAAAGTTTGGAACTTGTGTGCATTCTGGATTCGGATTAGGATTTGAAAGACTTGTTATGTTTGTTACCGGTATGACAAACATTAGAGATGTAATTCCTTTCCCGAGAGCTCCGAAAAACGCGGATTTTTAATCCTAGGAAAAGAATCAAAAGTAAAACCTCTTTGAAATGTCAAGGGGGTTTTTTTTGTGCTCATGAGGCAGATATTAAAATGGATATCCAATTCCGATATTAATTTGAGGAGTGTACAAACCAGGTAAATTGGAAGAATTATTGAGAGAGTTTACAAAAGTATTGTATTCATCCTTTGGCTGAAAAAACCATCTTTCTCCTTCTATCAAGCTCGGATTTTTTAGCGGATATGCAATATCCAGTCTTATCAAGAAAAAGCTCAAATCTACTCTTATTCCAAAACCGGCACCAATGGCGATTTCGCTTGCAAATTTGTTCACTTTGAAATCGGCACCCGGTCTCAGAGAGTCCTCATTCATCAACCAAATATTTCCTGCATCAACAAACAAGGCTCCGTCCAAAAAACCAAGTAAATCAAAACGATACTCCAAATTCCCTTCTATTAAGATCTCCCCTATTTTATCAAAAACGATGGCTGAATCTCGAAAAGAACCAGGGCCAAGAGATCTTGCCTTCCAAGCTCTTGTTTTGTCTGTTCCTCCAGCAAAGAAACTTTTTTCAAAAGGCAATGCAGCGCTCAAGTTTCGCATGGGAACTCCTACACCTCCAAGTACTCTAAACACCAAACTACTTTTTTCGTTAATTCGATTGTAAACTCTCAAATCATGCTGAGTTTTTACATATTGAGCAAACTGTATCCCTAGTATTTTGTATGCATCAATTGCAGGGTCTTTTTCTTGATTGGTGAGTGTGTAGAATGTACTTAGCAAGTTTCCAGCGCTCTCCACCGAACCATCGTAATACAAGGTTGTTCTTTTCTTAGATTTAGCGGTGGGAGAATTGTACACAAACCGGTAACGAGCAGCCGAAATAATGTGATTTTGAAAGCTCGCAGCCAACAGTTTATCATTCAAGCTGCTAATTCTATTCTCGAACTCTTCTGATTTTACAACCTCAACCGCACTAAATGCAATTGGCTCCAACAAATGAGAGAACTTTCCTTTCACGTTCCAAGAATATCCGTAAGACAATTCCTGAATTCCTCTTTCGAAATCTAATTGAATTACGTTCAGTCTTCGCTGGTAATTTAGTGAAGCTGAAATAACCGTTTTGGTGTTACTTACAGTCTTGTACTTGTAGGTCGAAAAAAATAATAGTTTGGGAATAGTTAGCGAAACTTCTGGACCAAACTCAATTGTATTAAAAGCAGAAGAAACATCGGAAAACGACTGAAAATCGATAGGGATATTACTATTATCTGCAGTATTATCGTTTACAAACAAGGGTTGCGACTCCAAAGAACCCGAAAGACCAATATGAAATACTTCTGCTCCTCTAAATACGTTATTGTGATTAAACAGCAAAGATCCTTCAATTCCAAAATTACTTCCCGAGGTTGTTCCATTCCACTCCACCCTGGCATCCTTTCGCTTAGCTCCTTGCAACAAAACAGTCATTATCAATTCATGCCTGCCGCTTGATGTATCCAGTTCGGTGACAATATTTACCGTTTGGAACACACCTAGCGAGGTTAGTTTTCTAAAGGTTTGTTGCTGTCTTTGTTTGCTAAAAATATCTCCTGGTTTCAGAAATAAACAAGAATAAAACAAATTCGCATTGATGTCATTTTTTCCTTGAACCGAATAGTCTATTTTCTTGAACGAATAATCTGTCACTTGGGAGCTAAATGGATTTTGCACATACTGAAATTTAACTCGACCAATTCGAAACACTTTATGAGTGGATGCAGCTATCGAATCAGTTTTGGCAACTTTCTCTTTGTATAAATCTATTCGCAAATTTATATCCACCCAGTTGCCATTTGAACTGCTACTATCCACATAAAACTTTATGTAATTTTTATTGAATAAATAGAATCCATTGTTTTGTAAATAAGTAGCAAAACGTTCTCGTTCATCGTCCAATTTATCTACGTCAAATATCGACCCTACTTTCAATTTTGAAGTGGCCTCCAATTTTTTTATGTAAGTCAAAAGCAAGGAATCCTCCGAAGTAGTTTTTATCGATTTTATGCGAAAAGGATCTTCCACTTCCACGAGGTAACTTACAATTGCTCTTTGTTTCTGTAGTCCCCAAAATCTTTTGTCGATGTAGTGAATCGAATCTTTTACGGAATTTGTAAAAAATCCTTTTCTAATCAGATAAATATGGATTTGATCTGCGGTTTTTCGGGACATAGATTCGCTTAATATCACCGGAGCCTCCCCTATCGAATACAGTATTTTCTCTCCAAAAGAGTCGAAATTTTCGCTCGTTTTTCTCGTAATAAGAGGTTTGTTCTTTTTGGCTTTTCGCTCATTCTTTCTGTCGATTCGTTTATTCTTTCTTTCTATTTTTCGTTGCTCTCTCACAGCTACTCTAGCAGAATCCATGGTATTGTGAAGCAATAAATGAAACTTTAGAACAGAAAAAATAGTTCTATTCGGCCTTTGCTTAATGACTGATTTCAAATCGTCTTCATCTACTTGGTCACTGTTGGTAATTATTCTATTCTTGTTTAACAAGTATTGAGTATCGCTCAGCTTTTTGGTGTAACACGACCCAAGCAAAAACGACAGAATAAAAACAACTATGAAGGACTTATGTGACAATTATCTGTTACTTTTATGACATAAAAATGGAAATGCTCCAAATATAATGCCTGAAATTACGAAAAACCAACTGAAACACGTTCGATTACTGAAACAAAAAAAGCACAGAGTGCACTCTGGCCAATTCGTTGTGGAGGGTGAAAAAAATGTGGCTGAACTAGTTAATTCATCCTTGGAAATCGTAGAAATATTTGCCACAAAAGATTGGACTCCAAGCACACAAAACTTTCCTGTAATCACAGTAACGAGCAAAGAATTGTCGCAAATGAGCGGGCTAAGTACACCCAACAAAGTATTAGCGGTGGTAAAAATCCCCAAATCCTTATTTTCTTTAAGTAAATTAAAAGAAGGTGTCACTTTGGTTTTGAACGAAATAAACGACCCAGGAAACCTCGGTACAATCATCCGCACGGCAGATTGGTTCGGAATAAAGCATATTATCTGCTCGCCAAACTCGGTGGATTGCTTCAATCCTAAAGTGGTTCAATCTACCAAAGGATCCATTGCCCATGTAGAAATTCACTACCAGGATTTAAAACCGATTTTAAAAGAGTATAATCATGCAATTTTTGCCGCAGATATGATTGGAGACAACTTGAGTAAAGAATTTCAATTCCCCAAAAATTGTCTGATTATGATGGGAAGCGAATCACACGGAATACCCAGCGAACTGAACGAATACATTACAAACCGGGTAACGATACCAAAAATAGGAGAGGCAGAATCATTGAACGTAGCGATAGCAACTTCCATTATTCTGTACCACTGTAACTTATAATAACATGACTTTAGAGCAAGCACAAAAAATTGTAGATGACTGGATAAATCAACATGGCGTTCGGTACTTTAATGAGCTAACTAATTTGGCAATGTTAACTGAAGAAGTAGGAGAAGTAGCACGAATTATCTCGCGTGAGTACGGAGAACAATCCTATAAAAAAGAAGCAAAAAAATCAGAATTGGGAGATGAATTGGCCGATGTGTTGTTTGTGATTCTTTGTTTGGCAAATCAAACTGGCATAAACTTGACGGATGCACTTGCCAAAAACCTTGAAAAAAAGACAAAAAGAGATTTAGATCGTCACAAAAACAATCCAAAACTGAGCTAAATGAGAGTTCTCTTTTTTTGTATTCTCTTGCTTCTATTTGCTTGCACCAACCCCGTAGTTATTTCAACTAAAAACCCACTTAAGGATTTGGAAGAAGAACTTTCGGGAGTGTTATTAGGCAAACAAATTCCTTACTTAACAAAAAACATAGACAACCCAGAAAATGACATTGAGATTTTTATGAACCATCATAAGCTCATAGCTTCAGAAATAGATATTTATTTCAAAAAGAATCACCAAGAAAGATTTCTACAGATTCAACATTATTACAATTCTCGGTTCCAATCCAATGAGAGAGACTCACTTTACGGGAGTTGGCAAACAGATTCAACTGAGTTTATTTTGTATAAAAACTCGGATAGTAGTATCTTGGTCAACATTTTTAAGAGAAATTAAACCAAATTTATGGCAAATACTTCAGACATCAGAAACGGGCTTTGTATCAGATTCAAGCACGATTTATTCAAAATTGTTGAATTTCAACACGTAAAACCGGGAAAAGGTCCTGCTTTTGTGAGAACAAAACTTAAGAGTCTTACGACAGGTAGAACGCTGGACAATACTTTTTCGGCCGGTCACAAGATCGAAGACGTGCGAGTGGAAACAAGAAATTATCAGTTTTTATACAAAGATGATCAAGGTTTCCATTTTATGAATACGACTTCTTATGAGCAAATTATGTTGCAAGAAGCAATGATTGACAATCCTCAGTTTTTGGTAGATGGAGATTCTGCCACTATCGTATTTGATGCTGAGCAAGAAACACCATTAACTTGCGAACTTCAGCCATATATTGATACTGAAATTAGCTACACCGAGCCAGGAGTAAAAGGAGATACTGCAACAAATACCCTGAAACCGGCAACGATTACAACTGGAGCAGAAATTCGAGTTCCGCTATTCATCAATATTGGAGACAAAGTGAGAGTAGATACCAGAACTGGAGAATACAAAGAAAGATTAAAATAAGAGAGGAAACCTCAACAGCATTCCGGAACTCCCAGCTCACTAAATGAGTTGAGAGTTTTTTTTTGTAATGAATTGTCAGTTAATCTGTCAAATAATTTAAAAATACATCTTGGCATAATAATTAAGGAGCAACAGTGTGAAAAAACAGGAATCAATATTTACCGGAATGGGAATCCCATTTATTTTAGTTTTTCTTTTGTGGAGCATTCATTTCCTCAACCTCGAGTTTCCTGAACTAAAATTTACTTCTTACGGTGTATTTCCTCAAACAATCGAGGGGTTAAGAGGCATATTATTTTCTCCTTTTATTCACGACACTTCGGATTTTTCTCATATCATTGGCAACTCTATTCCACTTTTTGTCTTGAGTTGGCTATTCATTTTATCTTACCGAAAATTATTTGCCCCGGCAGTTATTTTTATCTGGTTGTTCTCTGGATTGTGTGTGTGGCTAGCCGGCCGAGAATCATACCACATTGGAGCCAGCAGTGTAATTTATGGACTTGCCTACTTTTTATTCTTTGGGGGTGTATTTAGTAAAAACAAACGACAGATTGCAACCTCTCTTATTATTGCATTTTCATATGGCAGCATGGCTTGGGGTATTTTCCCTATCGAAGAGAGAATCTCCTGGGAAGGTCATTTATTTGGGGCTGTTTCGGGTATAATTATGGCTGTTTATTATCGTCAAATGTATTTTTCGCCCGATACCTACAACTTACAAGTAAATCCCGCTTTTGAGGAATACGTAAATGAATACAACGAGCGTCTGAAACTGCAGGAAGAAGAAGAAACGCAGAGATCTCAATCAAACACCCATACCACCTCTGATAGGAGCTATAACGTGATTTTTGAATACAAAAAAAACGAGACTGAGGATAAGTAAGGCATTAAAATGGTGGAATGAACTAGTGTAATGAGCTCCTACCAAAAACAAGATAACACTCAACAATTACAGTAGATGCATAAAAAAAGGAACAACCCTCAAGCCGTTCCTATTTTCTCTAATTCGTAGTATGCAAGCTCTTGTAAGAGACTTTTAGTTATTTAACATAACTGGCATTACCAACATCAAAATATCTTCTCCTTCGATATCCGTTTCGCTTGGTAAAATTATCCCTGCTCTTGAAGGGTCACTCATTTCCAAATGAATAGTGTCTGATTCTAAGTTAGAAAGCATTTCAATTAAAAATCTTGAATTAAATCCAATTTCTATGTCCGTTCCCTCATAGCTACAAGTCAATCTTTCATTGGCTGCATTAGCAAAATCTAGATCTTCTGCGCTAATAGCCAATTCACTTCCTGCTACTTTCAGCCTCACTTGGTGAGTAGATTTGTTTGAGAAAATCGACACTCTTTTCATTGAGTTCAACAATGATTGTCTTTCTACTGTTAGTCTATTTGGGTTTGTTTTTGGAATTACCGCATCATAGTTTGGATACTTTCCGTCAATTAATCGACACACTACATTGAAATCATCAAATTTGAAATGAACGTTAGATTCGCTGTACTCAATCATCACATCATCCGAGGTATTTCCAACCAAGTTCTTTAGTAAGTTAAGAGGTTTTTTTGGCACAATGAAAGAAGCCGGAGAACTCGCCTGACTCGATGTACTTCTGTATCGCACCAACTTATGAGCATCGGTAGCAGCAAAAGTAACAGAATCACTCTCTAATTGGAAAAACACACCTGACATCACTGGTCTCAAATCGTCATTCCCAGTAGCAAAAATTGTTTTGTTAATAGCTCTTGATAATACATCAGATGACAAAGACATTGTAGAAGGTGATTCTAATATTGGCGTATTAGGAAATTCGTCTTTATTTTGTCCACTTAGTTTGAACTTTCCATTATCTGAAGAAATCTCTATTCCAAAGTTTGACATATCTACGGAAAAAGTGAGAGGTTGCTCCGAGAAAGTCTTCAACGCATCCATTAAAAATTTAGCTGGAATTGCAACAGCACCATCTTCTTTCGCTTCTATTTCGAATTTGGAAGAAATAGTTGTTTCTAGATCTGAAGCCAAAACTGTTAATTGTTTTCCCTCTATTGAAAATAGAAAATTATCCAAAATAGGAAGAGTATTATTGGTACTCAACACTCCGCTTATAGACTGTAAGTGCTTGAGTAATAGTGTGCTTGAAACAATAAATTGCATAATTGGTTGTAATATTTAAATTGTATTTTATGCTCAAAGATACTTCTTTGGGAAGTATTGAATGAAATGACTCTTCTATTTTTTTTAACAATTCCACTCAAGAAATGAACAACTTGAAAATTTGGTAGAAAAAAATTATTTGTAAGCCAGTCACTTGTTTTATTAGTGAAGTTTACTAAATTTGCACACCACGTAAAAATGGTCTCGTGGCCGAGCGGCTAGGCAGTGGTCTGCAACACCATCTACAGCGGTTCGAATCCGCTCGAGACCTCAAAAAAAACTCTTCTTGATATCAAGAAGAGTTTTTTTTTGACTGGAATTTGTGGGTTTATGTTTAGCGCTCTAAACGAATAATTTCCATCGAATTTAAGTTCTCATATATAGAAGTCGAAATATCAAAATAAGAGTTTTCTCAAACTATTTTAGTAAATTTACGGGACGAGAATCGGTTTTCCAACAACCTAAAAAAACCAAACTTTTTTTAACAAAAAAAATGTCAAAAAAAAAATTTTTTTCTAGAATCTAGCGTTGGTGGTAACTAACAAAAACGTTTGTTAATAAATGTCCTTTTTGTTAATTATTCAAATTGTCTTCCTCAGATATTTTATTCATTTTTGTAATGCGGAAGAAAGAAAGACAATCCGGTCTTCCCTCCTTCGAACTTTAAAAAATTAACAGCTAACACATTCAAAATGAACGAAACGAACCAAAACCTGCACCCCGAACCAATACTAACTGAAAACAACAACAGATTTGTTCTGTTCCCAATTCAACACGATGATATTTGGGCATATTACAAAAATGCTGAAGCGAGTTTTTGGACTGCGGAGGAATTGGATTTGTCTTCGGACATTACAGACTGGGAAAACAAACTGAATGACGATGAGCGATATTTCATCAAACACATCTTGGCGTTCTTTGCTGCGAGTGATGGAATCGTAAATGAAAACTTGGCCGAAAATTTTGTTGCAGAAGTGCAATACACGGAGGCAAAGTTTTTCTATGGTTTTCAAATTGCCATTGAAAACATTCATTCTGAAACTTATTCTTTACTGATTGATACATTAATTTCAGATTCGAAAGAGAAGGATTACTTGTTTAACGCGATCGAAACTTTTCCGCCAGTACAAAAGAAAGCGGAATGGGCTTTGAGATGGATTGATAACGGAAGTTTTGCCGAAAGGTTAATTGCTTTTGCTGCGGTAGAAGGAATTTTCTTTTCTGGAAGTTTCTGCTCTATTTTCTGGTTGAAAAAGAGAGGACTAATGCCAGGACTCACATTCTCAAACGAGTTAATTTCGAGAGACGAAGGTTTACATTGTGATTTTGCGGTATTGTTGCACAACAACCATGTAATAAACAAAGTTTCGCCAGAGAGAATCAAGGAAATTATTGTGAATGCTGTGGCCATTGAAAAAGAATTCGTGACAGAATCACTCCCCGTAAGATTGATCGGAATGAATTCTGATATGATGAATCAATACATCGAATTTGTGGCAGATAGATTATTGATAGAATTGAATTGTGAAAAAGTATTCAATGCTACGAATCCTTTTGATTTCATGGACATGATCAACTTGCAGGGTAAAACAAACTTCTTTGAAAAAAGAGTGGGAGAATACCAAAAAGCTGGAGTTGCAAGCGCATCATCATCTGAGCAAACTTTTTCGCTAGACGAAGATTTTTAAAAAACCCCCTCACCAATTAACACAAAATGGTATTAACACAAGCCGGTTAATAATAGCCAGTTAATTTGTGTAAAGTGGTAGAATGTTTTAATTAATTTTAAAACAAACAGGCGAGAAATCCCCAAACAAAAAAAGAATATAGGAAAAGAAAAAAAAGACCCCAATTTATGTATGTAGTTAAAAGAAACGGAAAAAAAGAAGCAGTACAGTTTGACAAAATCACAGCGAGAGTTCAAAAAATGTGTTATGGACTAAACCCATTAGTTGATTATACAAAAGTCGCCATGAAAGTGATTGAAGGATTGTACGATGGAGTAACTACAAGTGACTTGGATAACTTGGCAGCTGAAATCGCAGCAACAAACACAATTACGCATCCAGATTATGCATTGCTAGCCTCAAGAATTGCTGTTTCTAATCTACACAAAAACACCAACAAATCGTTCTCAAAAACGATGAAGGTGCTCTACGAATACGTAGACCCTATTACTAACGAACCAGCTAGCCTATTAGCTAATGATGTATACGCAATCATCAAAGAAAACGAAGCATTACTGGACTCAACACTTATTTATGACCGTGACTTCAGGTACGATTACTTCGGATTCAAAACCTTGGAAAGATCCTATTTATTAAAAACTCACGGAAACGTTACTGAACGTCCACAGCACATGTTGATGAGAGTTTCTATCGGGATTCATAAAAATGACATTGAATCTGCTATAAAAACCTATCACCTTATGTCACAAGGATGGTTTACACATGCCACTCCTACCCTATTCAACTCAGGAACCCCAAAACCACAAATGTCGTCTTGTTTCTTATTAACTACAAAAGAAGACAGTATTGATGGGATTTATGATACATTGAAACAAACAGCCAAAATTTCGCAATCTGCCGGTGGAATCGGTTTATCTATTCATGATGTAAGGGCAAAAGGTTCATACATAAAAGGAACGAATGGAACATCCAATGGAATAGTTCCTATGTTGAAAGTATTCAATGATACAGCAAGATACGTAGATCAAGGAGGAGGAAAAAGAAAAGGTTCTTTCGCTTTGTACCTAGAGCCATGGCACGCTGATGTTTTTGACTTCTTGGATTTGAAAAAGAATCATGGAAAAGAGGAACAAAGAGCAAGGGATTTATTCTACGCAATGTGGACTCCTGATTTGTTCATGAAGCGAGTTGAGGCTGACGAAGAATGGACTTTGATGTGCCCCAACGAATGTCCGGGACTTGCAGACAGTTTTGGTGAAGAGTTTGAAAAGCTTTACACAAAATATGAGCAAGAAGGAAGAGGAAGAAAAACGATAAAAGCGCAGGAATTGTGGAACAAGATTGTAGAGTCTCAAATAGAAACTGGAACTCCTTACATGTTGTACAAAGATGCAGCCAACAGAAAATCGAATCAACAAAACTTAGGGACAATTAAGTCTTCTAACTTATGTACAGAGATTATTGAATACACCGCACCAGATGAAGTTGCCGTTTGTAACCTAGCCTCTATTGCTTTACCGAAATTTGTAAAAGAAAAGAAATTCGACCATCAAAAACTTTACGATGTAACGTATCAAGCTACACTGAACCTGAATAAAATAATCGACAACAATTACTACCCAGTAAAAGAAGCCGAAAACTCGAACATGAGACACAGACCTATTGGTTTAGGTGTTCAAGGATTAGCTGATGCTTTTATTTTGATGAGGTACAATTTTGATTCTGAAGAAGCAAGAAGATTAAACTCGGAGATATTCGAAACCATTTATTTTGCTGCTATGACAGCATCAAAAGATTTGGCAAAAGTAGAAGGTCCTTACCAAACCTATGCTGGGTCTCCTGTTTCAAAAGGAGTTTTCCAATACGACATGTGGGGAATTACTCCATCTCCAAGATGGGATTGGGCAACATTAAAAAATGAAGTTCAAGCCAATGGGGTAAGAAACTCGTTATTGGTAGCTCCAATGCCTACAGCTTCTACAGCCTCTATTCTTGGAAATAATGAATGTTTCGAACCTTATACTTCGAACCTTTATACACGAAGAGTTCTTTCTGGAGAATTTATCATTGTAAACAAGCATTTATTAAGAGACTTGGTAAACCTTGGACTTTGGAATAATGACCTGAAAAACCAAGTAATGATAGGAAATGGAAGTATCCAACACATTGATGAGATTCCTCAGAATATAAAAGACCTGTACAAAACAGCTTGGGAAATCAGTCAAAAATCTCTTATCAACATGTCCGCAGACAGAGGCGCTTTTGTATGCCAATCTCAATCATTGAACATATTCATGGAGAATGCCAATTTTGGTAAATTAACTTCCATGCATTTTTATGGATGGAAAAAAGGATTAAAAACAGGTATGTATTACTTACGAACTAAATCTGCAGTAGATGCAATTAAGTTCACAGTGACCAAAGAAAAGAAGGCAGAACCAAAACCAGAAGAAAAAAAGCCAATTATCAACATGGCTCCAGAAACACCTGTTGCTCAGCCAGTAGAACCAACCAAAGTAGAAGAAACTGATGACAACTATTCTTTTTCTCAATCTCAATCTGCCCCGGTTGTAGAACCTTTAGTTTCTCCCATGCACTCAGCGAGCGAGACAATTCCTCAGGTTCAATCTGCCCCATCCAATAACGAACCGATGTTTGTAGATGTAAATGATGCGGCTTATCAAGCTGCCAAACTACAGTGCTCAATTGACAATCCAGATGATTGCGAAATGTGCGGAAGTTAATTAACCCAAAATAGTTTAACACAAAGTCCTGATTACTCGTTTAATCAGGACTTTTTTTGTGTACGGACTTTTCGACAAAAATTCTTAATACTTACTAGCAACTGACGTTTGAAAACGAACTAATCAATTAAATCCACGGAAAGAGGTACATTTCAATACTTTAAACTCAAAATAACGGGCAGATTTAATTATATTTAAACCTCATAAATGCTCAAAACCAATGAAAAGATTTTCACTACTCTCACTTATTTTTATCCAATCGCTTGGGATCTCACAAACCATAGGAGACACAATTCGCATTCAATCCTTTGACTATTCAAGTCAAACAAGAGATACGATGGTTAATTTCCCTACTGATACAACCGTGAAATATGAGAAAATTTTGATGTATTACAACATGCGATGCAAAGGAGGAAGAGTCTCCACAGGAACCAACCGAAACTTGGGATGTGGGGAATGGGATTATTCTTGCAACACGTATATTCATGATTCCACTCGATTTGACTCTACCAGAGCATTGGTTTCCAATTATTTAATTTCAAATTTTTCAGGGAACTCATTTCCATATTCCATTAATCCAATTTATGATTACTACAGAAAGATAGAGAAAAAAACTACTGTCATAAGCACCACATCTGAGGATATTGATACTATTGGGTCTGGTAGTCTTGTTTCAAACAAAGTGATTCCTACTCAACTACATACAGGAAAAACTCAATTCCTATACACAGCTACAGAACTATTGGCTGCTGGAATCACAGCAGGAAATATAGACGCACTATTACTTGACGCTAGTTCCACTGGATCAAGAGCAAATCAATTGAAAATTAACATAAAATCGACATCAAAATCCATACTGATTGCTGATTCTATTGATTTAAGTGGATTTACGGAAGTATTCTACTCAACAACCCAACTTGCCACAGGCCTCAATAAATTTCAATTTCACACACCTTTTAACTGGGATGGAACCTCAAATTTAATTGTTGAATTTACATTCAACGGAAACTCATCTGGCTTAGCGAACTCCATACTTTGTCACTCATCTTCACATGGCGGTCTTATGGCAGGTGGTGATTACTCACTCAAATTTGAATCGGCTAATTTCATTGAAAGTAACTCCTACAAAGGAGTTGGAGGAACAACAAACCGAACCATGGAAGCTTGGATAAAAACTACCACTATCGGAGGTGAAATTCTTTCGTGGGGAAACAATGCTACAAGTGAAAAATGGAACTGGAGAACTACGAATAATGGTTATCAACGAATAGAAATAAACGGTGCTGGAGTTGTGGGTAGTACAAACATAGCAGACGGAAATTGGCATCATGTTGCAGCCATCCTGACTGGGAGTAGATTGTCTGACATTGAGTTTTACGTGGATGGAGTTTTGGATAGCAAAACATCTAATCCTTCCACTGCCATTAATACAAATATACTTTCTGGAATAAATGTTCAGGCAAGTAAAGGAATCCATAATCGTTACTTAATTGGCGAAATGGACGAGTTGAGAATCTGGAACACCAATTTAAGTTTAGCAGATTTAAGAGCATGGAAACGAAAAAAAGTCACCTCTTCTCACCCAAACTATTTGAATTTGGAAATGAATTACCGATTAAATTCTACGGGAACTATTGCTGTCGCAGATAGCTCAAGTAATGGAAATCACGGTATCATAAATGGCTCTTCCAATAGAATTTCTTTTACCGGCGAAGATTTATTCAAAGAAATTTCGGAACTGAATATTCGTCCAAATATTCAATTTGCACAAGGCACTTACGTTTTATCCACAGTAAATGACACCTTGTACGATTCAGTCCTACACCCTTCTCATTTGGTACAGGAGCGTCAAGTGTTTTCTAAATCGGGAGAATTGAGAAGTGATAGTATCGCAATCATCATGTCAAACACTTATTTTAATGCTGGAAAAACTTCCTATTTCTACAATTCAATGGGAGTAGTATATGACTCCGTATCCAATACACCAGATGGAACTATTACCCTCAGTGATCTGAGCTATTTCAATCGATTTCCTATGAAATTCGAAATCATGTCGTTTGTCACTCCTTATGGAATCAATTTGGATTTAGGACCAACCGGTAAAACATGGATTTTTGATGTAACAGACTTCACTCCTTTTCTAAATGGAAAAAAAAGAATCACCATGGAAAGAGGTGGAGAATATCAAGAGGAAATGGATATCTCTTTTTTGTTTATTGTTGGAACTCCTGAACGTGAGGTAAAAGAAATAAAAGAAATTTGGCCCACCGGGTACCACGGCTATACGGATATTATGGCCAACAAATATTTCGCTCCTAGAAAACTCCCTTTGGATACTTCGGCAAGCTATTTCGAGATAAAAACCTCTGTTACGGGCCACGGACAAGAAGGGGAGTTTATTCCAAGAATGCATTTTTTAAAAATAGACTCTAGTCACCAATTCGACTGGCAAGTATGGAAAGATTGCGGTGAAAACCCTGTTTTTCCGCAAGGTGGAACATGGATTTATGACCGAGCTGGGTGGTGTCCTGGAATGGCAACAGACATTCAAGAAAATGATATTACTGGGTTGGTTGGAAGAAACGACTCCGTTTTAATTGATTATGGGGTGAGCACTGCTGCCGGTACTTCCAATTACATTGTGAGCAATAAACTTATTACTTACGGTGAATATAACCACAACTTGGATGCTGCAATTGTTGATGTGGTTGCACCTTCTAACAGAGTAGAATATGAAAAAGAAAATGCCATCTGTCACTATCCCAAAATAACCATAAGAAACTCAGGAAAAACAACATTAACCTCTCTCAAAATAGAGTTTTGGGTGAACAACAGTTCAACAAAAGAAGTTTTCAATTGGACCGGAAATTTGGCACCTTCTCAAAATGAAATCGTAGAAATGCACGCTCCAAATACAATGTGGCAATCTGTTTCAGGATTAAATAATGTCTTTCATGCAGAAATAAGCCAACCCAATAACGGGAGTGATGAATACAGTTTCAATAATTTTTACTCGTCTGAATTCACCGTTCCAGACTTCGTAGAGTCTCCTTTCCGAATCGATTATAGATCAAACAGCGCTGCAAGCGAAACATCCTTTAAAATATTTGATGAATTTGGAACAGAAATTTACAGTAATTCTGGTCAAGCAAATAACACGCTCATGCGTGACACATTGAATTTAGGCTTAGGATGTTATAGATTAGTTGTGAAAGATACAGATGGGGATGGAATCGGTTTTTGGGCAAACTCGGATGGAACAGGTTACTTAAGGTTTCATAAAATGACTGGACAAGCAGCCTGGGCTATAAATCCAGATTTTGGCGGGTCTTTTACTTACAATTTTACTGTTGGTTCTTACCTAAATTTGGAAGAAATCAGCAGCGAGATTGATTTTGAAATTTACCCGAATCCAACACGGGGAGACTTTAGTATTGAAGGAACCAATCTAGAACAAATGGACATAGAGCTAGTTAACATATTCGGACAATCAATTCCGTTTGAAGCAATTAAAAAAGGAGAAATAACGACAATAAAAGGCACTCATTTAAAAGCGGGTGTTTATTATGTGATTGTTTCACATCCTCACGGAAAAGCAAGCAAGAAGCTAATTATCAACTAACTAATATGAACAAAAACAAAGTTAGAAAAGCCGCCTACAAAGGAATTGCGAACGAAAGGAAATCACACCAGGAATTTTTTGATGATTTCAGGAAACACAACCGAGTGAATAGTGAATTACTAGCTCAGGAAACATCCAAAATTCCTTCCTTAGCCAAAATGAAAGAAACCACTACTCTGCGCTATGTTTACACAGGAATTCTCTCAATAGTTCTAATACTAAGAGCATTTGGCGTAACAGAATTACTTCAATCCTCGGGAATGGGAACAGGCCTAATTATTTTTGCTCTGTTATTGGCATTAGGAATTCCAGTAATTGGGATTGTTGCGGCTGTTACTCAAAGAGTATATTTGTATCAGCCGGTTGGTATGCTAATGGGATTAGCAATTTTGAGAACCTTCACAAACAAAACTATTCAGGTAGATGAAACGGTTTATCTTGTTATGATACCGATGGTATTGGTTATTGTTTTGTCGTTTTACATTCCTTCTAAATTAAAAACACCCTACACCAAAAATGTATCAAAAATAGAAAAAGACGGAGTAAGCAAGACAAAAACTCAATATGTATTTGAAGAATCTGCCCATTATTCAGATGAAATACTAGATGCCGGCTTGTAATTTTATCTTTCAATAACATACAAATAGAACAGAATTACACGTTATTAACGAAACTTAGAAACATGAAGTTATTTTTCTCCTGTGTTGCAATTTTGTTGTTCTCTTCTTTTTCAACAGATACATTACAATCAAAAAAAGAAAAGGAATTATACGAACAAATCATGCTCTACCGTCATTCTTTGAAGCTTCCTTCCATTCCATTGTCCAAATCATTGACCATTGTAGCTCAGACGCACGTAAAGGATTTAGACACATATAAACCCGACCAAAAAAAATCTTGCAATCTTCACAGTTGGTCAAAAAACGGAAAATGGACTTCATGCTGCTACACAGCGGACCACAGTAAAGCGAGCTGTATGTGGAGAAAACCCTCAGAATTGACAAATTATAGCGCATCAGGGTATGAAATTGCTCACTGGAGCAGCCTCCCCGTTACTGCAAAAGGAGCTTTAGATAGCTGGAAAAACAGCAAAGGACACAACGAAGTTGTGACAAACAAAGGCATCTGGCAAGACTACGAATGGCAAGCCATCGGAATTGGTATTAAAAACAATTATGCGGTTGTTTGGTTTGGTGAAAAAAAAGAACTGTAAAAAAAAGCCTCTAATCAATGATTAGAAGCTTTTAACTTAACTCTCATAAGACTTATCAAAGTGCTTACTGTAAACTCACAACTTCAGAAACAGCGCTTTCCTTGTTACCTGATTTTACTCGTATTGTAATCGTATCTTCGCTTGTTCTAAATTTTTCATTAAAATCAGCTTTAAACTCAATAAAATAAGCCCCTTTGGACAATAATTGTCCCGATTTCATCAACATTCCATTATTTAGATCTATGATAACAAAATTGCTAATTTTGTTATCATAGTTTGAAAGAGATACGGATTGAATTGTCAAGCTCTTATTTGCAAGGAGTTGTGCGTTATATTTAATTATTATCCTGCCAGTTGGTTGTCCTGGTTTAATAATGTGCTTTTCAACTTTTCCCAGTTTAGCCATTTGACAATTCACTAAAAATAAAACACAACAAATTAGAAACAACCTCATGGGTAAATTAATTTTTAACTACTTTAAATACTGATTTACTTCCATTTAATGGAGTTACTTCAACAAAATAAATCCCTTTACTTAATCCAACTTCAAGCTTGACTTTACTTACATTGGAATAATTTCCATTTGATACAATCTGTTGAATCGAATTTCTCACTATAATATTTATGTCCTCCTCTATTCTTCCTAAATCAACATAAAACTCACCATTCGTTGGGTTTGGATAGATCTTGATATCGTTGAAAATCGAGTTTTCATTTAAAGAAACACTATTTATTAGATAACAAGAAGATGTGTCTGAACAGCCATTTTTTGTAACCGAGACAGCATAACGACCATTATTTGTTGGAATAAATGACTGATTAGTTGCTCCAACAATGGATGCATTTCCATTGTTACAGTCTAA
>Ga0209653_1001315_pt1 | contig 20254 bp, 21 predicted proteins | sample SaaInl6LU_22_DNA_FD_184644 | JGI IMG/M metagenome (GOLD analysis project Ga0209653, IMG submission 184644) | Marine microbial communities from expanding oxygen minimum zones in the Saanich Inlet - ESP_116LU_22_DNA (SPAdes) (version 2) | ecosystem: Environmental > Aquatic > Marine > Intertidal...
AAACCGCAGTGCTGCCGCACCCGGCTCGCCGACCTGGGCCAGCGCAACACCGACTAGCAGGGCGAAAACAATAATCTGCAGCATATTGCCCTCGGCCATCGCCGCGATAGGATTGGTTGGAAAAATATCGATTAAGACCTCTTTGATCGTCGGCGGCAGAGGCGCTGAATAACTGCCCTCAAAACTGCGGTCTAACCCGATACCCGGATCAGTAATATTGGCAAACACCACCGCGGCAGTGATCGCCAGTGCGGTAGTCACTAGATAAAAACCAATGGTTTTAGTGGCGATTTTTCCCAGGCTGACGCCCGGGCTGATAGTCGCAGTGCCGACTACCAGAGAGACGAACACCAAAGGCACCACCAGTAGCTTGAGCGAGGCGATAAATACCTGGCCAACCAGATCAAACACCGAATCTATCACCCAAGCCAGCATGGGGGTGAGTTCACTGCCAAAACTCGCATTGAGAAGAGAGCCGAGTAGTACGCCTGCAACCATGCCAAAAAGAATTTTATTTGAAAGCGTCACGCGGTGGACTCCAAAAAGAGAAAATGGGGGAGTTGGGCTCGCCAACTAGCCCTGCAATGTTATCATAGCCAGCACATCGGTCACCTGCGCTCTATAAAAGTTAGGCTGACCAATTTTAGCTGCTAATTCCGAGCAGCCAGAACGGAGAATTACCATGTCAGTCGAAAAGTTTGAAGCCGCCTATCGTTCAATTGTAGGTGAGGTCGACGACCTGCAGCGCCCAGGTTTAGTGGATACCCCACTGCGCGCAGCTAAGGCGTTCCAGTACCTCACGCGCGGCTATCAGCAATCGGTCGAGGAGGTAGTTAACAATGCGCTGTTCCCCTCTGAGAGCAGCGAGATGATCGTGGTGCGCGATATTGAGCTTTACTCGATGTGTGAGCACCACCTGCTGCCGTTTATTGGCCGTGCCCATGTCGCCTATATTCCCCGAGGCAAAGTGATTGGCCTCTCCAAAGTGGCGCGTATTGTCGATATGTTTGCCCGCCGTTTGCAGATACAAGAAGATCTCACCGTGCAGATCGCGCAGGCAGTTGAAGAGCTGACCGGTGCCGCTGGTGTGGGTGTCATCGTAGAGGCCAAGCACTTGTGTATGATGATGCGCGGTGTCGAGAAGCAAAATTCGTCGATGAAAACTTCGGCCATGCTCGGCAGTTTCCGCGATGATCTCGCTACTCGCAGTGAGTTTTTGTCGCTGATTAAAGCGTAAACAGAGCAAGGCGGCTATAACAGCCGCCTTTTACTCAAGCCCGAGCTTTTCCCACAGCGCATCGACGCGCTTAACTACTTCGTCGCTCATTGCGATCGGCTCACCCCATTCCCGACAGGTCTCACCCTCGAATTTATTAGTGGCATCAAAACCGATTTTTGAGCCAAGCCCGGCCACGGGTGAGGCAAAGTCTAAATAGTCGATCGGGGTGTTCTCAATAATTGTGGTGTCGCGCGCGGGGTCCATCCGGGTAGTCATCGCCCAGATAACATCCTGCCAGTTGCGCACATCGACATCGGCGTCGGTGACCACCACAAATTTGGTGTACATAAACTGCCGTAAAAAAGACCAGACGCCCATCATTACTCGCTTGGCATGGCCAGGGTACTGTTTGTTCATGCTCACTACCGCCATTCTGTAAGAGCACCCTTCGGGCGGCAGATAAAAATCGACAATCTCGGGAAACTGCTTCTGCAGAATTGGCACGAAGACTTCATTGAGGGCGACACCAAGAATTGCCGGCTCGTCCGGCGGCCGGCCGGTGTAGGTGCTGTGGTAGATCGGGTCGCGGCGGTGGGTGATGCGCTCGACAGTAAATACCGGGAAGCTCTCCACCTCGTTATAGTAACCGGTGTGGTCGCCAAACGGGCCCTCATCGGCCATCTCTCCCGGAAGCAGGTGCCCCTCTAAAACGTATTCTGCACTGGCCGGTACCTGCAGCGCACTGCCCAAACAGTTGGCAACAGCAGTTTTCTCGCCGCGCAACAAACCGGCAAAGGCATATTCAGAGAGCGTGTCGGGCACTGGTGTCACGGCGCCCAAAATTGTCGCTGGGTCGGCACCGAGTGCGACGGCTACGGGGTAGGGCTGGCCAGGGTTGCGGCGCTGAAATTCGCGAAAGTCCAGGGCGCCACCGCGGTGCGCCAGCCAGCGCATAATCAGCTTGTTTTTAGCAATTTTCTGCATCCGGTAGATGCCGAGATTTTGCCGCTCTTTATCCGGCCCGCGAGTAATCACAAGCGGCCATGTCACCAGTGGGCCGACATCGCCGGGCCAGCAGGTTTGTATCGGTAGTTTGTCGAGATCGACATCATCACCCTCGAGCACCACCTCTTGGCAGGGCGGCTTGGCGGCGACTTTGACCGGCATGTTGAGCACTTGCTTAAAGTCGTGACGCTTCTCCCACAGATCGCGCAGCCCTTTGGGCGGCTCTGGCTCTTTGAGAAAAGCCAGCAGCTTGCCGACCTCGCGCAGTGCTGTCACCGACTCTTGGCCCATACCCAGTGCGACCCGCTCGGGGGTCCCAAACAAATTGGTGAGAACGGGTGTGGTGTGACCGACTGGGTTTTCGAAGAGCAGCGCAGGACCGCCGGAACGCAGCACCCGATCACTAATTTCTGTCATCTCTAAATGGGGGTCGACGGGCTCTTGAATACGCAGAAGTTCACCGCGCTCCTCGAGCAGTTGAATAAAGTCGCGCAGATCTCGCAGCTTCATTTTCACCCCTTATTTGCGGCGCATCGCCCCAAAAAACTCATCGTTGGTTTTAAACCCTTTGAGTTTCTCAACGAGGAACTCAGTCGCGGGAAGGTCTTCCATATCGTGGAGTAGTTTGCGCAGTATCCAAACCTTCTGCAACTCTGCCTCATCCATCAGCAGGTCCTCGCGGCGGGTGCCAGAGCGGCGCACATTAATCGCTGGATAGACACGTTTTTCAGCAATCTTGCGATCCAGGTGCAGCTCCATGTTGCCGGTGCCTTTAAACTCTTCATAGATGACTTCATCCATTTTAGAGCCGGTATCGATTAGCGCAGTGGCGATGATTGAGAGACTGCCACCATGCTCGATATTGCGAGCCGCACCAAAGAAACGCTTCGGTTTTTCCAGCGCATGAGCGTCGACACCACCGGTCAGCACCTTGCCTGATGAGGGCACAACGGTATTATAGGCGCGTGCCAAACGGGTGATTGAATCCAACAAGATGACGACATCTTTTTTGTGTTCAACCAAGCGCTTGGCCTTCTCGATAACCATTTCGGCCACTTGTACGTGGCGCGTGGGCGGTTCATCAAAGGTGGAGGCAATCACTTCACCGCGCACAGTGCGCTGCATCTCGGTGACCTCTTCGGGTCGTTCATCAATCAACAAAACAATAATGTAGCAATCGGGGCTGTTGCGAACGATCGATTGGGCGATGTTCTGCATCATAATGGTTTTGCCCGCTTTGGGCGGCGCCACAATGAGGCCACGCTGGCCTTTGCCAATTGGCGAGACCAGATCGATGATACGACCGGTAAGATCCTCGCTAGAGCCGTTGCCGGATTCAAGGCGTATAACATCGTCGGGAAAGAGTGGCGTGAGGTTCTCAAAAAGAATTTTATTCTTAGAATTTTCTGGCGCATCGAAATTGATCTGGTCAACTTTGAGCAGTGCAAAATAGCGTTCGCCATCTTTGGGTGGACGAATTTTGCCAGAAATACTGTCGCCAGTACGCAAGTTGAAACGGCGAATTTGGCTGGGCGAGACATAAATATCATCGGGACCAGCTAAGTACGAGGAGCCGCCGGAGCGCAAAAATCCAAAGCCGTCAGGGAGGATTTCGAGTACACCATCACCGTAGATGTCCTCGCCACTTTTGGCGTGGCGCTTGAGCATGGCAAAGATGATATCTTGTTTGCGTGAACGGGCCAGATTATCGAGGCCTACAGTAGCGGCCATTTCGACCAGTTCGGCAATGGGTTTTTCTTTCAGTTCAGATAGATTCATACGGGCTTTTTAGTGGTTGAGAAAAAATCGGCCTGCAATAGGCGAGCGCAGAGGCGCTAAGTAACAGACAGTAAAGTATTTTGATAGTGCGTAAGGGAGGCGGGCAAGGAGTGCCGCTCTGCACTTGGATGTAAGGAGTATAGCGCCGTCAGGGCAAAGCGCAACAGCAAAATAACTCTCCCGCAACATACTGGCCGCGGGAGAGTGTCAATTAAAGCAGTGCGTCGATAAATTCGTTGAGCTGTGACTTTGAGAGTGCACCCACTTTAGTGGCTTCTATCGATCCGCCTTTAAATGCGAGAATAGTAGGAATACCGCGCACGTTGAACTTGGCGGCGGCTTCAGGATTCTCGTCGACATTGATTTTGCAGATCTTCACGCGCCCTTCGTACTCATCTGCCGCCTGATCCAGCAGCGGTGCAATCATCTTGCAAGGACCACACCAGGGTGCCCAGAAATCAACCAGTGTAGGAACATCAGCTTGTTGTACATCGGCCTCGAAGCTGCCGTCAGTGACGTGGATAATCTTGTCGCTCATCTTTAATCCTCGCAGTAGTCTATTAATGTTGCGGCGCAGTGCCACGGCTTATAAAAATTGAATCATATCACTTCGCTGCGCGAGGTGACAGATTGTCCCGACCTCGGCCTAAGATTAACTGGCCAAGTAGGGCGGCGGTGGCTCCTGGGCCGCCACTGAGACTGGGTCTATATGGATGAGTACCTCGGCGCCGGGATAAACGACCATCAGTGCCTCTTCTATGCGGTCTGAAATCACATGTGCCTCGAGTAAATTGAGGTGATCATCGAGTTCAATATGCACTTGGATAAACGTATCGGTTCCCGCCCGGCGGGTACGCAAGTCGTGGTAGCCGCGCAGATCGTGCTGCGCCGCCAAAACCTGTTTAAGCGCTTCGCGTTCTTCCTCGGGGAGCTCTCTGTCCATCAGATGGTCGCCCGCTTCACGGACAATTTCCCAGGCGCTGTAGAGTATGAAAAAGCCCACCGCGAGAGCCAATAGAGGATCCACTAACCACTGCCCCTGTGCGGCAAAGAACAGCGCGACAATAACTGCTGCATTGACGAGTAGGTCACTTTTATAGTGAAGCGCGTCGGCGGAGATAGCAGTTGAACCGGTTTTAGCCACCACGTAGCGTTGAAACAGAACAAGGCCCAAAGTCAGCACAATCGAAATAACCATAACCGCCTGACCCAGAGCAGTGGCGCTGGGCAACACAGGGTTAAATAAGCGCTGTGCCGCTTCAACCAATAAAAACGCAGCTGAACCGGTAATAAAAGCTGCTTGGCCAAGTCCTGCAAGCGCTTCGGCCTTGCCGTGGCCGAAGCGATGTTCGTGATCGGCTGGGGTCAAAGCATGGCGTACTGCCAGCAGGTTGATCGCTGAAGCGAGGGCATCCAGGCAGGAGTCGACTAGGGTAGCGAGTAGGCTGATCGAATCTGAGCGCGACCAGGCGTAGAGTTTTAATGCGATGAGCACGAGCGCCACGCCGGTTGAAGCATAGGTGGCAGCGCGCATTAAGCGAGCGGCTTGGGCCGGTGCAGCGCGATTAGCTAGTGGGTTGGATGCAGATTGTGTCATGGCACCAGTTTAACAGAATTGTGCGCTACAAAAGAGTTCGTCTGGCAGTTATTCACTATCAAAAGCAGCGACTACGGAGTTGAGAAAGCGATAGCCCAAAGCGGTCGTTTGTAGCCGTTCAGCACTGGGTTCGAGCAGGCCTTCTCGGCGCAGACGGGCCAGAGGTGCGGCTATGGATTCAAGCGAGAGGCCTGTGCGAGCCTCGAACAATTGTGCGGGTACACCACGACGAAGACGCAGCGCGTTGAGCATAAACTCTAAAGGCAGCTCGTTGCGCCCGATGATTTTGCTGCCGGCACAAGGGTTGCTGCGCTGCAGATAGTCTTCTGGGCGCCGGCTATTGTGGCTGCGCGTTACTTGCCAGTTGCCGTCGCTGATAGAGGTGATCTTAGCGTGTGCGCCGGCACCTACAGCAAGATAATCGCCAAATTCCCAATAGTTGAGGTTGTGGCGAGCCCCGCCGGCACTCTGATAGGCAGAAACTTCGTACTGTTCAAAACCGGCCTCTAGCAGCCGCTGATGACCGCCCAAGGCAATCTCATCAAGCGTCTCTTCGCCGGGCAGTGCTGGGGGGTTAGAGTAGAAGGCGGTATTGGGCTCCAATGTCAGTTGATACCAAGATAGATGGTCAGCACCACTCTCTAATGCGCGTTGTAAATCCTCCAGTGCCAGCTCTGGGGTCTGCCCAGGTAAGCCGTGCATCAGATCTATATTGATACGCTCAAATCCCGCTTTTTGGGCCATGCCAATTGCCAGATGAGCCTCGTCGGCGCTGTGAACTCGGCCGAGCTGATCGAGCTGCGCAGCACTAAAACTCTGCACGCCGATGCTGAGCCGGTTGACGCCCGCGGCTCGGTAACCGTGGAAGCGGCGCTGTTCAGCGGCACCGGGGTTGGCTTCTAAAGTGATTTCAATATCGCCAGTAAACCCCAGCGTCTGTTCGGCAGTGATTAAGATCTCTTCTATGGCACGGGCGGAGAACAGTGAAGGGGTGCCGCCGCCAAAAAATATGGAGTGCAGTGGCCGACCCGCGGCAAGGTCTAGGGCGTTGCGCAGTTCGCACTGCAGCGCCGCCACATATTCTGTTTCAGGCAGTGCTTGTGGGGCGGTATGCGAATTAAAGTCACAGTAGGGGCACTTTTTAATACACCAGGGAATGTGTACATAGAGAGACAGTGGTGGCAGCGCAGGGGAGCTCACCCGGGTAAAAAGCTGTCGAGTGACGCGATCAGTTGCGCGCTGGCGGCTGCGCGATGGCTGAGGCGGTTTTTCTGTTCAGCCGGCAGTTGCGCGGCGGTGCAACCCAGCTCTGGTAGAAAAAATAGTGGGTCGTAGCCAAAGCCTCCCTCACCTTGAGGTTGAGTGGTTATCACACCGCTCCAGCTGCCGTGGCAGATAAGTGGGGTGGGGTCTTCGGCGTGGCGCAAAAAGACCAGTACGGCATGGTATTGCGCCGCGCGCTGAGCAATCTCGACGCCCTCAAGTGCCGCCAGTAACTTATCGCAGTTGTCACTGTCGCTAGCCGCCTTGCCGGCATAGCGCGCCGAGTAAATGCCCGGCGCGCCGAAGAGAGCGTCGACGGCTAATCCGGAGTCGTCAGCCAGCGCCGGCAGTCCGGTCAGCAGTGCCGCGTTGCGAGCTTTGAGCAGTGCGTTTTCGACAAATGTACAGGCGGTCTCTTCAGCTTCGGTGACATTAAAATGCGCCTGCGGTATCACCTGCCAGCCGCGCGGTTGAAAGAGAGTTTGTAGCTCTTCTATTTTTTTCTGATTGCCACTGGCCAAAACAATCTGTTTGCTACTGTTATCACTCTTCATAAAAGCGTTTCTTAAAGTTAAACGTTCTCGGCGCCAGTTGCGCCGCGGTAACGGTGATATCAAAGCTGAGAAAGGATTCGCCATCAATCTTGAACGGGGCCAGATAGTAGATCGCATCGCCTTCATCAATAGTGAGGAACTCTAGAGTCTGCTGCTGTTGAAAAATATTGCTGGCGAGCCCACTGAGCTCAGCGGAGTGAGTGCGGTTGTCGCTATCGACGACGGCAATATTAACCAAGCCAGCATCGCGCGAGCGCCGCAGCTGGTAGCTTTTGGCAACCTCTGGCTGCAAAAATGTACTGTTAAAAGCGCTGTAGACGATCCGATAGCCATCGCCGAGAGGCACCTCGACCGCCTGACAAAAAGAGGCGATTAATAAACACAGTGGAACCCAGAACAGTGCGCGCAAACGAGACATATAAAGACCTCCCTAGTTAGCGGCGGCTCAGTTGATAAACCGCTGTTTCGGTAAATACGTTAGGCATAAATCCGGTTAGCCAGCGGTCGGGCCAGCCAGTGGCTAAACGCTTGCGCTGCAAAATAGCAATACCTCGCTCTGAGCAGAGTTGTTCAAAGTCGCGGTAGGTAAAAAAGTGGATGTTGGGAGTATCGTACCACTGGTAGCTGAGCTGTTTAGTGACCGGCATGCGGCCTTGCAGTGTCAGGTAAGCGCGCGCCCGCCACTGGCCAAAATTGGGAAAGGTGACAATACACTGCCGGCCGATGCGCAACATCTCGTCGAGCACTAAATGGGGGTAACGCATCGCCTGAAGTGCCTGTGTCATTACCACTGTGTCAAAGCTCTGATCAGCAAAGTTATCTAAGCTGTTATTGAGGTCTTGCTCAATGACATTGACGCCGCGGGCAATACAAGCCTGTATGGAGTCGGGATCAATTTCCAGCCCATATCCCCGCACCGCGTGTTTCTGAGCCAGTTCGTGTAACAGCGCACCATCGCCGCAACCGAGGTCGAGTACCCGCGAATTGGGGGCTATCCAGCGTGTAATAAACCCAAAATCGTCTCTCATTGGCGTCGCTCCACGGTCTCTGCTGCGCGCGCCAGGTAGGCCCCGAGTGCCGCTTGATAGCGCGGATTGGGCAGTAGAAAGGCATCGTGGCCTTGGTCTGATTCAATTTCGCAATAGCTGACATCGCGGCCCGCGGCGACCAGAGCATCGACAATTTCGCGCGAGCGATCTGGGGCAAAGCGCCAGTCACTGGAGAACGAAATCACCTGAAATTGACAGCGAGCACAATTAAATGCCGCTTGCGGATCGTTGTTGTATTCGCGAGCCAGATCAAAGTAGTCGAGCATTTTAGTGATCAGTAGATAGCTATTGGCATCAAAGACGCCAGAAAACTTATCGCCTTGATGGTTGAGGTAGCTCTCTATCTCAAATTGCACCGGATCGGCGCTGCCGGTAGTAAAGTCTCCCAAGCGCAGATCGCGGCCAAATTTTTGTCCCATCAGGGCATCTGATAGATAAGTGACGTGGCCGATCATTCGTGCCAAGGCCAGGCCGCGCTGTGGTGAGCGACCCTGGGCCGCATAGTCTCCATTGCAAAAATCGGGATCAGATTTAATCGCCCGGCGGGCGATCTCATTAAAGGCGATATTTTGAGCGCTGAGTTTCATTGCCGAGGCGATAACAACGCAGTGGTCGAGCAGTTCGGGGTACTCCAGAGACCAGCGCATCGCCTGCATACCGCCGAGGCTGCCGCCGACAACTGCAGCCCAGCGGTTGATGCCAAGGCAGTCCATCAGCAGCCGCTGCGAGTTGACCCAGTCGCGCGCGCGCAGTGGTGGAAATTCAGCGCCCCAAGCCCGGCCGGTAGCTGGGTTAATCGACAGCGGGCCGGTACTGCCAAAACAGCTGCCGATGTTGGTCGGGCAGACCACAAAAAAACGCGAGGTATCGATCGGTTTACCGGCGCCTATATAGTGGTCCCACCAGCCGGGACGGCTATCGCCTGGATGGTAGCCGGCGGCGTGGTGATGGCCGCTGAGAGCGTGGCAGATCAATATGGCGTTGTCACCGCGACCATTGAGCTCGCCGTAGCACTCGATCTCAAGCTCGTGGCGCTCCAACACCTCCCCGCAAGCGAGCGTCAGCGGTTGCTCAATAGCAACTATGCGGCTGGCGACGATACCGACTGAGTCGGCCTGCGGAGTGTCAGACATAGCGTGGAGTATTACTCAATTCTATTTGATAGAGACGAGTCTAAGTTTGTAATCGAGTGGGGACAAGCAGCGATCACAACAAAATACCCTGAAACCAGTTAAAAAACATCGGCAGTCCGCGATCGCGCACCATAATCAAGACAAAAATAGCCGCCATAGGCGACAGATCGATCATACCCAGTGGCGGTATCACTCGGCGGAATACAGAGAGGTAGGGCTCTACAATCTGCTGGACTACCGCCAGCATGGGATTGCCGTGACCGCCGACCCAGCTGGCGATAATGAGAATAAAAATACCCCAAAAATAGAGGTCAAACAGCAGCACTAAAAGTGAGTAGCTGGCGCCGATAAATGCCGCCGGCAGCGGATTGCCGCCAAATGAGAAAAAAGCCACACGGATGCCGAGCACAGCGACTAGGGCGGCGATGTTAAAGCGGCCGATGGGGGGTAGCAGGCGACTGAGCGGTTCGACTACTGGCGCTGAAAGTTTAAATACCATTTGCGACAGGGGATTGTAAAAATCCGCACGCAGCGCTTGCAACAAGATTCGCAGCAGCAGCAAGGTGCTGATTAATTGTAAGAGTATTCCCAGCAGGTAGACCATCGTTTTATTCTCCCTCAGGTGTCACGGGTGGCGACAGCTCAGCCGCCATCTCGGCACTGCGCTCTGCGGCACCCAGCATCGCGGTGCGCACGGTCGCCTCCAGCCCCTGGCTGGCAAACAGCGCCAGCGCCCGCTCGGTGGTACCGCCGGGCGAGGTGACTTTGCCGCGCAGGGTTGCCGGGCTATCACTACTTTGCACAGCCATATTGGCGGCACCTTGCGCGGTTTGGATGGCAAGCTTTTGCGCTGTTTCTGCGCTGAGCCCCATCTCCTCTGCCACTTTGGCCATCAGCTCCATGAGCAGGAAAAAGTAGGCGGGGCCACTGCCAGAGAGTGCAGTTATGGTGTCTATCAATCTTTCTTCTGCGACCCATTCGGCGACGCCGATAGCGGCGAACAAAGCGGAGACCAATTGTTTCTGTTCAGCGGTCACAGAGTTGTCGGCGTACAAACCGGTAGCACCTTGTTGCAACAGCGCGGGGGTATTGGGCATGGCGCGCACAATCGGTGTGGCGTCGCCCAGCCAGTGGCTGAGGGCGTGGCAGTTAATGCCTGCAGCGATAGAGATAACCACCGGTCGATGCTCCAGAGCGGGAGCCAACCCCTCGGCCACCTGTGCCATGACTTGGGGCTTTACCGCCAAAATGATGGCATCGGCGCGTCGGGCACAACTAGCGGTGTCCAGTTCAGTGACAACCTTGACACCAAAATCACAGCGCAAGGATTCACGCACAGGGCGGTTTGGCTCGCAGACAGTAATCGCCTCCGCACGATGGCCTGCGGCGATGATTCCGCCGATTAAACTGCGCGCCATATTGCCGCCGCCAACAAATAACAGAGAGTCCATAGGAGAGGTCCGTAGTGATGTGCAGATTGTAGCGGTTTATCCTAACCGAGTGGCGCTCGCGCGCCAAAAATATCGCTGCCAATACGGATAATCGTGGCTCCTTCGGCAATCGCCGCTTCGAGATCACCCGACATACCCATGGACAAAGTGTCCATCGGTTGTGCGCGCAGCCCCGGTAGCGTGGCGTTGAGAGTATCGCGCAGTTGGCGCACCGCAGCGAAAGCTTGGCGCTGCTCAAACAGATCTGAGCGCGCTTGGGGGACGGCCATCAACCCGCGCAGACGCAGTTGCGGCAATAACAATACCGCTTCAGCTACCTCGGTCAACTGCTCTGGCAGCAATCCAGATTTGCTATCTTCGCGATCGATATTGATCTGCAAACAGATATTCAGCGGCGCTATCTCTGCAGGGCGCTGCGCCGCTAGGCGCTGGGCTATTTTGAGACGGTCGACGCTGTGTACCCAGCTGAATAACTCGGCGGCGCGCCGTGTTTTGTTTGACTGCAGTGGGCCGATAAAGTGCCACTCCAGTGCTTCGGTGAAACCGCTCAATGCAGAAATCTTCTCCTCTGCCTCTTGCAGATAATTTTCACCAAAGGCCTTTAGGCCGGCAGCGTGTGCGGCAACAATATCCTGTTGGGGCTTGGTTTTGCTCACCGCTAATAGCTGAACGCTGTTGTCAGTGCGGCCAGCACTGTGCAGAGCGTGTTGCACACGCTGTTGCACGGCGCTAATGTTGTCAGCTATTGAACTCATGACAGCGGCTCATTAAATGATTGGTTGCTAAGCATACTGCAACTGGCGGCAGCGGTTAACCGCCACCGCCCCAACCGCGAGGTATAAAGTGGATATTAATCAATTGCTGGCTTTTAGTGCTGCGCAGGGCGCTTCAGATTTGCACCTTTCGGCGGGGTTGCCGCCGATGCTGCGAATTGACGGCGATGTGACCCAGGTGAATCTGCCCGACCAGGCAGCGGCCGATGTCGCGGCGATGATTGAGGCGACCTTTGGTGAGGGTGAGTCGGGGGCAGCGCGTCGCGCTGAGTGGCAGCAGCAGTTGGAGTGTGATTACAGCTATGAGCTGCCAGGGACTGCGCGTTTTCGGGTTAATGCTTTTGTCCACAGCCGCGGCCCCGGTGCGGTCTTTCGGACTATACCCAGCCAAGTCCTGAGCCTCGAAGAGCTTGGTCTAGGTGAAACCTTCAAGCGTTTGGCGCAATTGCCGCGCGGTTTGGTGCTGGTGACGGGGCCGACCGGATCGGGCAAGTCGACCACGTTAGCCGCGTTGATTGATTACATTAACAACAGTCGACAGAACCATATATTAACCATTGAAGATCCGATTGAATTTGTTCATCAGAGCAACCGTTGTCTGATCAATCAGCGCGAGGTTCACCGCGACACCCACAGTTTTAGCGCTGCATTGCGCTCCGCACTGCGTGAAGACCCCGATGTCATTCTGGTCGGTGAGCTGAGAGACCTCGAGACAATACGCCTGGCGCTGACGGCAGCGGAGACCGGCCATCTGGTTTTTGCCACCTTGCACACCGCGTCGGCGGCGAAAACAATTGATCGGATTGTGGATGTCTTTCCCGCTGCAGAAAAATCTATGGTGCGCTCCATGCTCTCTGAGTCACTGCAAGCGGTGGTCTCGCAGACACTGTTGAAAAAGATTGGCGGTGGCCGTGCGGCGGCACACGAAATATTGATCGGTACCAGCGCAGTGCGCAATATGATCCGCGAAGATAAAATCCCACAAATATACTCGGCACTGCAAAGCGGTGCTGCGGTTGGCATGCAGACACTCGACCAACACTTGCTGCAGTTAGTGAACTCTGGAGTCATTGAGCCGGCGGTTGCCGCCGTGCAGGCGCGCGCACCGGAAGTTTTTCAGTGAGCGGCCAACTGCTCTAGATAACGCTGCACAATGAGTGCAGCAGCGAGGTCGTCGATCTGATCGTGAGCCCTGGAGTTGTCAAGTTGTCGATTGTGTTGGCGCGCCTCGCGGCTGCTCAGCCGCTCATCTACCCAACTCACGGCAATACCCGTGCGGCCATTGAGGCGGTTGCCAAAGCGCCGCGCCAAACGGGCCAACTCGCTATCGCTGCCGTCCATATTCAGCGGTAAGCCGACCAGTAAGCGGACCGGTTGCCACTCTTCAATCAGTTTGGCTATAGCCTGCCACGGCGGGCCGCCATCTTTGCAGGTGAGAATCTGCAGTGGCGTCACTAAACCCGTTTGCGTGTGGCCAGTGGCGACACCAATTTGCCGCAAGCCGAAATCAAAACCGAGCAACTGTTCAGATTTATTGGAATTCAACAGCGGCTACCCGTGGCCGGCATCGGGTGCCAGGGCGCTTAAATCTACACCGATCGATTGCGCTGCTGCCTGTTGGCGCTCGGCCATAGGGGTGCGAAAAATAATATCGCTGTTGGCAGGTACAGTCAGCCAGGCATTGTCTGCGAGCTCTTGCTCGAGTTGGCCTGCCGACCAGGCGGAGTAGCCTATGGTAACCAGTGCGCAGTCTGGTCCGCGGCCCACAGCGATATCGGCGAGGATATCCTGCGAAGCGGTCAGGCAGATGTCGCTGTGCAGATATGTGGTTGATTGCCATTGGCGATCGCAGGCGTCGTGCAGAATAAAACCGCGATCGCGCTGTACCGGTCCGCCGTCAAATAGAGGTGCCAAACCGCACTGTTCATCAAATGTCAGTTCGAGTTGTTTGAATACCGTACTGATCGGAATGTCGAGCTGATGGTTGACGATAAAGCCCATTGCCCCCTCTGCGGTGTGTTCGCAAAGGTAGATCAAAGCGCTCTCAAAAGTGGGGTCGTTGAGACCCGGCATTGCCACTAAAAAATGGTGTTTGAGAGATTGGAAAGAGGCGGGTGAAGAGTCAGTCATAGTGACAATATGGCGGCGCACAAACTATTCTGCAACCCCAGTGCTTTCGAGTTGGCGCACAATTGCGGCCATTAACTTGTCGGCGATAGGGATCTGGGTGGCGGCTTCAATTTCGCGAAGACAGGTGGGGCTGGTGACATTGATCTCGGTTAAATAGTCGCCGATGATATCGAGGCCAACAAACAACAGTCCTCGCTGTTTTAGGCTTGGCGCTACGCTTTGCGCAATTTCGCGATCGCGATCGCTCAACGGTTGTACAACGCCGCGGCCACCGGCGGCGAGGTTGCCGCGGAAGTCACTGCCAGTCGGCAGACGCGCTAAACAGTGATCGATCACTTCGCCGTCAACCACCAAAACGCGCTTATCTCCAGCGTCGATTTGGGGCAAAAAGCGTTGCGCCATGATCATTTGTGTGCCGAATTGGGTCACTGTCTCCAAAATAACATTGAGGTTTTGGTCTCCTTCGCGAACGCGAAAAATTGAGCTGCCACCCATGCCGTCCAGAGGCTTATAGACTACATCGCCGTGCTCGGCATGAAACTGTTTGAGGCGAGTTTGGTCGCGGCTCACCAACAGCGGAGGTGTGCAACCGGCAAATTGCGTGGCAAAGACCTTTTCGTTGCAGTCGCGCAAACTCTGGGGACGGTTCACCACTAGTACGCCATCCCGTTCGGCGGCCTCGAGTATGTAGGTTGAGTAGATAAACTCACCGTCAAAAGGTGGGTCTTTGCGCATGATAATCGTGTCGAGTGTAGAGAGCGGTTGATCCACCGCGGTGCCCAGTTTGTGCCAATTTTGCGCATCGTCGAAAACTTGTAGAGCACGCATAGAGGCGCAAGCTTTGCCGTCTTCAATGTAAAGATCGCTCTGCTCCATATAGATCAGTTCGAAGCCGGCGCGCTGAGCTGCGAGCAGCAGGGCAAGCGTGGTATCTTTCTTAAAGTTGATGGTCTCGATGGGGTCCATCACTACCCCGAGTTTTCTAGGCATCGGCCGCGCTCCGTCGGTTCTGGTCAGCTGGCATCCATTGTCACCTGAGCGAGATGGATTTGCCACTGTGGCACAAGTATTAATAGCGTTAGAATATAAAATACAATTTGACCGGCACTACGCCGTTACTAAGAGCTAAATCTATGGACCTATCGCCCTATCTGATAGTGGTTATCGACGACAGTCAAACTGTGCGCGGCGCAGCCTGTGCAATCCTGGAGAAAGCTGGTGCGCAAGTGGTTGAGGCGGTGGACGGGTATGACGGTCTGGCTGCCGTAGTTGCCAAACAGCCAGATCTAGTGCTGGTTGATATTATGATGCCGCGCCTCGATGGCTTGCAGCTGACAGCAATTCTCAAAGGGCACAGTGAAATGCGCCACTTGCCGGTTGTCCTGGTCTCGAGCAAGCAGAGCTTGTTTGATCAGGCGCGCGGCAAGCTGATGGGTGCAGATGGCTACTTAGTTAAGCCTTTTAGTGCAGATGAGCTGTTAACAGCAGTGCGTTCGGCTCTGCTTCGCAGCGATGATCAAAACGCCAGCAGAGGCGATGAATAATATGGCTCACTCCGACGGGTTAGATCGTTCGGCAGCTTCCCCCGCGCAGCGCTTTGCGACCTTTAGTTTAGCCGGGCAGAGTTATGCGATCGCCCTTGAACAGCTGGCCGCTGTAGTGGCTCCGACGCCACTAGTCGGTTTGCCGCACAGTGCCAGCTGGCTGCTCGGGGTCACAGCTTGGCGCGGTCGCGCTATTAATGTGGTGGATTTGGCACTGCTATTGGGTTTGGAGCTGGGGTCGACGCCTGCAAGCCAAAAATGGTTGGTTATAGAGTGGTGCCAACAGTGGTTGGCGCTACAGGTTGACGGTGTAGGCGCAATCATTACGGCCCTCGACAGCCAACAGGCGGCCCCTTCGAGTGCGCTGGGCGCGCTGGGCAGTGGTAGTGTGATCGACCAGCAGGGGGGCAGCTTGAGCAGGTTGAGTGTCGACAAACTCTACGCCTATTTTAATCAACGCAGCCCGTTTTTATCAGACGCGGCGAGCGGATAGAGCGGGCCGGCAGCGCAGTAGAGTTGTGGTCGGTCTTGCAAACAACGAGAGTAAGTATATGAGTGTCTGGATAAAACGAACCCTGTTACTGCTGGTAATAGTCTCTGCAGGTGTCTGCGCTGTCTTTATTGAACAGCTCTACCGTGCGCAATTGGCCGATCAACAGTTACTCGATAACAGTGCGGTTTTGCGCAGCGAACTGCGTCAAATAGACCCGCTCAGCCATTCGGTAGCCACGGGCCAGCCGGGGGCATTTGCACGCTTGGAGGAAAGTGATCAAGCGCTCTACCGCAGCTGGGGGCGGCTCTACAAGCAGCTGTACAGTGAAGCGAATGGTCGCGCCCAACCACTGCCAGAGTCGGTGCGTAGTTTTGCCCAACAGTTAGTCGTTTTGCGTCGCGAGTTAGCTGGGTTGCTCGGGCAGCGTCAAGCAGCGAGCGATTGGCAAAAATTAGTGGCTGCATCTGCGCGCGCTCTACCGGTGCTGGAAGAGAACTTAGCTGAGCAAGTTGAGACTCTGATTGCCGCTGATGCACAGACTGCCACGGTAGTTCTGGCCCAGCAGCAGTTGTGGCAACTGCAACGCTTTGACCGCGGTTTAGCCGAACTGGTGGGTAGTGAAGTAGAGAAGGCTGTGCTTCAACTGCAACAGACAGCGGCGCAAATCAACCAAGCCCTACAAGCTCTAGAGACCATTGCTGCAGGCAACGGTGCAGCGACTCAGTTTCTCGAGGTGAGTGAAGCGCTAGCTGGTTTTGAGCGCAGCTTGCCGAATTTTGTATTGTTGCAAAAAGGTGCAAAGCGAGCGGGTAGTTATCCGCAGCCGCTGTTGGTGGAGTTAGATCGTATTGAGCAAGAGATTCGTCGCCGAGCGGCACAGCCGCTCTGGCAGCGAGCCGCTGCGCCGCTGCGCTGGGCGGCCATAACTACGCTGCTGACAGCACTGCTTTATCTACTGATGGTATGGCGTACAGCACGCGCCAATACCCGTTCAGTGCGACTTCACCAGCAGCAGCAGCAAGCTGAGCTGGAGGCGTTAATCAGTGAACTCAATGCGGTCGGTGAAGGTGATTTAACCCGCCAATTAACTGCCCAGAGCGGTACCACAGCGATATTGGCTGAATCACTCAACAGCGCTGTGGAAGCGCTGCGCAGATTAGTCGCCGCTGCGGCACGACAGTCGCTGGAGATCGGGGAGCAGAGCGAAGCACAGCAGAGCGCCTCGCAAGCGTTGCAGCAGGGTGCGCAATTACAGCTCGAACAGCTCGGCGCGGCCAATAAAACCTTGCAGCAGTTAGTGGCATCGGTAGAGGCGACAGCGACACGTGCGCGAGAGTCGCAAAAAATGGCCGAACAAGCGCGGCAAACTGCTGCAAAGGGCGCTCTGCGAGTTGCCGAGAGCTCTGTCAGCATGGGTCAGATAGACAGTGCGATTGGGGCTGCGGCCGGCTCTCTTGGCGAGCTCAAAGGCAGCGCTGAGCAGATCGGCAAGATTGCCGCGGTTATTTCAGAAATTGCCGACCAGACCAATGTTATGGCTCTCAACGCCGCTATCCAAGCGACAGGCTCCGGCGATGAGGCGCGCGGTTTTGCCGTAGTCGCTGATGAAATTCAGCGCCTTGCTGAAAGTGCTGCGGGTGCGGCTGCTGAGATAGCTGAACTGCTCAGCAAAGTGGCAGAGCATAGCAGTGAGGCTGATCTGGCGATGCAAAAAAGTTGTGTTGAACTCGGCGAGGGCAAGCAGCGTATGGCCGCGGCCGGAGAGGCGCTTGAGGCGATTGAAACCAGTACCAACGAGTTGCTGCCAATTATTGCCGAAATTTCTGACAGCAGTGCAACGCAAGCGGGTCAGGTCGAACAGATAGCGGCCAGAGTGGATGAAGTAGTGCGTCAGGCTAATGCGACCTTGTCGGGCAGCCAGGCCAACGCACAGAGCAGTGACCAGTTAGCCCTGTTGGCAGTTGAAATGCGTCGTTCGATCAGCCACTTTACGCTGGGGGAGTTAACCCCGACAAACAGTGAAGAGGCAGAGCAAGGCGCAGCGCAAGATGAATATGAGGCGAACCCTCTAGAAGCCTTTGAGCGCGAGATAGAACAGCTCCTGGCCAACACACCTAAGCCGGGTGCCGAGCGCGAATGAGCGGTGCCGAACTAGCCTTGCAGCTCGACGAGCATGTCGCCTCTGCCGCAGCTAGTTTGGCTGGAGGCCTACCGCAGGCGGCGCCATGGACTGAACTATACGGGCTGTTGATAGCCGCCAATCGACGTGAGGATGCCGCTCGACTCGAACAAGCTTTTGCTGCCAAACCAGCTCAACAAGAGCAGCTTACGCCCACTCAAGCCGAGCTGTTGGCGCAAATTTATTGCCGACAAAAAAATGCTGCAAGCCATTCAGATGCGGTGTTATTTCGAACTTCGCTGATCAATTTTTACACGGCTAATGAGCAGAATTGGCAGCCGCCTAAAGAACTGCCGGCCTGGACAATCGATGAGCGCTGGCCAGTCAATTGGACGGCACAAATCGCAGCACTAGCTCCGCAGTCGACAGCTCTGATGCAGTCAGAGCCGGCGTCAAAATCGACGTTTATGCGGTTGCTGGCTGAATTAGATCTAGCCTTTCACGGTCTTGACAGCCAACCGCCGACCCTGCCCGAGCGAGAAATAGTTGCGCAATGGCTGTCAAATTGGCCGCTTGCACAGCCCGCCGCGAGTGGCGCAGAGCGCTGCACTGCCGCTCTGGCCGTTGAGCTACGAGCAGATGTCAGGGCACTGATATCGGAATTAGAACATGCCGAGTTGAGTGAGGGTGAGATTCGACCAGCTGCGGTCACTCATTTATGCGAAGCATTGATAGTGATTTGTCCGCTAGCTACTGCACAGCTGAGTGGTCTCTCATTTGCGCTGCCGTCGCTACTCAACTACCTTGAAAATAGTGAGTCTTGGGCGCCCTCTATTCAGCAGGAGTGGATAGAGATGTTGGTTGAGCTGGAATCTCTTCTCTGTGCTGCAGCGACTACAGGCAATAGAGCAGTGAATGCCTTACAGGCGCAGCGGCAAACTGCACAGCGGGAGTTAGCAGAGCAGATCGGCGTTTCTATTATTGGTGTGGAGAGATTACTCGATCACCACCAATTGCAAGCTATTGATAATGCGCTGTTGGTACAGCTTAAGCTGCAGTGCGAGCAGATCGCGGCGTTGCTGGTTGTGCTTGATGAGCCAGATTTCAGACTCGCTGTTGCCCATATAGCGAGGCAGTTAGATCAGCGGAGCAGAGAGCTGGACCAGCGTATACGTACAGCCGAGTTAACCACAATTGCGGACTTATTGGCTGCGTTGGAGGTGGTTTTAGCGCGCCGCTATCGGTCTCAACCGCTACCGATAGCAGCTTTTTCGCCAGCGGCTCAGATGGATCTGATCGATGTAGCGAAAACAGTGGCGCTACACGATTGGCGTGGAGGCCAATATGGCTGAACAAAATCGAGACTTACAAAAATTATTTGCAGAAGAGGCTCATGAACGACTCGCAGCACTCTTGCAGCTGGTAGAACCGGTAGCGGCAACTGCGCCACTTAGTGCACAAGTGGTGAGCCAATTTTGTCATCAACTCCATGGTCTTAAGGGGAGTGCGAGAATGGTGGGTGCCGAGCGGTTGGCGGAGTTGGCGCACATCTTGGAAGGCGAGTTGAGTGACTCTGCGACCGTGGTGAAGCGCAGTCGCCTGGAGTGGCGAGAGCGAATAGATAATCTTCATACGCTGCTCGAGTCGAACTTTACTGACGAGCCCCCTGTTGACTCTGGTGCTGCTCCGCTTGCCCCCGCTGCATTGGCGCTGAGTCAGCAGCGCATCGCAGTTGAGCCTGGTGCGCTGGATAACTTGATTCACCAGATGGTCGAGGCGGGCGTCGCTCAACAGCTGTTGCTGAGCCAACTGCAAGCCGTGAGTGAACAGCTCCCTAAAGCTGAGTATCGTTCACTGAAGCTGGCCCATCAGCGTCAGCTGGTGCTTCTGGAGGCACAGCAGCGACAACTTATAGCGTTGCGTATGGTGCCAATTAACAGTGTTTTGCCGCGCTGGCGAGAGTTGGTTCGGACAGTCTCGGTTGATCTAGATCGCTCGGTTGAGCTGCGCATTGATATAGATACTAGCGCCCAAGTCGATCGAACAGTTTTGGAGCAGCTTGTGCCGCTTGTCGAACACCTACTGCGCAATGCTATCTGTCATGGTATTGAGCCGCGCGAGCAGCGCAGCGCTGTCGGCAAAGTG
>Ga0209653_1001317_pt1 | contig 20204 bp, 15 predicted proteins | sample SaaInl6LU_22_DNA_FD_184644 | JGI IMG/M metagenome (GOLD analysis project Ga0209653, IMG submission 184644) | Marine microbial communities from expanding oxygen minimum zones in the Saanich Inlet - ESP_116LU_22_DNA (SPAdes) (version 2) | ecosystem: Environmental > Aquatic > Marine > Intertidal...
CACGCCGATAAAAAACGAACAAACGCTTACTGCTACATTCGGAGACTTTGGGACTCAACACTTGGTTGGCAGCTACGGCTCCAAGAATGAAAAAAACCTTTTTCGCGCCATTGTAGTGCACAAAAAATACCAGGGCTACCGCCATTGGAGTGGCTATGAAAACAGCCTCATAAACCTATCCAATACTTTTATTACTACAAATGGAAACAAACTCGCTATTGATTACAGCTATTTCAACAGCCCAATGGCATTGGATGCTGGCGGACTCACTTCCGCTGAAGTAACAGAAAACCGCAGTCAAGCAAGACAGCGAAACCTAGATTACAAAGCAGGCGAAAAGGTGCAACAGCATCAATTCACGGCACGTTGGCAAAGTAAAAAATGGACCATTTATGGATTTTTTACAAAACGTAACCTAGATGCGAAACTGCCCTTTGAGTTTGGAGGACAAATCGATTTAGGGCGTAGTTACTATGGTTTTGGTATGCAAAAAGAAGGACGTAAAAAACAGTGGCTATGGCAATATGGTGTTGAAGCTGCAGCCCAAAGAGATGGAAGGAAAAGATTTAAAAACATCTTAGGAGCAACAGGAAGTCGAACACTAGAACAAAGCGAGCGCTTTTACACACTTGGTGCCTATGGCATTGTAGAATTAGTCCTCAGCGATTGGCGGTTACGTGCCACGCTTCGTGCCGACACCCACCGCATTCAGCTCGTTGATTTTATGGGTGGTAATTCGGACAAAAAAAACCTATCTGCCTACTCTCCTGCTATCGCGGTATTTTATAGTTTTTCGCCAGGCCTAAGCAGCTATATCCGCTGGGGAACAGGCTTTGAAACACCATCGCTCAATGAACTATCTGCTAATCCAACAGGTGAAACTGGCTTTAACAATATGCTAGCGCCCCAACAATCAGAAGAAATAGAAGTTGGTATGCGCCTAAAAACAAAGATCTTTGATGCTTCGGTTACGCTGTTTACAACAACAACACAAGACGAAATTCTATCCTATGAGCTTAGCGCTTTTCCAGGACAAGATTTTTTTAGGAATATTGGGCGTGTAAACAGAAAAGGGATTGAGGCCACTGCCAACTTTCGCATGGCAAAAACTGCTGCGCTAAAACTAAACTACAGCCAAGGAACATTTAAAACCCAAGACGGCAATGACCTGCCCAACGTACCTAGAAGTCAATTTAGCGCAAGCCTAAACCACCTTTTTGGAAAAACTGCCGTATCGCTGAACCTGCGCCATGTAGGCAAACGTTTTGCCGATTCTAAAAACCTTGTTGAAGTACCAAAGTTTTGGACAGCTGACCTGTATGCGCAACGCAAATGGGGCATAACCACTTGGACGATGGGTATTAACAATATTGTCAATGTGAGTTACTATGACAATATCCGCATCAATGCCTTTGGTGGACGTTACTTTGAGCCTGCTGCCATGCGCCAAGCCTTTGCGCGTGTTCAAGTGCAGTTATAGATTTGGTATATTTGTGATTAAGCTAAATTAACCCAATGAAAAAAAACATCATCATACTGGTTTGTTTAACGTTAATGTTAAGCCAAACCGCTTGTGCCCAAAAAGAAAATACGCCTCCTCTTAAAACACCAACAAGTGTGTCGTATACTACCGAACTTGTGGTTCCTGATGTAGAAGTACCATGGGGAATGGTCTTTCTGCCCAATGGGAGTTTATTGTACACAGAAAAAGAAGGAAAGTTAATACGCTTTCAATATGGGAAAAAAAATGAGATTTCTGGTTTGCCCACTACCTATGTGCGGGGCCAGGGGGGGTTGATGGGCATTGCCCTACACCCCGATTTTGAACAGAATAACCGGATCTATTTTACTATGGCTACCGCCAATGAAGATGCCTCTGGAGGAAATACAGGTTTGTATACTGCTTTACTGACAGGAAATACATTATCAGACGTAAAACTGCTGTACAAGGCTATGCCAGACACCAAAAAAGGCGTACACTTTGGTTCACGTATCGTTTTTGATGCAGCTGGATACCTGTATTTTTCTGTGGGTGATAGAGGTGAACGAGACACAAACCCACAAGACATTACGCGAGATAACGGGAAAATATACCGCTTAAACGATGACGGAAGTATTCCAAAGGACAACCCTTTTGTAGGCGTGGATGGCGCTAAAGAAGCCATTTATTCTTATGGACACCGCAACCCACAAGGGCTAACGATTCATCCTGAAACAGGTGCGGTTTGGGCACACGAACACGGGCCGCGTGGCGGCGATGAAATCAACATCATCGAAGCAGGAAAAAACTACGGCTGGCCCAAGATTACCTATGGCAAAAATTATTCGGGAACCACCATTACCGAAAACCGCTCATTGCCGGGCATGGAGCAACCTTTCTACTATTGGGTACCTTCAATAGCTGCGTCGGGAATGGCATTTGTTACGGGTGACAAATACCCCGACTGGAAAGGGAGTATTTTGGCGGGCTCTCTAAAGAAATCATACTTGGAACGCCTAACGATTCGCGACAACAAAGTAGTGGCACGCGAAAAAATAGCTGCCGATATTGGACGTGTGCGTGATGTGATTATGGGTCCTTACGGCTACATCCATATTGCTGTTGAGTTTGAGGGGATATATCGAATTAAGCCAAAGACAACTAAATAATTTCGATCAAAGCACAGCTTTTAAAGTACTGTTTGCTTTTTTTATAAAACAAAAAAAACGGCTCAACAGAGCCGTTTTGTGCAAAAATAAACTTGGAGCTTATTTCTTCTCTTCTGCGAGTTCTTCAAGCATGGCCAAAGCATGTCCTTGGTTAGGCTCGAGTGCTACTATAATTTTATCTTCCATAATTTCTAAAATTTACGGAGTTAAACTTATCGTAACGATTGATCCGGGTGCGTTCTCTCCACCCGCGACTATATTATAAAACCCAGTCCACACGGGCTAATGTATAGTACGTGAAATCAAGTTTTCACAATATAAAAGTACCATTTTTTGGGAAATTAAAAAATACCCTAATTTTATAGAAATTATTTAAAATAAATTAACTCAAATAATATGCGATTTATATATTTTCTGTCGATAGTAGCCGTAATGTCATTTCATTTTGCAGAAGGCCAATCTTACCTCAAACTACTGCGCGACGGAGAAACTTCTCTTGAAAAAATAGAGCTGGCAGCTGATCGCTATTTTAAGAAAGTAGGAACCGACAATAACGAATATAAATTTTATCAACGCTGGCTATATGGGGCAAAAATGGAAGCGGACGAGCAAAACATATTAACGCCAAATAGCGTTTACCTTGAAGAGCTGCACCGTTACAATAAAAGCCGCAATATTTCTGCACGCTCAGGCGTAGTACAACAAACGGCGGCTTGGAGCGACCTTGGCCCTAACTACAAAAATGGCACTACGGGATGGAATCCAGGTGTGGGGAGAATTACTTCACTGGCATTTGAAAACACTACCCATTTTATTGCAGGAAGTCCTACAGGTGGCATTTGGAAAACAACCGATAGTGGGCAAAATTGGAGCTGTTTGACAGACAACTTATCCAATATTGATGTTTATAGCCTTGCCATAGGGCCTAATGACAACAACACCTACTTCTGGGGAAGCACTCAAGGTAGAATATTCAAATCCACTGACGGTGGAGTATCTTGGGCCTTACTCAATGGAGGAAGCCTTATGGGAAATAGTGACGCTGAAAGAGTAAATAAAATACTTATCAAACCCGAAAATACCAGCATTATGTATGCAAGTGTTGAAAATAGCGGGAATTTTCGATCAACTAACGGTGGCGTAACTTGGAGCAAAATACATACTGGTTCGACTAACGGATATGATGTTGAATTCAAACCTGGAAACACCAATGAAGTATACGCAACAGGGATAAATTTTTATAAGTCAACTAATAATGGTGTAAACTTCACCCCTTTTACTGGAGCTGATTTAAGCATCAATGGCAACTGGACACAAGAGCTTATAAAGGGAAGTCAAAAATGGGTACATGGCAGCTCCAACCAAAACAAAACGGTCACGCCCAAAACAGGAAATGGTATGGGTGTCTATTTGAGTGAAAACTTTGATAGAGATAGCGCAAGGCTTATATTAAATCCTATTGATTTGAGTAATACGACAGACATGCTCCTATCTTTTGCTTATACTAATGTAAATTATGCCAGCGATGTTGATCAGCTCGAAGTATCATACAGAACAAGTCCATCCCAAAATTGGACAACACTTGCCTCCTACACGACAGAAGCTGCAAGCTGGACTGATGTTCAGCTTGATATCTCAAATATCACAAACGGAAGTAGCACTTTCCAAATTGCTTTTACGGCCTTGTCAAAATGGGGAAGAGGTGTAACACTTGATGACATTGAGTTAAAAGATTTTTTAAACATAAAATACTTCTCTGAGGGTTTCGAGGGTAAAAACGACATCCTGGAAAACAGTTTTTCAGGAGATGCCAAAATGATGGGCGTCTCTGCCCAAGACCCAACCAAAATATATGTACTTGAAGAAAAGGGCGGTAGTTTCAATGGGCTTTATGTTTCCGATGATAATGGCCAGACTTTCTCAAAATTAAATCATGGAGCTAAAAATTATTTTGGCTACTCTTCCCTAGCTGATGATGATGACGGTCAAGCGCCACGAGACATGGACATAACCGTAGATCCAAATAATGCTGACATTGTGTATATGGCAGGAATTTTATCATGGAGATCAACTGATGGCGGAAATAACTTTTCGATTTCTTCTCAATGGACTCCTGACAGTGCAGCTAATCAAAATATTGGCTATTGTCATGCAGATATAGACATTATTGAGCTCGTAGATGGAAAGCTTTTTGTAGGGTCTGACGGTGGTGTTTACAAGGCTACTGACCCGAGTACCATTTCTGCAAATTATTATGAAGACTTGTCTGACGGGATTGGTGTGCGACAGTTTTACAAAATTGGTGTTTCAAGCGGCAATGCTGAAATAGTTTCTGGTGGATCGCAAGACAATGGAACTTCTGTCCTTGCTGGCGGGATTTGGAAAGATTGGCTGGGCGCAGATGGCATGGAAACCTTTGTCGATAAAAACGACAGCAACAAACTCTATGGGACATCTCAATATGGAAACCTTTACTACAGTCCTGATCTTGGAAACACTGCGTTTGGAGTAGAAGAACCGACAGGAAAAGCTGGCAACACAAATGGGGCAAACTGGGTTGTGCCCTTTGAGCAAGACCCCATAGTATCAGACAAAATATATGTCGCCTATGATGTTGTTTATGCACAAGTATCAGACTTGGGCTGGACTTCCATTTCACAAGAATTCAGCAATAATATTGACCATTTTAAAATTGCACCTAGCAATAGTGATGTGATGTATTTATCTGTAAACGACTTGCTTTATAAAACAACAGATGGTGGTTCCACGGACTGGACAGCAATTACACTTCCTCTAAACACAGGTAATATCAACGCCATTACCATTAATAAAGACAATCCCAACATGCTGGCATTGGCGGTTTCTGGGAGCAATAAGGTGCTCCTATCCAATGACGGTGGAAGCAACTGGCAAATTATCAACAATAGCCTGCCCAACTTTTCGGCAAGTACCTTGTGTTTTTATGGCGAGGACTTAATACTGGGCATGAACTATGGTGTGTTTTACAATGATGCTGAAGCCAGAAATACGTGGGCAGCATTTTCGGATAACTTGCCAAACGTAAGAATATTTGAATTGGAGGTAAACTACAATTTAAACAAGGTATATGCAGGTACTTATGGGCGTGGTCTTTGGGCTGCCCAACTGGATCCCTCAGCCTTGAGTGTTGACGATAAAATATTGACACAAATAACGGTATATCCCAATCCGGCTGAAGATTATGTAACATTGAAAATACCACAATCCATTGATGCATCATTGAAAATTTACAATGTGGCGGGTCAAATTGTTTACTACGCTAAAAAACAAGCCTTAGGGCAAAATCATCGTATTCCTGTATCCTATTTAAGCCAAGGAAACTATGTGTTGCGGATAACAACAGACCACCACACGACCACATTCAATATTTTAAAGAATTAGGTTAAAATCAATTAACTGAATAGTCGATAATCTCTTGTTCGGGCAAGCGACCCAAATCGTTTGTATCAATAATCCATTGTTCTAATAGGCTATTGAGTTTGCGTAGTTTTTTGCTGTAAGATGCTATACCTGATAAGTTATTGAGTTCAAAAGGATCTTTTTGCAAGTCGTAAAACGCTATCGCTGCTTTTGGTGTATCAAACCAGCGTTGCGCGTTTTTGTCCAACCTTGTACGCGTTCAGCGGCGGTTTTTCTTCTTTCCCTTTTTAAAGTCACCAAAAGAACGGCCACCTTTTTTGCGATTGCTAAAACGATCTCCTCTATTATTTCGCTTTTTAGAAAAACCTCCTCCACCTTGCAAGTGCTGACCTCTTTTCTCCGTGATGCGAATTTGAATCACACGCCCATCAAGCTTAAAGCCTTCAAACGCAGCCAACACATTGTCTTTTTTGTCCAAGCTTGTGTTAAAATAGGCGTTGTTATCCATCACGTCAACATGATAAATATCGTCCTTCCCCAAAGAGAGGAAATCAATCAAAAACGCCTTCAATGTTTTCCAGTCGTAATCGTCCCGACTACCGATATTGATGTCGTAACGGGCATCAGCGGCCTTCTTTGAACGTCCTTCACCATCCGGTGCCGCCTTAGATAGCGCGTTTGCTTGTTTTTGATAGTAACTGTGTAGTCTATTAAACTCTACAGACATCAGTTTTTTAATCAAATCTTCTTTTGAAAAATCGCCTAAAATGGTATTGACTTCTTCCAAGTATCCGTCAATTTCGTCGTTGACATCAGTAGCTTTAATTTTTTCAGCAAAGTGTTGTAATTGCCTTGTGAGTATGGCATTTACATCTGGAACTTCTTGGGCAGTAATTTTAGCATTTATGATGCGCTCAAGTTTTTTGATTTTACCCAACTCGCCTCTGGTGAGTATGATCATGGAGGTACCTAAACTGCTGGCACGCCCTGTTCTACCACTTCGGTGCGTATAGGTTTCTATCTCGTCTGGCAATTGATAGTGAATCACGTGCGATATGTTGTCAACATCTAAACCACGGGCCGCAACATCTGTAGCCACAAGAGTTTTTATTTGCTTGGCACGAAAGGCTTTCATCACCATATCACGTTGGTTTTGGCTCAGGTCTCCGTGTAAGGCACCTGCGCTGTAGCCATCTTCGATAAGCTTTTCAGCCACACGTTGAGTATCGCGTTTGGTGCGACAAAACACTATCGAATAAATATCGGGTTGGGTATCAGAAAGTCGCTTTAATAAGTTGTAGCGTTCACGACCGCTTACCAAATAATACTCGTGGTTGATGTTGGTCGAAGCTGAATTCTTAGTGCCAACCGTAATTTCGATTGGGTTATGCATGAATTCTTTCGCAATGCGTGCTACTTCTTTGGGCATGGTAGCCGAGAACAACCATGTTTGTTTGTCCTTTGGCGTGTGAGAGAGAATGTTTGTAATATCCTCCTTAAAGCCCATGTTTAACATTTCATCTGCTTCGTCCAAAATACAAAAGGCGATGGAAGAAATGTCAATGTATTTTCTGCGCATCATGTCCTGCATACGGCCTGGTGTTGCCACCAAAACTTGTGCGCCTTTTTTGACAGCCTTTGCTTGGTCGTTGATGCTTGCGCCACCATATATGGGGACTATATTCAATCCTTTAATGGCGGAAGCATACTTGATAAGCTCTTTGCTTATTTGAATGCATAACTCTCTGGTTGGAGCAATAACAAGTGCTTGCGTAGTTCTGCTGCCTGTATCTATTTTCTGCAGCATGGGCAAGCCAAAAGCAGCTGTTTTGCCTGTTCCTGTTTGTGCGAGTACAACAATATCCGTTTCCTTTTCTAAAAGGATGGGGACGGCTTTTTGCTGAACATCAGTGGGCGATTGAAAACCTAAGGCATCGATGGCCTCTAGTAGTTTGGGATCAATTCCCAAAGATGAAAAATCTGTCATAAGAAGTGGCAAATGTAACCTAAATAGTTCGAAGAGAGCTATAAGTATGAAAATCAGCGCCAAAGCTTATAAATTTAACTATTTTTGTAGCGAACTTTACTTATGAAAAACTACCAAACCTATATTCTTTTACTGCTTTCGGTTACTTCATTATTTGCACAAAATATTGCATTGCAAAAATCCACAACCCCAAGTAGTGTTAGAGGCAATAATCAAGGTGCTTTTGCCGTCGACGGGAATCAATCAACGCGCTGGGAAAGTGATTTTTCAGACCCACAGTATTTAATTGTCGATCTCGCTACATCTTACGCGCTGAATAGGGTTGAGATTGATTGGGAAGCTGCATATGCAACGCAATATCAAATACAACTGTCCAACAACAAACAACAATGGACAACGGTTTCAAACATCACTAGCGGAAATGGCGGGACAGATGTTGTTAATTTGAATGGGCAAAACGCACGTTACGTAAGAATGTATGGCACCCAACGTACCACTATCGGAAGTGCACAATACGGATACAGTATTTTTGAGTTTGAGGTCTATGGAGAAGCCGCAACAAACAACGCTTCCCTTTCTGATATTTTAATCAACGGTAATGCGTTTACTGCTTTTTCGAGTAATCAGTACAACTATGATTATTTGCTTAAACCAGGCATAAATAGCGTGCCTACCGTAAGTGTAACCACGGCAAATTCAAATGCGACTTCCACTATTACAAACGCACAATCCCTTCCGGGAACGACAACCATAAACGTAACCGCTGCTGATGGCAGTACTACCCAGACATATACCATAAACTTTACGGCAAGTAATTACAACTTGGTTTGGAACGATGAGTTTGATTATACCGGTGCTCCAAATACTTCAAAATGGCACCACCAAACATACCCACCCGTTGGAGACAGCTGGTTTAACAAAGAAGAACAACACTACACAAGTCGGATTGAAAATTCCTATGTGAGCAATGGCTCTTTAAAAATCAAAGCCATTAAGGAAAGCTACCCCGATCCAACAAGTGGTTCAACGAAACAATACACCGCTGCTAGATTAAATTCCAAGTATGCGTTCCGATATGGGCGTATGGAGGTTAAAGCCAAGCTACCAGCGGCGCAAGGCACATGGCCAGCCATATGGACATTGGGTAAGAACATCAATGAAAATGGTGCCTATTGGCAGACCCAAGGGTTTGGTAATACCGCTTGGCCTTATTGCGGGGAGATTGACATCATGGAACAGGACGACAATAAATCTAAAACTTCAGGAGCTTTTCACTTTCCATTGGAAAACGGCCAAAACACCTACACCACAAACAGCATTAGTGTTACGGATACCGCAAACAGCTGGCATGTGTATGCCATGGAATGGTCTGCAGATACCATTGAACTATCCGTAGATGACGTGGTTTTCCACTCGCTTGACAATGCCCAAAATGCCTATTTTGACAACGAACATTTTATTTTGTTAAACATTGCCATGGGTGGGGAATTAGGGGGTACTATTGATGCCAATTTTACTACTGATATCATGGAGATTGATTATGTCCGTGTTTATCAATTACAACCCCTTTCTTCGGGCGTTATTGACAACCAAAATATTGGCGTGAATATATATCCCAATCCATCGACGGGTCGGTTTTATGTTGAGGCTGATGATATCATCAATGAAATTGTTATTTACGATTTAACAGGGCGTCAAGTGTCAAGTTACGGCGTTAATCAAAGAGCCGTACCCCTTCAAATAAATCAGCCGCCAGGCGTATATCTCATCAAGGTCAGCGGTCATGATTTTGAAGATTTCAAAAAATTAATTTTGAATTAAAGGGGCATCGTTTTTACGTATATGTATTAGTGTTCAACTTTAAGTATTGCTACTCTAGCATTCCAAAAAAACACAAATCCACAAAATTTTTAAATATCCCAAGCCATCTGCTTGGGGTTTTTAATTTTTACCAAGAGGCATTAGTTGCTTATTAATTCTTTCCTTAAAAAAAAATCCTCAACTGTGTATTCCAAGGTATCAAAAACCACAAAGATTATAGTTTCCCTTCCATATTCCTTTTTTTGCATTAAATTTGAATAATTATTAAAACTAAACAAAATGAAAAATTACAATTTATCATCTTTTTTAACGCTTACAGCACTTGTTGCTTTTCTAGTATTCGGAGGAATGACCAGTGCACAAGCGCAAGAGGAGCCAACGTTCAGTGTTTCTGGATCTGTTGACTCATACTACAGAAGCAGCGAATATGCGCCTGGTACTTCTTTTGCTAACCTAAACGGATTTTCGCTAGGTATGGCAAACATTGTTCTTTCTTACGAAGGAGAAAAATCAGGTTTTGTTGCTGATTTGGTTTACGGACCAAGAGGTGCAGATGCCGTATTCAATTCTGCTGGCTCATCAAATATTGTGAATCAATTATATGTATACTACAATGTAAGTGACAGCTTTACGTTGACATTAGGTAACTTCAACACCTTCCTAGGTTATGAAGTAATTTCCCCTGTTGGAAACTTTAACTACTCTACATCATACATGTTCTCTAACGGACCTTTCTCTCACACAGGTTTGAAAGCTGATATTGCACTTTCTGACGATGTGTCTTTGATGTTAGGTGTCCTTAACAGCACAGATTACACAGAGTCTCAGCCAGTTGGTGACGACTATATGTTTGGAGCACAGTTAGGTCTTTACGGACAATACATCAACTTCCTTTCTGGTGGACTATCCAATGTTTCTCAAATTGATTTCACAGGTGGTATTGACATCTCGGACAGCTTCTTCTTAGGCGTAAACGCAACTTCTTATAAAGATGATGGCGTTGAGTGGTCTGGTGTTGCACTTTACCCGCAACTTACCGTATCTGACTCTTTTGCACTTGGTCTTAGAGGCGAGTCTTTTGACATCAAAGATTCAAACACCTTTACTTCTTTTACAATCACGGGTAGTTTTAACTCTGGAAACTTGACCATCAAGCCAGAAATTAGAATTGACAGTGCGGACGAAAAAGTAAGCACTTGGAGCGCTGACGGAGATGATAGCTTATCATCATTCGTGTTGGCGGCTATTTACTCTTTCTAGTATTGATACAATAAACTTAAAAATACAATAACATGAAAAAAATTGAAGCACTCATCCGAAAAACACAGTTTGAGGATGTAAAAAACAAACTTCACGATGCTGGAGTTACTTTTTTCAGTCACTGGGACGTAACTGGGATCGGAAATGAAAAAAAAGGTCGTGTATATAGAGGTGTCTCCTACAGTACTTCTGCTATTGAACGCAAAATGCTCTCCATTGTTGTTAATGACGACTTTGTTGAGCCAGCAGTTCAGGCCATAATTGAAGCTGGTGGAACAGGAAACATTGGTGATGGAAAAATATTTGTACTCCCTGTTGAGGAAGCCTACCGAGTTCGCACGGGTGAAAAAGGTGGCGACACATTAAACTAAACAATTAAGACATGGATACTGCACTATTTACTGCTAACAACGTATGGATGATGATCTGTACAGCACTCGTATTTTTTATGCACATGGGTTTCTCTTTATTAGAAGCGGGGCTAACACGTCAAAAAAATACCGTTAATATTTTATTCAAAAACTTCTTCGTCATAACAGTTGGACTCCTTCTGTATGCGATAGCTGGTTTTAACCTCATGTACCCTGGTTTTGAAGAAGGGGCTACTGGCTTTTTTAAATTTGCTGGTTGGGGTATTGCACCTCCTGAAGGAGGCATGACTGCTGCTTATGCCAGTGGTGGTTACACTTGGTGGACAGACTTCTTGTTTCAAGGGATGTTTGCCGCTACTGCCGCTACCATTATTTCTGGAGCTGTAGCTGAACGCATCAAGCTTGAAGCTTTTATGCTACTGGCTGTTCTTTATGTTGGGATTGTTTACCCGATCGTAGGTTCATGGCAATGGGGAGGTGGATTCCTCAGTAGTTGGGGCTTTTACGACTTTGCTGGTTCGACACTCGTACACTCTGTGGGTGGATGGGCAGCACTTATCACCATATACTTTTTGGGTGCACGTATTGGCAAATACGACTCAGACGGAACTTCAAACCCGATTTTTGGTCACAACATGCCGCTCGCAGCAGGTGGCGTACTTATCCTTTGGTTAGGATGGTTTGGATTTAACGGTGGATCTGTACTATCAGCTGACCCAGCTGTAACATCACTTGTGCTTGTTACTACAAGTTTGGCAGCAGCAGCAGGCGGAATTATAGCCACTGTGTTTTCGCACATTCTTTATAAAAACTATGATTTAACCATGTTTATGAATGGTGTGCTTGGTGGATTGGTTGCCATAACAGCTGGTGCTGACCAGATGTCAACAGGCGAAGCCATGTTAGTAGGCGCCATAGGAGGTATAATTGTTGTACTTGCTATCGCATTGCTTGAAAAACTAAAGCTTGACGATCCAGTAGGTGCTATTGCAGTTCACCTTTTTGCGGGCATGTGGGGAACACTTGCTGTAGGTATCTTTGGCGACATGGCGAGCACCAAACAGTTTATGGTGCAACTTGCAGGCGTTGGAATTGTAGGAGCCTTTTGTGTTTTAAGTACCTTAATTTTGGTATTGAGCATTAAAGCTACTATTGGTTTACGCGTCTCTAGAGAAGAAGAAATTGGAGGATTGGATGATGCTGAACACGGTATGTCAGCATATGCCGACTTCAGTGTTTCAAAAAAGTAGTTTTTTTAATTATATATTTTTAATACCCCGAGTGTAATTCTGAACACTTGGGGTTTTTTTTGTTTATTTTTACATCAAAATAATACATGTACGCCATAACACTTGTTATTCAGTGCCCAGACAAAAAAGGAATCATTGCCGATGTAACTTCCTTTGTTTACGAACAGAAAGGAAATATCCAATACATTGACCAGTACGTTGACAGAGAAAACGGCGCATTTTTTATGCGTTTACAAGCGGAGTTAGACGAACAGCTTTGCTCCTATCAAAATTTCATTAGTCTATTTGAAAATAAACTGGCAAACGGCTACAACATGACGTGGAGTCATCAGCCGCTGAACTACAAACCCAAGATGGCTGTTTTTGTATCAAAATACGATCACTGCCTATATGACTTGTTGGGACGTTATAAATCTGGAGAACTTGGCGTAGAAATTCCGTTTATCCTCAGTAATCACAAAGACTTGGATTCAATAGCAAGAGCTTTTGAAATTCCATTCTTTCACGTTCCTGTTACCAAAGAAACCAAAGCAGCTGCCACAAAACAACAGCTTGCGCTACTAAAAGAACACAAGGTAGATTTTGTAGTATTGGCACGTTATATGCAAATTGTACCGGCAGACCTTATTGAAGTATATAAAAACAAAATCATCAATATCCACCACTCGTTTTTGCCTGCATTCCCTGGTGCAAAACCTTACCACTCCGCTTTTGAGCGCGGTGTGAAAATCATTGGCGCTACCAGTCACTATGTCACAGAAGAACTAGACGCTGGACCCATTATTGAGCAAGGAGTAGCGCAAGTATCGCACAATCACAGTGTTTCGCACTTGATTGCAAAAGGGCGGGATTTAGAAAAAATGGTGTTGGCAAATGCCGTTAAACACCACGTTGAGAAAAAGGTGCTTGTTTACGGAAACAAAACCGTAATATTTACCTAGCTGAGGGATTTCAGAAAACCTAAGGTTGTCTTATTAAAAACTTCTGGTTGTTCTACGTTAACCACGTGCCCACAATCAGGAACTACTGCTATTTGAGAAGCCTGATGCATGCCAGCCATCTTTTGGACACTTGGCAAAAACATATAGTCTTCTTCTCCCATAACATAAAGTGTTGGAATGCACACATCTACCTGACGGAACAGGAGAAGCAATGGCTTTAACTCCGAAGTGAGCCTATACCAACGTAAAAACTCTTTATGGTAAAGTTTTTTCGCCTCTCGAACAAAAAGCAACCTAGACTCACGATGATTTTTCTTGGGCATGATTATAAATGCAAAAAAACGGTAAAGCCATAAATATGGAATCACCGACTTAACGATATTTCCCAAGCGCATTAAAATCTGAGACCGGATATTGAGCTTCATGATTGCGCCTCCCATAATCATACTTGAAACACGGTCAGGATGATTTTCAGCCAATTGACGAATCAGTATGGTGCCTAGAGAAATGCCTACAAAATGAGAGCTTTTAATCTTTTCATAATCTAATACTTCAATAATATCATCAACGATACTATCAAATGTATAGCGCTTTTCGAATGCGCGTTTGATTGTTGGTTTCGAATTTCCATGGCCACGAAGGTCTAGCAACAATACGTTGTAATGCTTGGCGTAGTCACGCACCTGTTTATACCATATAGACGAGCTTCCGCCTGCACCGTGAACAAAGGTGACCCATTCAGAAGAAGTTTGATGTTTATAGCGACTGTAATGCAGCATTAGGCGAGTAGTTTTTGCATTTGACTTTGAAGCGAAGCAGCAGCCTTAGCAGCAGCAGCAACATAATCTTCACCCTTACTGGCATATAAAATGCCTCGGGAGGAGTTAACCAAAAGGCCAATCTGTTTGTTTGCGCCATTTTCAAAAACGTCTTTGAGGCTACCGCCTTGTGCGCCAACTCCAGGAATCAGCAAAAAGGCATTGGGAACGATATCTCTAATTTCTTTTAAGTAGTCTGCCTTGGTCGCGCCAACCACATACATAAGCCTATCGGCGTTGTCGTACTTCAAAGAACTAGCAAGTACTTCTTTAAACAAAGGTTTACCGGTGTTTTCCGTAAATTGAAAATCAGCTGCTCCCTGATTAGAGGTCAAAGCCAACAAAATGGCATGCTTGTCTTTGTATGTCAAGAAAGGCTCAACGGAGTCTTTGCCCATATAAGGCGCAATGGTAATGGAATCAAATGACATGGCTTCAAAAAAAGCCTTGGCATAGCGCAGGGAAGTATTGCCTATATCCCCGCGTTTGGCATCAGCGATGGTAAACAAATCGGGGTAATGCGATTTTATGTAGTGTATTAATTTAGACAAAGATGCATAGCCTGTTTCCCCATAGGCTTCGAAAAAAGCGGTGTTTATTTTAATAGCCACACAAAGGTGTTGTACCTCATCGACTATAGCTTTACAAAAGTCAAAAAGAGGTTCTTCACTAGAGGCAATAAGCTGCTCAGGCATTTTTTCTATGTCGGGATCTAGACCCAAGCACAGGAATGATTTTTTTAGCTGAATTTGATTGTATAAATCTTCTTGTGTCATACTACAGCAATTCGTCTGAGAATTTAAGTTTCTCTGTATTTTGATAGAGTTGCATTTCGTCAATCAACTTCTGAATATCTCCGTTGATGATGTTTTGCAAATCATACAAAGTTAATCCAATACGGTGGTCTGTGACACGTCCTTGCGGATAATTATACGTTCTAATTTTAGCAGAGCGGTCTCCAGAAGAAACCATACTTTTCCGTTTTTCGGAATCGGCAGCTTGCTTTTTGGCTAGCTCCATATCGTAGAGCCTAGACCGAAGTACTTTCAAGGCCTTTTCAAGGTTTTTGTGAGAGGATTTTTGATCTTGACAACTCACAATCATACCTGTTGGCTCGTGATGTAGCTTAATGGCAGAGTAGGTCGTATTTACTGACTGACCCCCAGGGCCAGTTGAAGTAGTACGCTCGATTCTAACCTCGGTCATATCGAGTTCAATATCAAACTCCTCCGCTTCTGGCAATACCATAACGGTAGCTGCAGAGGTGTGTACACGACCTTGGGTTTCTGTCTGCGGTACACGCTGCACACGGTGAACACCGGATTCAAATTTTAATGTACCGTATACTTGGTCGCCATTTACTTCAAAAATAATTTCTTTAAATCCTCCCGAAGTACCCTCGCTCATATCCACGACATTGACCTTCCAGCCTTTACCCTCACAATACTTTGTGTACATACGGAATAGGTCACCAGCAAAAATGCTTGCCTCATCCCCGCCTGTCCCTGCGCGAAGTTCCATCATAACGTTTTTAACGTCTTCTGGATCCTTAGGAATAAGCATAAAACGAATTTCATCTTCGAGAGCAAGTAGTTTTTTTGAGGACACGTCCAATTCTTCTTTTGCCATTGCGAGCATTTCAGGATCTTTCTCTTCCGAAATAATGGCTTCTGCCTCTTCCTTATTGCTCAACAGACTTAAAAATTCAGCACGCTTCTCCATCAATGCATTCAAATCCTTGTATTCGCGATTCAAGGAAATATATCGCTTTTGATCTGCGATAATATCAGGTTGTATGATAAGGTCAGAAACCTCATCAAAACGCTGTTTTACAATCTGTAGTTTTTCTTGTAACATGGACTAAGGCGCAAAGGTACGCAACTCCAACCTAAAGCTGATATGGATATTATCACGAATCTTGACAAGCATAAAAGCAGGAAGCGTAATATCGAATTCAGATGGCTTAAAATCAAAATCCCCTTCTAAGATCCACGCATCGTCTTTTTTAATCCAGTTGGCAGTTGTTGTTAGGCTTATGGTCTTGCCGTGAAATTTTAAATTTCCAATTATGTTAAGGGTCTCCCCTTCCAAAGTAAGCTTGTCTGAGTAAAATGAAACTTTTGGAAACAGCAACGCCTCCAATACTTCAAGCGCATGGGCATCACGGCTTTCGTTTCTTGAATCGAACGAAGCGACCGAAGTAGCAATTACCATACGAGTAGGAACAGCATTCTCAAGCACAACGACTCCTTGAACTTGTTTAGAAGTACCAGACCAATCATGTACGACATGTGAGGCCTCATAAGTGATTTCTGAGGCAGTGGTTTCTACGCGAAGTTGTTGTGCACCCAACCACGAAGAAACAAATAAAAAGATAATTAAGAAACGTGTCATTTTAAAATTTAAAAACCAAAACAGCCATCGCATAACTACCAAAAGCGGTATAAGCAGCCCCTTTGTGAATTTTGCGGTTTTTGTCTTTGTATATGTTTGTAGCTACCATTGCAGAAAAGTGAACGGTTGCTAATATTTTATGTGCTTTTATCGATGAAAACCCACGCACCTTTTTGTTTATAAGGGGTGGTGGTGCAAAGAGAGACATTCCTGCTGTAGTAAAGTAACCAATATTCACTACGTCCCCCATGGTTTTGTGCAGCTCATACAAACTGTAGTCACCGTTATATAATTTCCCGCCAATAATACCTTGCGCAACCATAGCTGCTAACGTTGCGTAGCCTAATACTTGGTGAGTGGTAAGCATTGCACGACGCACCTTCAGTTCTTTTTGGCGTTGCTCCATGTTTAAGGGAGACAGGCCAGTAGCCCTAAAAACGCCCTTTTCACCCCAAAGTAGTCTTTGCGTAAAGACCATACGTGCTGGAAGCAAGGGTGGTGCTTGAATGTTTTCGTCAATCAGCATAAAAAGGTCCTCCCCTTCTTGTGCATAAGACAAGTTGTTTGCACCAACGGCAATCGCAAAAATCAATAACAGCTTACGCATATTCAAAAGTTCCGTTTGGTGTGGTTAAGGTAAGTTTTTTTGTTGGGCTCTCCGCCACGCGACCCACAATTTGGGCATCAATATGAAACGATTTGACGATTTCAATAATCGAATCAGCATTTTCAGGTGATACGTATAGCTCCATTCTGTGCCCCATATTGAAGACCTTGTACATCTCACGCCAATCTGTTTTTGATTCGGCTTGAATCATCTTAAACAGCGGCGGTATGGGAAACATATTGTCTTTGATAACATGTCCACTATCAATAAAATGAAGTACTTTGGTTTGAGCACCTCCACTGCAATGTACCGCTCCATGAATCTGTTGGGGGGTAAATTTATCTAGGATTGCTTTCATGACTGGTGCATAAGTACGTGTGGGTGACAACACCAGCTTGCCTGCATCTACAGAAACACCTTCTACTGCATCCGCTAAGTTTTTAGATCCGGTGTAAACCAAATCATTTGGCACCAATGGGTCAAAACTTTCTGGAAACTCCTCGGCCAGTGATTTGTTAAACACATCGTGACGTGCAGAAGTAAGCCCGTTACTTCCCATACCGCCATTGTATTGGGTTTCATAGGAGGCCTGTCCATAAGAAGCCATTCCTACAATTACATCACCCGCTTTGATATTGGCATTGTCTATTACGCTGTCGCGTTTTAGACGTGCCGTTACGGTAGAGTCAACAATAATGGTACGTACCAAGTCGCCAACATCAGCGGTTTCACCACCTGTTAGCGTTAGTTTCATGCCCTGAGCGTTAAGCTCATCGACAAGCTCGTTGGTTCCCTGAATAATGGCTTTAATGACTTCTCCAGGAATATGATTCTTGTTACGTCCTATGGTTGATGAAATAAGAATTTCATTAACAGCACCTACACACAGTAAATCATCAATATTCATGATGAGTGCGTCTTGCGCAATCCCTTTCCAAACAGACAAGTCAGCTGTTTTTTTCCAATACATATACGCTAAAGACGATTTTGTACCAGCGCCATCGGCGTGCATCACCAAACAATAATCCGCATCTCCAGTTAGGTAATCAGGAACAATTTTACAGAACGCTTTTGGAAAGAGTCCTTTATCAATGTTCTGAATGGCTGCGTGTACATCTTCTTTATCAGCAGATACACCTCGCATTTGATAACGTTCACTGGAAGGGTTTTGTGTCATATTAACGTATAAATAAGAGTTCTCGGTATTTGGCTAATGGCCAAGCTGAGTCATCAACTATGAGTTCAAGTCCATCAACGCATACACGAATATTGTCAAAGACTGGAAGAACGTTTTTAGCATACATCTGTGCCTGATCATCCAATTTACTCATGCTATTGGCTTTGATACGCTCTTTTACAAGTGTTTCGCATGCAGTAGCCAATTTATCTGTTAAATGACTAATTTTTTCAATAGAGTTCATAGCAACTGGTGCGTATTTAGAAAAATCATCTCCGTAAATATCTTTAAGCCCTTTCACATTTTCAATAAGTACACTTTGATATTTAAATGCAGTGGGAAGAATTTGGTTGTTAACAAGATTTTCCAACACGAGGCTTTCAATCTCAATTCTTTGCACATATTGCTCCAGTTGAATTTCATAGCGTGCCTTCTGTTCAACAGGGTTCATGACATTCATTGAGTCAAACAAATCAATAACGTCTTTGTTCATACGCACGGATAAGGCTTCTGGCGTTTTCCTTAAGTTTGACAGCCCTCTTCTTTTGGCTTCCTTTTCCCAAGCACTGCTGTAGCCATCTCCATCAAATAAAATGTTCTTTGTTGTCTTTACATATTCGCGCAACACATTAAAGATAGCATCGTCTTTTTTGAGCTTTTTGGATTTAATAAGCGTATCAACTTCAAATTTAAATGAAATTAGTTGCTTGGCAACTATGGTATTCAAAACGGTCATGGGTATACCGCAGTTCTGATCAGAACCTACGGCGCGGAATTCAAATTTATTTCCGGTAAATGCAAAAGGTGAAGTCCTGTTTCTGTCGGTATTATCCAACAATATTTCAGGAATTTTCCCCACAACGTTGAGTTTTAAATCGGTTTTTTCTTTAGGTGACAATTTGCCTTTGGAAACATGCTCTAAATTTTCAAGCACGGATGTCAACTGTGTTCCAATAAATATGGAAACAATGGCTGGTGGTGCTTCGTTAGCCCCTAGGCGATGGTCATTTCCTGCACTAGCGACGGATGCTCGCACAAGTGATTCATAGTTTTGAACCGCCTTGATGGTGGTGATGAAAAATGTCAAAAACTGCAAGTTACTCATCGGCGTCTTTCCTGGGCTTAACAGGTTTACTCCCGTATTGGTAGACAAAGACCAGTTGTTGTGTTTTCCAGAACCGTTGATGCCAGCAAAAGGCTTTTCGTGTAGCAGTACCTTAAAATGATGCTTGCTTGCCACCTTACCCATGATATCCATAAGTAGGGCGTTGTGGTCAACGGCTAGGTTAGCTTCCTCAAAAATGGGCGCCAACTCAAATTGGTTAGGTGCAACTTCGTTGTGACGTGTTTTTACTGGTATTCCCAACAACATACACTCATACTCTAGCTCACGCATAAAGTTGAGGGCGCGTGACGGAATGGAGCCAAAATAGTGATCGTCTAGTTGCTGTCCTTTTGGCGGTGGATGACCGACCAATGTTCTTCCAGTAAGCAAGATATCTGGTCTAGAAGAAACAAGAGCTTTGTCAA
>Ga0209653_1001320_pt1 | contig 20182 bp, 21 predicted proteins | sample SaaInl6LU_22_DNA_FD_184644 | JGI IMG/M metagenome (GOLD analysis project Ga0209653, IMG submission 184644) | Marine microbial communities from expanding oxygen minimum zones in the Saanich Inlet - ESP_116LU_22_DNA (SPAdes) (version 2) | ecosystem: Environmental > Aquatic > Marine > Intertidal...
ACCAATACACCACAAAAGGACAAAACTCGCTTAAAAGTACTTTAAAATGCGAAATAAAGGGAAGTATGACGGGTATTAAGTAGTATAGATAAAGTAACCAACACTCCCCACAAACAATCTTTTCCAACTGCCAAGCAATTCAATAGGGTATAGTGTCAGCTTTTTCGCATACGTTTTCGACTTGTTATAGATTCAATACCCCAAACTAAGTATATTATTCTCCAACTGCCACACAAAGAAATAGTTTCTCCCTATATTATACTCAGTACAATATACTCAGTATAATATACTAAGTATAATACTATTTTTTTTTATTATATATAACTAAGTATAATATACTAAGTATTATACTATAGTAATACTGTAGAAAAATTTATTATCTTTGAGTTACAAAAATCCAGTAATGAATTACTTTTTATATGGGGAGAATAGAATTAGAAGTACCAGCATCTCTTGAGGCGATAACCCTTGGGCAATATCAACGTTATCTAAAAATATTAGATGACAACAAGGGAGATGAGTACAATGACTTTGTGAATAAGAAGCTCGTTGAGATATTCTGTAATGTTAATCTGAATGATGTGGAGTCAATCCCAGTTGTTGAGTTTGACAAGATACTAAATATCATCCGCAAGGCCTTTGAGGAGAAGTATTCGCTCCAGAGACATTTTGAAGTTGGAGGAGTTGAGATGGGTTTTATACCAAAGCTTGACGATATGAGTTTAGGGGAGTATGTTGATGTAGAAGCTACAATTTCAGATTGGCAAGAGATCCATAAAGCAATGGCGGTTCTATACCGACCAGTGAACTTTAAGAGTAAAGACAGGTACACCATAGCTCCCTATAAGCCGAATGATGAACTGAGGGAGTGGATGAAAGAAATGCCGTTAAGTGTTGTGATGGGAGTTATGGTTTTTTTTTACGATTTAGGGATCGAGTTATCGAAAGCTTCCCTTCATTATTTGGAGATGGAGATGAAGAAAGCCAAGACCTCTCGGCTCAGGGAAACTTTGGGAAAAAATGGGGTTGGTATCAGTCAATTTATGGACTCGCTAAAGGAGACCTCAGCAAGTTTGACAAAGTTACAGAAGAACCACTTTTTAAATGCTTAATGTATCTAACATTTGAAAAGGAGAAAAACGAATTAGAAGCAGCTATGATAAAAAAATCAATGAGGAGATGAAAGAATACTACAACCTGATCGACAATATCTACACTTACCTTTCTGGGAACAACAACATCAACACCGTTACCTATGGGGATATATTTGATGTGGATTTAGCAAAACAAACTATTTTCCCACTCGCCCACATAATCATAAACGATGTTACCTTTAGCGATCACTTTATGACATTCTCAATAAATGTAATTTGTATGGATGTGGTAGATGAAACAAAAGAAGATAAGCAACAGAGAAATTCTATTTATGGGAGCGATAATAAACAAGATATTCTAAATTCAATGTTGAGTGTGGTCAATGGATTACAAAGCTCACTTAGGCGTGGGGGTATGAATGATAACAACTACGAAATAAATGATTCTCCAACTGCCACTCAGTTTGAAGATAGATTTGAAAACTTGCTTGCTGGCTGGTCCCTTACTTTGAATGTGGAGATACCAAACAATGATATGGCCCTTATAAATGAGGATGGAACTTCTTGCTTGTCGTAATGGGATTACTGGAGAAATTCAAAAACACACAAACGTATCTTGAGAACTATTCTGAGAAGCTCAAGAAACTACTCAAGCTTGAAATAGAAAGATCAAGAACGAGAAACTATCAACCAACAGGAAGTGTAAATTCTCCAATCAATACAACTGGAAGCTTAGCTAATAGTTTGTCTTTGTTCTCAAAAATATCCTCTAATAAACTGACTTATGGAATAGAGGGTAATTCTTACGCCAATAAGCTGAACGAGGGCAAACCTCAAGGAACAATACCAGATGTAAGGGGTATTATTCAATGGATAAGAGACAAGAGAATAACTTTGGTAGATTACACCAACAACAACAAGCCAGTCTCTCTTGACGATATAAATAAAGTAGAAAGAATAGCGTACCATATTGCAAACAAGATAGCACTTAGAGGAACACCTGAAACTGCTGGGTTTATAGACAAAGCTATTGAGAATTCGATGGTGGACCTTAACAACCTCGGAGATCAAGTAGGAAAAGACGTTTCCCTAAACGTAGAGGACATTTTGCTAAAAGCAGGTTATATTAAAAAGGGAGAAAACTACGAATATAAATTTGAATCCTGATGCCAGACTATAGATTAAATTCAAGAAGCCCGTATTATATTGATGGAGAGGTTGAAATCACTGAGGTAACCCCTCCACCTCCAGTAGAAGAAAATACTCCCCCAACAGTTACGATCACCGCATCTAATGATACTCCTTATGTTGGAGAAACAATAACGCTAACTGCGGTAGCTACCGATTCAGATGGCACTGTTGTAAGTTATAGTTGGAATACATCAGAGACTACAACTTCTATAGATGTGGTGAGGAATAAAGAGCTCTGCCACGACTTTTACGTTGTAGTTACTGACGATGATGGAGACACTGCAACTGCTACTAAAAGAATATGCTGGCAAGAAGTCCCAGATATTATAACAAATCCAGAAACTACAGATGTGGCTTGTGGCGAAACTTTTGGCGAGGGATCCTTTACTGGGGAAATCGTTTATCGTATTACCGATGTAGGAGATAAGATAGGAGATATAGAATTATTTGTTATTGCTCCTCAAGCTGGATCATTTGATGTCCCAGTAAATTTTACATTAGAATGGAATGGGTTAACCGCTTCTACTGGTTACGTTGGTAGTTCAGACTTTGATAACCAATTATTGGGGAGTGGAGTTGAATCAGGAGATATATTTACTCTTAGCGAAACAACTAAGTCCTCTCCTACCTCTGTAAGCTTAACTAAGTCTGCTGCCACCCCTACAGAAGTCTTAATAAGGGCAACCACCCCATTAATAAATGACCAATTTCAACTTATAACAAGCTGTCCAGATGTAATTCCAGCAGTAACTACAAAATATTATACCCTTGAATCTACTTGTGATGTTGGTGATACTACCTTTACCTATACAGATGTAGATGGTGCTACTCAAACAGTTAATCTTGGGTTCGGAGAAACACAACTTGTTTCAGCTCAAGAGGGAAGTGTGTCTGTGCCAGTTTGCACTGGAGTTGTAACAGAAGGAGGGCAAAGTTTTGACAAAGGGACTCCAGCATTAACTTTTGATGACAAAACAGATATTGTAATATTGTTTGATGATTCTGGATCTATGGCTGAAACAGAGCAACCATTGCTTGATATGGCTAATGGTATATTGAAAGAAACATTATTGTCGTACTATCAAGGCAATGTTGCAGAGTATGAAAAAAGAGTAAATGTTTATAAGTATAAAGATTTTGCTCAAGAATTTATACAACCAGTTTTTCCAGACAAATCTGTATATTATTATGAAAGATTCTTGAAGCTTGCGAATTATGGCAAAATAAACGCTGACGCAAGCAGATCGATATATTTGATCTTTACAGATGAAGTTCAATATTCTGGTACTTCATCAGAATATTACAAATATCAAACAGACTTCTTGGATTCTTCTTTTGCTGCAATAAACCAATCAAGATCTGTTTATCTCTCTGAGCTTGCAGATTACAGAACTTTCTTAAATAGTGTGAGCTATGGAGAACATCTTATGAGGTTATTTGCTGTGCAAAAAGCAACAAGACCAGACGATCCAGTAACGGTATTTTTGCAAAATATATTTAGCGGAGAAGAATCATTCTATGGTGATAGAAGTTTGGCAGATAGGTCTGAAGCATCTATAGAAGAGGATGTATTGAGGAATGGAGTTTCGTATTCAGCAGATAAATATTATTATTACAACTACGTGGTCAAAGCGTTAAGAGATTACGGATTTAATATATAATTATGGCAACACTAAGCAGTTCAACGTTAAAACTATGGGTATATACAGGTCAGATAAATTCTTACGATCCAACTGACCCTAACTATACCATAACCAAAACTAAGTTGCCAGGTGATGATACTATTGTATTCGAGATAGCTGAATTAGCAAAAGACTTCATTCCAATTTACTTTGATGGAGACTATGGTACTTCTGTTCTTACTGCGTGGGCCACTTGGGAAATAGTATCTACATATAGTGATGGGAGCACCTCATCGAAATCAAATACAATACTTGCCTCCCACGGATATGGGTATTTTGAAGATGAGATAAATCCACAGCTTATTGACTCTCCACTTCAGCAATCTAATACTTGTATTTACTGGAAGCACGATGAGAAGATAAGAGTTCCACTATATAGGGATAGACAGTTTTATTCTATGGAGTTTTTTATAGATGATGAATCTGTAAGCTATCAGAGTTTTGGAAGTGTTATAGTTCCACTTACCGCTGATAACACCTATTTAAAAGCTGACAAAACCTTATTTACAGCCGATAGGACATCCACAATACAATTAGATTCAAGTGGATTTCAAACAAGCGGAATCTCTCCTCGTGTGGGAGTAAATAAGATAGTTCTTACCACAAGCAACAATGAAGAAATAGAACTTACTGTTAATTTAATTGAGGAGTGTAAAAACACCCCATACAAAGTTACGTTTATCAATAAGTTTGGAGCTTTGCAAGATATTTGGATGTTTGGTAGAAGGAAAGAGAGGGCAAACGCTACAAGAGAATCTTTTAAGGTGAATACTATAGAATCCCCCACAACTGGAGTGTATTATCCAACACACAAGGCTACTGACAAAATTCACAATGTTGGAGCTAAGAAATCATTAACTTTAAACACTGGTTTTGTTTGTGAGGATTACAATGAAGTAATACAACAATTATTATTATCAGAGCACGTTTGGATTCACGAAAACAATAAAGTATTCCCAGTAATTCCTAAAGATAATGTAGTAGAATACCAGACGAATCTATATGAGAAGTTACTAAATTACACAATTAATTTTGATTACGCTTACAGCGAGATAAACTTAGTTCGATAATGCAGAGAGTACAATTATACGTTGAAGACACGGATAGTAACCTTCAGCTTGTAGATTTGTTTCAAGATGAGTCTATACAAGTTACTTCTACTATTCAAGACATTAGAGATATTGGTAAGGTATTTACTGATTACTCCCAAACATTCAATGTTCCTGCTTCCGATACTAACAATAAGATATTCCGACATTTCTACAATTACTACATTACAAATGGTGCTTACGATTCGAGAAAGAAAAAGCGTGCGGAAATCCATATAAATTATATGCCATTCCGTAGGGGTAAGATATTTCTCAATGATGTTAAGATGAAGGGAAATAAAGCCTATTCTTATAATATTACTTTCTATGGGGAGACTGTTTCTCTCAAAGATTTAATAGGGGATGATGAGCTTACTGATTTATCTTATTTAACTAACTATAATCACTCTTATACTAATCTTCAAGTTCAATCTGGATTTGAGGCTGGTATAGACTTTGTAATAAATTCTAATTTGCAGGAAAAGGCAATTATATATCCTCTTATTACTTCAAAGAAAAGATTATTTTTCAACTCGGATATTGATTCAAATATAGAACTTAATAGTACTGGAAATCTTTATCACGACTCATCTAATCCTGACACCGAAAGGGGTCTCGAATTTACCGATCTCAAACCTGCAATTAGAACTATCCATATAATCGAAGCTATAGAAAGCCAGTATAATATAAACTTCACGAGAGACTTTTTTGACTCATCAGCATTTAGTAATTTATACCTTTGGCTTAATAACGTGAAGGGAAATTACAATGAAGAAAAAGATTTATTTATATATGATGTTGAAAGTAGCAACTATTCCGTTGATACATCTTATTCTCCTTACAGCTTAACAAATACTGATATATCAGAAATTACTTTTGAAAGTGATATTATGAGTATTACTAAGAGTAGTTCTTACGATTATCAAATAGGTATGAGGGCTGATTTCACTCCGAATTGGACAGGCGGTGCTTTTCAAACGATATTCATTGAATGCGATGCCTTAGGCAATACAATACAAGAATACGTAATACCTCATTTTCTAATAGGATACAATACTTTTTTAAGCTTTTATAGAGTTTTTGAATCTACAGATCCTTCGGGAACTAAACACTTTAAGTTTAGAATAAAGTCTAAGGACATACTTATACTAACTACTCCAAGGATATTTGGAATTAAATATAACACTGGTGTTTCAGGAGGACAGATTGAAGTTTATTCAGACACGAATGTAACTCCAGATGGAATAACAACATCCATAGACATAGATTTAAATAGAGATCTATTTATGCCTAAGATAAAGATCATTGACTTCCTTACTGGCATATTTAAGATGTTTAACCTTACGGCTTATTTTATAGACGATGTTTCAGATCCCAAGTTTGGGCAGATATATGTTGACACTTTAGATAATTATTATGGTGATGCTGTAAATAATAAATTAGGCGCCACAATAGATATAGATAAATATTTAGACACAACTGAACACGCTGTAGGGTCAATACTTCCCTTTACAGACATAGAATTTAAATATAAGGAAAATCAAGCATTATTGATGAGGCAACACGAAGAAGCTTTTAACGAAGTTTTTGGTGATGCTGAATTTAATGTTAGGAGAAACTTCCCAAATGAAATTGACAGAGGAACTAAATATGAAATAAAAATACCTTTTGTCCATTTAAAATACGAAAGACTAATAAATGGCAGTCTTGAGTCTCAAGATTTTAGTAGTGGAGCAGGTGATATTACTGGTCAAACATCACTTCAGTGGGGTTATTCTGCTGGAGGTGAATTTAATCCTGACACTTCAGTTACTCCGCCTAATGGTGATTATGACTCTTTGAATATTAATCCATTGTTGTTTTATGGTATATTAGAAGAAAATTTACCTTCTGATGATAGAATAAACTGGATCTACGAGGGTGATACACCAGTAGCTATAAATAGTTATTGGAGACCATCCAATTCAAATGAAGCTGGTAGTACAACAGTTGCTCCTGAATTTACATTAAACTTCGATCAAGAATTTGATGAGTGGAATGGGGTTGATTACTCATTAGTAGATAATCAAGAAAGCGCATCTTTATATAATAAGTTTTACAAGAATTATGTTGAAGGTGTTTTTAATGTTGCGAAACGAGTTTTTAAAGTAACTGCTTATTTGCCTCCTAATATACTTGTAAATTATAAATTAAACAATCAGATAAAGATACAAGACCAGATGTTTCGGATTAATTCTATAACAACCGAACTTACAACAGGCAAATCAGAATTAGAACTATTGAATATATTTAGCCAAGATATAGTAGAATGATAAAGCAAATATTAGAGTTACTGGCAATAGATAATTGGTACGGAGTATCAGAGAATATAGATATTGCGAAAGGTAAGTATAGAGCTTGCGGTAATATGGTGGATGTCAAGGAACAATTAAAGAGAGCAAGATATGGCAGCGGAAAATAAAAAGATAATAGTATCTATAGAGGTCAAGGGAACAGGTGCTGAAGCTGTATCTAAATCTACGCAGAAAGCCACCCAAGACCTAAGTAAACTAACTGAAGCTGAGATTAAACAAAGAATTGAAGCGGAGAAACTAAAAATAACAAATGCAGCCGTAGCCGCATCATTTAAAGAACAAGCCGCATCTCAATTAGCTGCTGCGAATTCAGGCAAACCATTTAGAGCACAAGCTGGTCTTAACAACGCCATATTGCTTGAAACCTCTCGATTAGCTTCTGATGCTGGTTATGGATTTACAGCTATTGCAAACAACCTTTCTCAAGTAATAAGTTTATTTTTTAGTTTTAGTAAAACTGCTGGAGGAGTTGTAAATTCATTAAGGCAATTAGGAAGAAGTTTGCTTGGCAGTGGAGGTATCTTGATTGCAATTCAATTACTTATTGCTTTTGGTGATGATATATACAACTTCTTCTTTGGAGCTTCAAAGGCTGCCGATGAATTTAAAAAGAAAATAGATGAATTAACAAAATCTATTTCTAATCAAATAGGATTGTTTGATAGACTTGTAACTGGTCTTGTTAAATTTTCTACATCTGGAAACGCATTAAAAGATACTGTTTCATTATTATCAAATAGATTTTCTAAGTTTGAGAATGGAATGAAAAGACTAAAAGAACAAGGGCTTGATCAAAATGATGATGCTGTAAAAAATTTAGTTAATTCTTTTGGTAGATTATTAAATGTAGAAAAAGAACTTATAATAGCTGACGAAAAATACAAAAAAAGCTTAACAGAACAAGGTAAGGAAACAAAAGAATCCATAAAACAAAGAGGAATATTTAATCAACTCTTAAGGGAATTAATAGAACTTGAGAAATTATTTGAATTAGAAACTAAAAAAGGCACTAAATCTACTCAAAGGAGAAATAAGGCTTTTAGAGAGGGTGATTTAGATTTTGAACAAGAAAGACAAAAATCAAGAGAAAGGGTACTTAGGGATCTAACAAAAAGTGAAGAGTCTCAAACCATAATTCAATTCCAGGGAATTAGAGATAGGGCAAGGATAAAAACTCAAGAATTTAAAGATGACCAAAAAAGAAGACTTGATGCCTTTTTAAAGACAATAGAAAATGACAAAAACTATGAGGAACAAAAAAAGGAGGCAACTGAAAGTTTTAATAAGTCTATAAGAGAAGCTGAAGAAGAATTACTTTCTTACATTTTACAAATTAATAAAGAACAAGCAGTTGCTCTACAAAATCTGACAATAGAACAGTCTCGTCAATTATTAGACTTTTATAGAAAGAGGGATCAAGATTTAGCTGTATTATCCCAAAAAAGGGATGACCAAGAAATATTAAATGAAGGTATAAAAGCTGGAAATCTTCTGGAGTTAAGGCAAAATCAGTTAGAATCTGATAGGCTGTTTATACAGCAAAGATTAGATAGCGAAAACTTATCTTTCAAGGAGAGAGTTAGACTACAACAAGACTTAAGTAAAGTTGAAGACGAACAGGCTACAATAAGAATAAGAATAGCTGAGGCAGAGGCTCAAGGAAAAAGAGAATTATTGAATCAAGTAGGAAATGCTTTAAATGCCTTTTCTGATTTAGCTGGTAGAGAGACTGAAACAGGTAGAGCTTTAGCGATAACCTCTACTCTTATATCGACATACTCCGCAGCTCAAAAAGCTTTTGAATCTCAATTCCTTCCTATACCAACATCCTCAAGTCCAATAAGAGGAGCTTTAGCAGCAGCGGCAGCGGTTGCAAGTGGGTTAGCAAATGTTAGAGCTATAGAATCTGGAGGAAGAACAAGGCCATCTACCGCTAAATCTCAAGTAACTGTAGAAGCACCAGACTTTAATGTGGTTGGAGCTTCTCCAGAAAGCCAGTTAGCACAGTCTGTAGCTGAACAACAAACTAAACCTATAAAAGCCTTTGTAGTGGGTAAAGACGTAACTACTCAACAAGAATTAGATCGCAATATTAGAACAACTGCTGGATTAGGCGGTTAATTTAAAAGATATGAGAATTATAGAATTACTTATTGATGAGGATGAATTGTTATCAGGTATCGAAGCTATCTCTATAGTTGACCGACCAGCAATTCAAGAGCACTTCGTTGCGTTAAACGAGCATCAAAGACATCAACTTGCTGAAGTTGACAAAGAAAAAAGAATATTAATGGGAGCTGCCTTAGTTCCAAATAAACACATCTATAGAGCCGATGGTGATGAGGAGTACTATATTTACTTCTCAGAAGATACTGTTAGAAAAGCCTCCGAATTATTCTTAATGAGGGGGAATCAAAACAAATCTACTCTTGAACATCAAGCTGAACTCCACGGCCTATCAGTTGTAGAATCTTGGATAGTGGAAGATGAGGTCCACGACAAGAGCGTAAAATATGGAATGGAACTTCCAGTAGGGACTTGGATGGTTTCAATGAAAGTAAACAATGAAGATGTTTGGGAAAATTATGTTAAGACTGGTTTGGTCAAAGGTTTCTCTATTGAGGGATATTTTACTGATAAGGTTAATATGGCAGAGGTCCAAAGTATTGATGAGAGTGAGGCGAATGAAATACTTTTAGAAGTTCAGGATTATCTTGAAGAAAAGATGTTAAAGCTTAAAACTTATAGCGATTATCCTGAAGGAGTGGTAAGCAATGCAAAAAAGGTTCTTGAATGGGTAGATAAAAATGGATGGGGTTCTTGTGGGACTGCTGTTGGGAAACGCAGAGCCTCCCAATTAGCCTCCAAATCCAATCTAACGGTCTCAACGATAAAAAGGATGTATAGCTTCCTATCTCGCCACGCAAAGGATTTAGAAGTCTCTAAAAGCTATTCTGATGGATGCGGTAAATTGATGTATGATGCCTGGGGAGGAAAAGCTGCTCTACGATGGAGTAGAAGTAAACTAAAAGAATTAGGAGAAATAGATTTAGCAGAGGTTGATGAGAAGGGAAATGTAAAGTCCAGTCCTAAGGCCCCTAAGTCTGATACTCCAAATCCATCTCCAAAAGGAGAAGGTACGGCTAAAGGAGACGCATCTGGTAAAAGAGGTGCTAAGGTTTCCGAGAAAGATAAAGCCACTCTAAAAAAGAAAGCAGATGATTTCAATAAAAAATATAAAGATAAATTGGGTTACGGTGTCAGTAGTAGTGTTCTCGCTTCTGTTTATCAACGTGGCTTGGGAGCTTTTAATACAAGTCATAGCCCTAAAGTTAGATCGGCTTCTCAGTGGGGTTTTGCGAGGGTTAATGCCTTTTTATACTTAGTAAGAAACGGCAGGCCTCAGAATCCAAAGTACACTACCGATTACGATTTGCTCCCAGAAAAACATCCTAAATCAAATAAAAAATAATGGCAGCAAGAAACACATCCTACAGAGTCCACGTTCAACATACAGATTCTACTGAAGTAAATTCAGTAAACATTGAAAACGGAGCAATGCTCCATACTGAGGATGCTCTGTATATGGGTCATAATGGTAGTAACGTAATAGTATACCCCCAAACCCTTGGAGCTTCTGTTGGACTTGGTTGGGCAAGATACGATGATGGACAATACACTTCTTCAAGCAAGTTAGCTCTTGCGGATGGAGTAGAAGTTTCGTTAACAAACAATGGAGCGTCTATCTACAGAAGCCATTCTTCGATTGATCTCTACAATACATCTACCAACAAGGTCCTCGGAATAAACGAGAACGATGTGTATATGATGACTGTGGTTTTTAAAGTATCTGCTCCCAATGCAAATCAAACTCATATAGATCTAAGATTTGTAGGGTCTGGAGAAATAGAAAGACTCCATAAAACAATGGGATTTTATAAGGGTAACGATGCAGAACAGAACTTCCACGAGGTATTTCAATACTATACAGACGCTACGTTTGTTAGTGATGGAGTCGATCTTAGGATAATGGCTGATGGTGGATCTGCTGTTGTTTGGGACATCATATTTTTTATACAACGTACTCAAAACGCTGGATTATAATGAAAAAACCAATAAGAAGAAAGAAAAACGCAACCGTATCAAGGACCTCCCCCACAAGTAGTAAAAGAGGATGTCTTTGTCCTGATGGAAGGACTTATTCAAGAGACTGCTGTGATGGCAGTTTAGAGGCTCAAGGCATAGGTAGAGTATAAAAATCTAACACCTATTATTTTACAAGTTATTTTAACAAATTATAATTATTATGAGTTCAACAACAATTTTGAATGAGATTTTACAAAAGTTGTCTGTGTTGACCAAAGAAGACGAACTCGCTCAAGAACTATCCGAACAAGAAGTTCAAGAGGAGGTCGTTGAATCTGTAAACGAGGCAACTGAGGAAGTTGAAGAAGAAACTACTGAATTATCAGGAGAAGCTACCGAAGAAGTAGAGGCTGCTGAAGAAGTAGAACCTCAAGAGGAAGAAGAACTTGCCGAAGGGTATGTTTCTGAAGCAAAATATCTTGAGGATATGTCTAAGCTTAAAGCTGAGATTGACGCAATCAAAAAAATGATTGATGAGGAAATGGGCTATATGAAGAAAGAAAAAGAAGCTCTATCTGAGCAAGTAAAGGAACTTTCTAAAGAACCAGCCGCTGAAGCAATTAAACACAATCCAGAAGCTGAGGAGAAAAAGAAATTTAACTTCGCTTATGGACAAAACAAACCCCAGAACACTTTTGATCGTGTGATGGCAAGAATTAGTAACAAACAATAATTAAATTTAAACAAAAATGGCTACAACTTTTGACAACAGTACTGCATCCTACGCTGGGGAATTTGCTGGTCAGTATATCGCTGCTGCTCTCCTTGAAGGTGCTACTATCGCCAATGGCGGTATTACAGTAAAACCAAACGTGAAGTTCAAAGAAGTCATCAAGAAAGTATCTTCCAACGATATTGTTAAGGATGCTACTTGTGATTTCGATCCTACTTCTACTTTGACTCTTACTGAGAGAATTCTTACTCCTGAAGAACAACAAGTTAACTTGCAACTATGTAAGAAAGATTTTAGAGATGACTGGGAAGCTATCCAAATGGGATATTCTGCTTTTGACAATCTTCCTCCTTCTTTTAGCGATTTCTTAATCGGCCACGTTGCTGCTAAAGTTGCACAAAGAACTGAGCAATCTATCTGGACTGGAGATACTACCGCAGCAGGTGGTGGACAATTCGATGGTCTATCTACTTTGATTTCTACTGACGCTGATCTACCTTCAGGCCAAGAAGTACTTGGTACTTCTGTTAATGCTGGAAACGTAATTACTGAGCTCGGTTCTATCGTAGATGCTATTCCTTCTTCTCTTTACGGAAGTGAGGATCTTTACTTGTACGTTTCTCAAAACATCGCAAGAGCTTATGTTAGAGCTTTAGGTGGATTCGGAACTTCTGGTCTTGGTGCTAATGGTGTTAACGCTGCTGGAACTCAATGGTGGAACAACGGATCTCTATCTTTTGATGGAGTTAAAATCTTTGTTGCCAACGGTCTTGCTGACAACACTGCTATGGCTGCTGAAAAATCAAACTTGTTCTTCGGTACTGGTCTATTGTCTGACCACAACGAAGTTAAAGTTATTGATATGGCTGACCTTGACGGTTCTCAGAACGTAAGAGTTGTAATGAGATTTACCGCTGGTGTACAGTATGGTATTGTTGATGATATCGTAACTTACGGTATTGCAAACTCTGCCAACTAATAATAATTTAAATAATCAAAAAGGGTGGGTCGGTTCATAGCCTACCTGCCCTTTTTTAATACTAAAAACTATGGCTTGTGATTTAACTGGTGGAAGATTAAAACCTTGTAAAGATGCTGTAGGTGGTATCAGAAAGATTCACTTTGTTGACTTCGGAGACTTGGGAACCGTAACTTTAGGTTCAAGTGATGAAGTAACTGATATGGATGGAACTTTCTCTTACCATACTTACGATGTCAAAGGCAATTCTTCCTTAGAGACAAATATTCAGACTTCCTTGGAGAATGGAACTACCTTCTTCGAGCAAGTACTAAACGTAACGCTACACAAACTTACTAAAGAGGACAACAAAGAGCTTAAACTTATGGCTTATGGAAGACCTCACGTTTTTGTAGAAACATTTGATGGCAATTTATTGTTGGTTGGTAGAGAACACGGAGCTGAAGTAACTGGCGGTACTGCTGTTACTGGAACTGCAATGGGTGATCTTCAAGGATACACTCTTACTCTTACTGCTAACGAGATAACTATGCCTAACTTTGTTGATGGAGCTACTTCAGCCGATCCTTTTGCTGGTATGGCTTCTGCTACTGATAGTCAATCTACTCAGCGTGCTGTGTAATTAGATTAATAGTTTATCAATTCAAAAGGGGGGTGTTTTACTCCCCTTTTTTTGTATCTTAGCAAAAACAATTCAATAGGGTATTAGTTATTTTATTATATGGAAATATTACCAACATCAGGAGACCAAATACTGAAGATAATCCCTCGTGAAGATGCGGATGCTCCAGTTATAAAGTTAACTAATAAGGACACAAGGAATACAGTAACCGTAACTCCAGCCAAGACAACTGAACAAGATTATATGGTGTTAAATGGAACTTTCTCTCTTACTGAAGATACTATCTATAGATACGTTGTAGAGAAGTCCTCAGAAGACACCACAGAAATATACAGAGGCCTTATATACGCCACTGACCAAACAGATTTAGAAAAATACTATGTGAATCAGGATCAGTACACCGAGGAGGATAGTTTCGATAACGAATTTATTATAATATAATGTCAAGGAGAAAATCACCAAATAGAATAAATCCTGTGAAGCCAAAGGACTCAATCCACGTTGTTAATTTATCAAGTTACACGGCTCCCCAAGTTGTAGAATCAAAAAGATACGATTGGGTAGAGTATGGAGATGATAATCAATATTTTCAATATCTTATAGATAGATACAACGGATCTCCAACAAATAATGCTGCTGTCAATGGGATAGCCGAAATGATTTATGGGAGAGGATTAGATGCTACCGACAGCGAGTCTAAACCAGAAGACTACAGTAAAATGAAGGAGCTATTCTCCAAAGACTGTATGAAGAAGGTTTGTTATGACTATAAAATGATGGGTCAGGCAGCACTCCAAATAATCTATTCTAAGGACCGATCTGCTATCGTACAAGTCGAACATATGCCTATTGAAACGTTAAGGGCTGAGAAGGCTTCTGATGGCGAAATAAAGGCATATTATTACAGTAGTGATTGGTCCAAAGTACAAAAGAACGATAAGCCTAAAAGAATATCGGCTTTTGGTATGAGCAAGGATGGGATTGAGATATTATATATCCGACCCTATAGAGCTGGGTTTTATTATTATTCCCCAGTGGATTATCAAGGTGGCTTGCAATACTCTGAATTGGAGGAAGAAATTGCCAACTACCATATTAATAATATACAGAATGGCTTACAGCCTTCTATGTTGATTAACTTTAATAACGGAACTCCTGATAAAGAACAAAGAGACGCCATTGAAAGAGCGATTTATGATAAGTTTAGCGGTACGAGTAATGCAGGTAAATTTATTCTTGCATTCAACGACAGTAAGGAACTTGCTGCAACTATTGACCCTGTAACCGTACCAGATGCCCATCAGCAATATCAATTCCTTTCTGATGAGAGTATGAAGAAGATTATGGTGTCCCATCGTATTATTTCTCCAATGTTAGTTGGAATAAAAGACAATAGTGGTCTTGGTAACAACGCAGATGAGCTTATGACAGCTTCGCTCCTTATGGACAATACTGTTATTAGACCAATGCAAGTTACTATTATAGATAGTCTTGAGAGAATATTAGAATACAACGGAATTGAACTTGACATCTACTTTAAGACTCTACAACCTCTTGAATTTACTGATTTGACAAATGCGATTAGTGATAGTGAGATTGAGAAAGAAACTGGAGTGAAGAAAGATGTAGAAGAAACTATAGATGAACAAATAGAAGATATTGAATAATGGCAACACCCCTTTTTATAAAGAGATCGGACCTCGTAAAGAATACAGCATTAAGCGGAAATGTTGATCCTGATAAGTTTTTGCAGTTTGTAAAGCTTGCTCAAGAAATCCACATCCAGAACTTTTTGGGGACTGACCTATACGATAAAATCAGTAGTGATATATTAGCCGATTCTTTGACTGGTGATTATCTTGCTTTGGTGAATGATTATGTACAGCCGATGCTTATCCATTATGCAATGTCTGAGTATTTACCTTTCGCATCTTATACAATAGCTAATGGGGGAGTATTCAAATATAATAGTGAGAATGCCACCCAGCCTCAAAAGGAGGAGATAGATATTTTGATTACCAAAGAGAGGGATTATGCTGAATACTATACTAATAGGTTTATAGATTATATGAGTTTCAATGCGAGTTCTAAGTTTCCAGAGTATTACAGTAATAACAATGAGGATATATATCCAGATAAAGAAAATTACTATCAAGGATGGGTTTTATAAAGAAACAGTATAAACCAAAGAAAGAAAACGAAATTAAGCTTAGTAGTTACTTAAAAAAGAAAGATGGCAAACTCAATAAATTGGGGAAAGACGTACTGCGAAATCCACGATAACAGTGGGTGGGGAGATGAGGAATGGACAACGTATTATATTCCAGATATTTCAGCTCCTACTTGCTGGTCAGTCGTTCCAGTTACTCCCTTTACAGCCGATTTGATAAGCTATTTTGGTGGAAATATAACAGCAGATAATACAGTCTTTAAAGCAGATAAAACACAATTATAAAGAATAGAATATGGCAACATCAAGTTTAACTCAACCAACAAGTGCTTCTACTGGGAATATCCCATACGTTGGTACTACCGCTAATGATAATACTGGTAGTCCGTTAAGAGATGCGTTTAGCAGAATCAACAGCAGACTTATTGAAATATACGGATCTCAGGATGGTTCTAATGTGGTTCAAACTCCATTTGTTGATGGAGATAATATTAAAAATGATACTATAGATTCCAAACATTACGCTGCTGGTTCTATTGATGAGGAACACCTAAATATTACAAATTCTCCAAGTGCGAATCAAGTACTTCAATGGGATGGTGGAACTGGTTTTACTTGGGTAAATCAATACGATGGGGATATTACTTCTGTTGTTGCTGGATTAGGTCTTACTGGTGGAGCAACTGAAGATGATGCTACCTTAAACGTTGGAGCTGGTACTGGTATTACTGTAAATGCCAACGATGTTCAGATTTCTGATAACGGAGTAGATCACCAACAATTATCTGCAAGTTATACTGAATTATCTGCTTTAGGAACAGGAAGCTCATTTGCATTGAACTTTGACAGTGCTTGTACTTTTACAGCAACTATGGATGCTAACGCTACATTTACTTTGTCAAATGCTCAGCAAGGTCAAGTTATAGATCTAATATTAAGTGGTAACTTTACAGTTACTTTTGCTGAAACAGGTTCAACCTTCAATAAAGTTGGTTCAACAAGTTACGATGGATCTACCACCAACATTATACAAATTATTTGTACTGATGATTCATCAGGAAGTAAAATATATCACTACGCAGTAGGAACGTACGCATCTTCAATAACCGCATAATTATGAAAGCAAGAGTAGAAAACGGAAATATCAAACTATACAAAACCCTGCCAAGCGAATACAAGAAAGCTGATGGTAGCGTAATCCTAAACTTTAGGAAAGCTTCAACTGATGTGTTGGAGGCCGAAGGATTTTACGATGTGGTTAAGCCAAGCTACGACTCCCAAATTCAAACAAAGGGAGGATTGTATTTTGATGAAGCATCCAGTATAGTTACATACGCAGTTACCGATATAGATTTCAATCAGGATATAGCTATCTTGGACGATAATGGTGATCCAACTGGAGAGACTGAAAAGCGTTATAAGATTGCTGATATAAAAGCTCAGAAGTTAGCTGAAATCAAGTCCAAAGCAGGGGAGCTATTAAAACCTACTGATTGGCAAGTTATCAGAAAGATGGAAAGAAACATTGATATAGACTTGGATGTAGCGACAGAAAGAGCAGATATACTTGCTGAAGCCAATAGGTTAGAAGCTGAGGTTAACGCTAAGAAGTCCTACAAGACAGTATTACAATATCAAGTTAGATTTTTTCCACCATCTGAAGAACAAGTGATATGAGTTTCAATAAAAGATTTTTCCCAGTAGGGGGGATAGTTGCATCTTCAGAAGCAGCCTGTCTAACCGATACAACTGACATCTTTGGCGATTCAAGTGGTGTTGCTTTATATTCTTTGGATTACGATGGAAGTGATGCAAGTGGTAATTACGATGGCACACCTACAAACGTTGAGTTCGGAGTAGGCGGTCAAATAAACTATGGTGCAAGGTTTAACGGTAGTAGTAGTTATATTGATACAGGTATTGGAGGTTCAGTATTAGGGGAGTTATTTTCTGTATCTTTTTGGTTTAAAACCTCAACCACAGGCACATTTCAAACTATTTTTGATAACGGAGGTAACACTTCGGCATCAACAGGTTTTGCAATTACTATTCCAACTGATAATATTTTAAAAGCAAATTTTACTAATAGCGGCGGCGGTGGTGGAATTGACGTTTTTACTTTATCCACCAATACAACAGTTACAGATGGTAATTGGCATCATTGCGTAATAACATATAATGATGAATCGGTAAAAATATATCTTGATAATGGTACACCTATTACAGGAACAAATACAGAGCCATTTACACAAGCAGCTAATAATTTAAGAATCGGTGCTTATTATGCGGATGGAAATTTGCTTGAATTTAATGGAAGTTTAGACCAAGTAAGAATATTCGATAAAGCGTTATCTTCAAGCGAAGTATCTACTCTATACGCAGAAACCGCTTGTGTATATGAGTGTACTACTGATACAGTAGATTTCGCTACAACCAATTTAGCTTATTACAAATTGGACAATTCAGCAGAGGATGAAACAGGAACCTATGATGGGGCAGCTACAAATGTAAATTATGCCTTTGGTCGATTTGGTCAAGCTGCGGTGTTTAATGGGAGTAGTAGCGTGATATTGGTTGAGGATTCTTCGGCTAATGCCTTTGGGTTTGCTAACCATACAGGGACAGCGAGTGCTTGGGTGAATATAAATAGTTTTTCTGCAGAAAACAATATACTTGCAAAAAGAGATATTGGTAATCCAGGCAATAGGCATTGGATGTTACGTGTTGATACGTCAAATAATATTAATTTTTATATTTATAATACTGATACTAATCAGCAAGCAGTTATATCAAGTACAGTTCTTAATGCAAACCAATGGTATCATATTGCAGTTACATTGACAACTTCTGATGTTAAAATCTATATAAATGGCGTTGAGGATACGACTGCAAGTTCTACTTATTCTACAATTCAGAATGATGGTGCTGATTTACAAATTGGCAGAAGGGGTACAAATACAAGCCACAATTATTTTGACGGCAAAATAGACCAAGTACGCATCTTTTCAACTGCCCTTACATCAGACCAAGTAACACAACTTTACGAGGAAAAACAATGTTTTGATACTGTAACAGAACCAACAGGAAATTTAAGATTTGATGAGTTTTGGGCAGGATATGACGATGGTCAAACTAATAGAGCAGAATTTAAGTTAAGTGGTAAAGGTGTAGATTTCAATACCTATTCCGAAGGACACGCAGTATTAAATCAAAACCCTCAAACAAGTGGTAAATACTATTTAGAAATAAAATTGGTTGGTACAAGTGGACACGATTTATTCGGTGTATTCAATAGGAGTACAAATACTGACTATGACGTTTCACCATACGCTCAAAAGAACCCAATAGACGCAAATTATGGGGCTTTTTTATATGCGAGGGGTAGTGGTGTTTATATAGGTAATGTTTCACAAAGTGGATTTACAAATCTTTCCCTTACTGATGGAGATATTGTTTGTATGGCTGTTAATGTAGATGAGAAAAGAATATGGTGGGGCAGAAGGGATGGTTTAAGCGATTCAAGCGTTACTTGGAATAGCGGAAATCCAAATGGAGGATATGGTGGTTTAGAAGTTAGTTTTGTACCATCTGATGTAATTGTTGCACATACCTCTGAAACCCTTTCTCGATTTAGCGAATTTGAGGTTTTAGACCACGCTGATATGTTGGAGCCACCTTTTAACTTTTCATATTTAGATGGTGCGTTTACAGCATCACTAACAGAAAATGAAGCTAATTTCTAATGAATGTTATATTTTCAAAAATAGAGTGAAATGAAAATAAGATGGAAGATTTGAAAATATTTGGAATATACGGATTGAATATAGGTGCATTGGCATTTAGTTTTAGCGAGATTAATCCTGCTATACAATTCTTGGTGCTTTTAGCTACTTTAACTTTTACTGTAATTCAAATAATTAAAGCCCTTAAAAAGTAATGCCACAAATCGACATCGATGGAGATGGAAAAGCAGACCTACAAATAGACGTTAAAACGCTTGTAGGAATCGCTATGGGGTTGTTTTCTATCGCTGGTGTGTATTTTACTTTAATGTCGCAAATACAAGCCTTAGAAGTATCGGTAATGCGTATGGAAGCCGAGTTAAAAATGAATAGTGAATTCAGGATTAAATGGCCAAGAGGCGAGATGGGAAACTTACCTGATGATGCAGAGCAAAATCTAA